>Ga0209828_1000477_pt1 | contig 38282 bp, 35 predicted proteins | sample MaitaG_FD_187429 | JGI IMG/M metagenome (GOLD analysis project Ga0209828, IMG submission 187429) | Marine algal microbial communities from Maine, USA - Maine_Asex2 metaG (SPAdes) (version 2) | ecosystem: Host-associated > Algae > Red algae > Unclassified | place: Maine, USA | collected 2015-01-05
ACATTTGACTGTTGGGATTTGAATTTCAATCAAATACAAGATAATGCAACGGAGGATGTAAATGGAGATGGAATTGTTGATGCGATTGATTGTACTGGACCTCCGGGACCTCAAGGACCTCAAGGACCTGATGGTGTTAAAGGTGCCAAAGGCGCAGATGGTTTGAACGGGGTAGCTCAAGTGGAGTATTTATCTGTACCCATAGCAAGCCCAACAGAAGGAGATTATTATATTGATGATGGATCAAATCGAGAAGACGGCAATATTGGGTTTAGATATTTTGATGGCACGAATTGGATAGATTTATAAATGAATAACATGAGATTACTATTAATAATTATTTCTTGCGGACTCGCTTATACTTTGTCTAGTCAAATAGAAAGACCTATTTGTGATGAAGTAACTGAAATCCCTTATTCATTTTCTTATAGTGGGTTTTTAATACAAGATAATCCTGATGATGAGCTTTATTCTAGTAACACGAATAGTTCTATCAGTTTGGTTATTAATGTAAGTGCAGATCAACCAGAAGGACAAGTAATATACACAGAGAGTTTTCAATTACCTAGTAGTTTTAATGGATTTTTTTCAGTTGAGTTAGGGACTAATAATAGATCATATTTTATGGATTTTATTGCATATTTAAATGAAAGCTCAAATAAGGACTATTATTTTGACTTATATAGATTGCAAGGCGATGGAGCATTCCCAGAAACAAAATATCTGGGTAGTAAAAGAATTTTGACGGTGCCATATGCATATGTTGCAAATTCACTTAAAGGGATGGGACTACAAGGCACGCCCGGGGTTTCAGGCATAAATGGAGCTTGGGGTCCACAAGGTCCTGCAGGTGCTGGCAGTCCCCAAGGTGATCCTGGAGAAAATGGCGATCCTGCTTTTGGGGCTATGCCGTGGAGAAGTAGTCCACCCGAACAAACTAATCAATTGTCATGGGATGACATCCGAATTTATATTGATGATGGAACTAATACATCTGATGGTTTGCCTGGTATTAGATTTTATTTGAATGGTCAATGGGTGGATCTTTAAATTCTAATTATGAAAAATTATATTGCATATATGTTTTTATTGGTTTTCTCTTGTAACCAAGCAGAAGCACAGGTCAATAATTATTTTAACTTTCAAGGTTTAATTCTTGATGACTTAGGGGATGAGATGAAAAACAAGGAGCTAGAAATGGTCATAAGTATTACCCAAGATCAAGCTGGTTCTAGTGTGGTCTACTCCGAAAATCACTTTCTTAGAACAAATGAAGGTGGTGTGTTTACTGTTGTCATTGGATCTGGGAATCCTTTGGTAGCTAGCTTTGATCAAATACAGTGGTTGGAGTACATTCCTTATATTCAAATGGAATATTTACTTAATAGCACGAGTACTTGGAAAAAACTAACTGCATCGAAATTTCATTCAGTACCATTTGCTCTTTATGCTCATAAGATAGTCTGCCAAAAAGGGCCACCCGGAATTGGTAAAATGGGTCTTCCTGGATTTCCTGGTCCATCTGGTCCTGCAGCTGGTGTTGGAGCTACTGGCCCACCTGGAGTAAATGGACCATTAGGGCAATTGGATATGACGAATGTAATTCCTAATTCGGATTTGAGAAATGGAGAGATTTATTTGGATGATGGGACAAATAGACAGGACGGAAATCCCGGTTTTAGATATTACGATTTACCAAATGAGACATGGGTAGATTTATAATTTCATCGTAAAATTTATGAGTTAATAAAATCGAATAATATCCTTATGCTTTCCATTAAAATTGTCTAATCAAATTTGTCAACTAGCCGACAGTTATGGTTCAGAACTTATAGGATTGATTTATCAATTCAAACAATTTGTCGACATTAAAGTCTGGATGAGACTTCAATCCCATTCTTACGATGACCAAGTCTTTAGACGGGATGATGAAAACATATTGTCCTTCAAAGCCACTGCAATAATAGAGCTCTTCAGGTGCATTTTTGAATTGTACATAGTTTTTATTGAGCCAAAATTGAGCTCCATATTTTCCTTCGGAGTGAGTTGCTGGGGTATGAGTATATTCGACCCATCCTTCAGGAAAGATCTTTTCGTTGTTCCAAACTCCATCATTCAAATAAAGCCTACCAAACTTAGCCCAATCCCTCGGTGTTGCATATCCATAGGATGATAATATTTGATTACCGTTTTGGTCTGTGTCTATGACCAAGCTATTCATGCCTATCTTTTCCATCAATTCAGTTCTGACAAAATTCCAGTAAAGCTCATCAGTTGTTCCTACTTTATCTCGGATCAAATGAGAAATAATGTTAGATGTTCCTGACGAATACTCCCAATAAGTCCCAGGTGACGCTTCAAGATTTTTGTTGATGGCAAAATCAGAACAAGAATAGGCATTGAATAATAATTGAGTGGCATCTTCATCCTTATCATAGATTTCTTCCCAATCTAATCCACTTTGCATTTGCAAAAGATCATTTACAGTAATTTTATCCCGTTCATCAGACCATTCAGGAAATAAATGATCCTGGGTTAGCTTGAGTCTTCCCTGCTTTACTAAGATGGCTGCCAAGGCATTAGAGATACTTTTGTTCATGGACCATCCCAGTTGAGGGATATTGGCATTAAATCCATATCCATATTTTTCTCCTACAATGGTATCCTTATGAATAATTAGTAAAGCCCTTGTGTCATGCTCTGGCTTGAAAGCGAAATCGAAAACTTTTGCAAGGGCTGACTTATTGAACTCAGCAGTTATTCCTTCTACAAAAGGACCTGCTTGTTGCTTTAACTTTGAAGGTGGTTGGGTTTTTAGTGGTTCCGATTTCTTACTTATCAAGACACAGCCTCGTAGCTTATCATACAATACAGTGGAACTCCAATGACCAAATAGAGTAGCTGTCACCTTTGGGAAAACCCCGTTTTCACTGATTTGGCTTTGAGCTAAGTTTAGTGGAAAGTTAGCCAAGTCAGTGTTTTCAATATCTACCAAAGTCCTACCTGAATGAAAATGACATCCACACATCTTCTTCGCAACGTAACCAGTTATGATAAAGGAATTTTTATTAAAATAAAAGTAACCAAAAGCCAAAGCAAATATAAATGACGTAACCACAATTAATAATACTTTTTTCATTTAGCCTTTTAATTTGATTTGAAAATCTCGGTAGTGTTGATAGATTCTATTCGAATCTTCATGTTTAGCAGTTATTTCTTTGATTACCTCACGTGTATTCTCTCCTAAAGTATCTAGAACTTCCTGTGTAAATTCTCTAAAATCCACATTTTCTTCTACCATCTTTAATCTGTAAATTTCATTCTTCTCGGTAAAGCTATTGGTTACCCATTGATGAAGTTTAGTGGATGCTTCCTTTAAAATTTGTTTTAATTCGTCTGGCAAATTCATAAACGCTCTTTTATTTGCAAAAAGCTCCAAGCCCGTTCCAAGTTCATGCCATCCAGGGCTATAGTAATACTTAGCAATTTTGTGGAATCCCATAATGTAATCATGGAAGGGACCGATCCATTCTGTTGCATCAATGACGCCTCTTTCTAAACTAATGTAAAGTTCCCCTCCTGGAACTAGCACTGTGCTTGCCCCAACTCTTTCCAACACCTTCCCACCTAAGCCTGGCATTCTCATTTTTAGCCCCTTAAAATCTTGAATTTCATTGATCTCACGATTAAACCAGCCACCCATTTGTTGTCCTGTATTCCCAGCTTGAAAAGGGACTAAGTTATATCGACTGTATATTTCCTTCCATAGATCCATTCCTCCTCCTTCTAGCAACCAAAGATCAAGTTCATTACTATGCATTCCAAAGGGGATAGAAGCAAAAAACTGAAAAGCTGGATTTATGCCGGCCCAATAATAAGAGCAACCTGAACCCATCTCAACGGCTCCATTTGTCACCGCGTCAAATGCTTCCAATGGGGGTACAAGTTCCCCACCGCCAAACACCTTTATATCCATCATACCATTACTTAACTCACGAACCCAATCGGCATATAGGACAGCCCCTTCACCTAAAATTGGAAAATTGGGAGGCCAAGTCGTAACCATTTTCCATTTATACTTTTTGTTAGCAACTATATTAGGGACTGAGGAATTCACTGAATTGTTACAAGCGGAGCTTATTAGAGCTGAACCTAAAGCCATCGCAGATGTAGTTATAAATTGCTTTCTTGTAATTTTTTTATTTTTTGGTGAGCCCGACATCTAATATAGATTAGTGTTTAATATGTTTAAAGAATGCGCTATATTCAGCTAATTAAATGTAATATATAGATTGTGAGCTAATTAAGAAGTTAAATGTATTTGGCTTTCCGGAACAAAATTTATTACGATACATACAATTCAAAAATATAAATGAAATTTACAAAAGGATAATAATGAAAATTGAATTAAAAATACTTTCAATCATACTTGGAGGATTACTTGCTGGCTGTTTGGTTATCGGTTGCGATCAAAAGCCAGAAAACTCTGCTACAAAAATTCCAGGATCATATAGATCTCTTGAGTTGATGTCAAATTTTAGAGCATACCCTAATCAGGATATGCCAAATGATGCGTACAGCAAAGCCTTTGATCATATCAATCTTAAAATGCAACGGATATCCAATCGGACAGATAATCACTGGGAAGCGATGGGGCCAGCTGTAACAGCCGGGCGTACTTTGACTGTTGCTGTAAATCCACAAGCGGAACTCACCGTGTATGCGGGCTCTGCTAGTGGAGGGCTATGGAGATCAAGAAATTTAGGATTAGGAAATACTTGGAAAAGAATGGAAACAGGATTTCCAGTGTTGGGTGTAAGTACCATTGAGTTTGCTCCTCAAGATTCGAGTGTGATGTTGATCGGTACAGGAGAAGTTTATAATATAGAGGAAACAGGCAATGATGGAGCTTATAGAGCGACCCGAGGGTCCTATGGAATTGGTATTTTAAAGTCAACTGATGGTGGGTCGAGTTGGTCAAAAACATTGGATTGGAGTTATGAAGAACAGCATGGCGTTTGGATGATTAAAATGGCGCCTAGTAACCCAGATGTGGTATATGCAGCCACGACAAAAGGGATTTATAGAAGTTTGGATAAAGGAGATAATTGGGATTTAGTTTTTGAGAAATTGTTGGGTACTGATATTGATGTTGATCCCAATAATCCTTCGATTGCAGTGGCCTCTTTCGGAAATTTCGATAGTGAAGGGAAAGGTATTTTTTATACTTTTGACGGTGGAATTACTTGGGAAGAAAGTACTGGTGTTCCAACCACTTTCAATGGAAAAATCCTTCTTGCTAGGAGTGCTTCTGACTCAAATATTATGTATGCTTCTGTCGGGAATGGATTTAGCTCTTCAACTGGATTTACATGGTTGCTAAAATCACTGAATGGTGGAATCGATTGGGAAATTATCAATACAACGGATTATTCAAGATGGCAAGGTTGGTTTTCGCATGATGTTGCCGTGCATCCTACAAATCCGGATGAATTAATTGCAATTGGAATAGATGTTCACAAAAGTGAGGATGGAGGAACCTCACTAGAACAAAAGAGCAATGGAGGAGTGACATTAGGAGATATTCCGTCAGAAGGGCCAGATGGACCGCCTAATTATTCACATTCAGATCACCATTTTGTCATGTATCACCCTACGATTGAAGATTTGGTTTTATTAGGAAATGATGGAGGTTTGTTTCTATCTTATGATGCGGGAGAATCATTTAGAAGTGCAAACGTAGGTTACCAAAGCACCCAATTTTATAATGGATTTTCAGTGTCACCGATCAATCCAAATTTAGCCTTAGGAGGATTGCAAGATAATAGTACTTCGATTTTTAGAGGAACAGATAATTGGCAAAGAGCCATCGGAGGTGACGGTTCGTGGACTGGTGTAAGTGCTTTTGATGAGGATGTGTTTTTTGGATCTGCTCAGTATTTAAATATGGTAAGAACAACCAATGGGGGTCAAAATTTTGTTGGTGTTGCACCACCCGGACAAGGGGCATTATTCATCGCGCCTTTTGTTGTATCAAAAGCACAAGAAGGCCTTCTCTTTGCAGGAGCCAGAAATGTATATATTTCCGAAAATAATGCTCAAAGTTGGTCTACAACTAGTCCATTAAATGGGAACTCTGTGTATGCTATGGATGCATCAGATATAGACGCTAATGTATTGTATGTAGCTACCGTGCCTGATCCTGACGACATGTCTAGCAGACCGGAAGTATTCTCTACTCAAGATAAAGGAGAAACATGGCAAAGTGTTTCCTTTGACTTACCTAATTTTATTCCGAATGATATCCAAGTGTACCCAGAAGATCCATCTTCTGCGATTATCGTGTTTAGTGGGTTTGGTGGTTCTCACGTTTTTAGAACGAATAATTATGGGGAAACTTGGGAAGATATTCATGGCAATTTACCTAGTATTCCTACGAATGCAGTTGCTATAAATCCAAATAATATAGATCAGATTTTTATAGGTAATGATTTAAATGTATTCATATCCAATGATGCGGGAGCGTCTTATCAAATTTATGATGAAGGACTACCCAATGCACTGATCGTCTTGGATCTAAAAATCTCTCCAATCGATCAGACGCTGTGGATCGCTTCTCACGGTAATGGGGCTTATAGAAGGCCACTGGAAGAAAGTAATCCTGTGTCTGTAGAGGAGGTACAAGAAGTTATTGTGAATGTATTCCCAAATCCAACCTCAGATATAATAAATGTAGAATTATCACAAGGACAAGTGGGTAAATTGCAATTGTTCGATATGAGCGGTAGACTAACTTTAAGCTCTGCAAAAAAGAACATGATTTCGGTTGGGCATTTATCCGCAGGTAATTATTTATTAAAAATAGGTTCTGAAAATTTAGATTTCATTGAAAAAATCAGTATTCAATAATGCTAAATAGAATGTATTTGCAGAATAAAAATTGCGAAAATGAAGATTCATGGTCTCTTTTTAGTATTGTTAATTATTTTTGGATTTGCTTGTAACAAAAGTCAAAATGAAAAAAAACCTCGCGGTGCTTATGGTGAAATGAAAATGTATTAAGAACTCAGAGCTTATCCGAATTTGGACATTCCTTCAGATGGCTATACTAAAGGATTTGAACATGTTCAAAATAATATGTACCAAAATACTAAAAATAAAAAAGAAGACGGTCAAATGCACAGTAATCAAGTTAGCAGTAGGTCAATCGAAGAATGGACTTTTATGGGTCCTGATAATATTGCCGGCAGAACCTTATCGCTCGCTATTAATCCTCAGGCTGATAGTACCTTATTCGCTGGATCGGCAAGTGGTGGATTGTGGAGATCAAGATCTTTAGGTTTGAATAATTCATGGAAAAGACTTGAGACTGGATTCCCTGTTATGGGCGTTAGTTGTATAGAATTTGCACCGCTAGATAGTACTGTTCTGCTTATTGGTACAGGAGAAGTTTATAATCCTAGTGGAGTAACTCCTACGGGTTCTTTTAGAGTGTTAAGAGGTTCATATAGAATGGGTATTTTAAAGTCAAGAGATGGAGGATCGACATGGGAAAAATCTCTTGATTGGTCTCATAACCAACAAGAGGGGATATGGGCTATAAAGTTTGCAGAAGATAATCCAAATATTGTTTTTGCCAATACCACCAAAGGGTTATACAGGAGTCTAGATCAGGGAGAAAATTGGGATCACATACTGGATGTGCAAATGGGAATGGATATAGAGATAGATCGTTATGATTCCAATCAGATTGTTGCTTCTTTTGGTAATTTTTCTAGTCAAGGAAAAGGAATTTATTATTCGGAAGATGGCGGGGACACGTGGTCTCAGTGTTCTGAAATACCAGATTTTTATGGTAAAATATTATTGACACGAAGTCGGTCAAACACCAATGTACTTTATGCATCCGCAGGAAACTTAACAGGAGATGTAAATGATCATACATGGCTCTTAAAATCTGAAGACAGTGGACACAACTGGTCTATTGTAAATGATACGGATTATGCATCTTATCAAGGGTGGTATTCTCATGACGTATCTGTGTCACCTCAAAATTCGGAAGAAGTATTAGCGGCCGGCCTTTATATTCATAAAAGTGAGGATGGAGGTGAAACGTTGGTTCAGAAAAGTGGTTGGGGAAAAAATCTTAGCGTTGCATTTGGCGACAATCATGTTTTGCTACATCATTTAAATATAGAAGATTTGGTACTTGTTGGAAATGATGGGGGAGTGTTTATCTCAGTGGATGGTGGAGAGAATTACATAGATGCCAATGAAGGATATCATACCACACAGTTTTATAATGGATTTCCTATATCTCAAATAGATCCGAATATAGCTGCAGGAGGATTGCAGGATCATAATTGTGTTTTATATTCTGGGGAGAATTCTTGGGAAAAAGTATTTGGAGGTGATGGATCATGGACGGCGTTGAGTAATTTTGACAAAGATGTCATCTTTACTTCTTATAATTATTTAAGGATTAAGAGATCAGAAGATGGAGGACAAACGTTCGAAGATTGTCCAAGTCCATTGACGGATATTGATTGGCCTTTATTTATTGCTCCTTTTGTTGCTTCGCCTTCCACGGAAGGAATTTTATATGCAGGGGCGAGAAAGATCTATAAATCGGATGATAATGGACGTTCTTGGAGACCTACAAATGAGGGAGAGGAGATCAACGGACAGGCGGCATTAAGTATGTCTATTGCTCCTACAAATGCAGACATTCTTTACGTTGGGTTTGCACCAAATGGATTTCTTACTTCTCCGGAAAACTCTATCTATATAACAAAAGATGGAGGGGCGACTTGGGTAAATATAGGAGAAGGTCTTCCAAATCTGATTCCAAATGACATTCATATATCAGAAAATGATCCTGCCTCTGCTATTGCTGTATTTAATGGTTTTGGCGACTCTCATGTTTTTAAAACGAATGATTTTGGTGCAACTTGGATTGACATTCATGGTAACTTACCAGATGTTCCAACGAATGCAGTTACGACTAATCCATACAACGAAAACCATATTTTCATAGGGAATGTCTTAGGTGTTTTTATAAGTTATGATGAGGGTGAGACCTATGAGACTGATCATTTAGGATTACCGTCTGCCGTAATAGTGACTGATTTGAAAATTTCTAAAACAGATGAAACTCTATGGGTAGCTACGCATGGGAATGGTGCTTTTAGGAGGCCGTTAGAAGTTGGTAATCCGGTTGCTGTAAATGATATTGGGGACATTGTTTTAAATGTTTTTCCTAATCCAACGACAACTAAAATACAAGTAGAAATATCAAAGGGGCAAGTGGATAAATTGAGGTTATTTGATATTAATGGAAGATTGATTTTATCCTCAACTGGTAAGTCAATAATTGAAGTAGGGCATTTAGCTTCTGGTAATTACTTGCTGAAAGTGACCTCAGGGAAGAGTGAATTTGTAGAGCAGGTAAGCGTACAATAGATTAGTGATTTTTGCTTCATTATGCTTAAGTAATAACAGATATGCCTATTTAAGTAAGATTACTCAACTTGACCCAATACTCAATTTATACATAATATATTCAGCATATTTCGTATATATATTTGTAATATTGCAAATCCTAAATATGTATAAAGTAAGCTATAAAACCAATACTTGTCAAAAAAATAAATATAACAATGGATTGCACAACAAACGAAAACGTAATAGAAAATAAAACCAAAGTAGGAGAACCTACTGCTCTAAATTCAGTGTCTGAATTTCATCAAATGTTTGAATTACCAATATTAGATAAGCCAGTAATTCCATCGAAAGAAAGATGCGAACTACGGATCAATTTGATCGAAGAAGAATTAAGAGAATTGAAGGAAGCGATTGCGAATGATGATTTGGTAGAAGCAGCGGATGCATTGTGTGATATCCAATATGTTCTTTCTGGGGCAATTTTAGAATTCGGAATGGGTTCTAGATTCCAATCAATGTTTGATGAGGTTCACAGATCGAATATGAGTAAAACTTGTAAGACTTTAGAAGAGGCAAAAAATACACAGGCGTATTACAAGACGCAGAAACATACAGATTCTGAAATCAATGAAAGAAATGGGCAGTTTTTAGTCTATAGAAAAGGGGATGGGAAGGTATTAAAATCTGTGAAATATTCGCCGGCTGTGTTGGAGTCCTTTTTAGGTTAAAGATATTCAGTTTCATTTTACTTTATTACTTTTCTGCTGCTTGATTTTTGTACCTTCAAACCTTTGTTTCAGGAATGACCAAAACATTATTGGGATAAGCAGCAAAGCAATAAGCAAATATTATAACAGCTCCAAATAGCATAAGTTTCAGTGAACCACGGTTGTAGTGAGGATGGCATATACACTGTTCAATAGTGAATTATATATTTATGGTATGACTTTCTTTTATAATAATGCGAAGGTACAAACTTCGAACAGTGAGTATATATGAATACCTTATATACTTTGTACAGCGGGGAAATGGCAAATTTTTAATTTGTAGAAATGAGGATCGAAAATCTTAAAATGTTAGGAATATTCTGCTTCAGATTTACAGCATTTTTTTGTGAAGAAATGAAATTAAGTGAAGTGTATAATTATCTTGTTTTTACTTCTAAAGAAAACTTTCAATACAATTCAGTATTCTTAACCAATACCAAATAAAAAGGATTTATGAAATATTCTATGATAGTGGTACTTCTTTTGTTGTTGAGCAGTTGTGTTTCTACTATACAATATGTAGATTTTCCTGAAGGAAAATTGGATGAAAATGAAACTAGGATTTATATTTTTAGACCAGGCATTTATGGTTCTATTATTCAAATGAAAATTTATGAAGACGATCAACTAGTCGGTCGACTTGGCCCAAAAAGTTATCTCAAGTGGGATATTGATCGTCCGATTGAATTAACTAGTACGGCTGAAAATAAGCACGTAAAAGATATTAAATTAGCTCCTGGCAAAGCACACTATTTCAGGCAAAGAGTAAAATTGGGATGGATCACTGCTCGAACTAAACTTGAAAGAATATCGGTAGAGGAAGCTAAAAAATATCACAAAAAATTAAAAAAACCTAGGGTTAGATTAAAGGACATTTCACTTTAATCCTCAAGATTAAGAAGATTAATTCCAAGTAAGATATACGAGTTTTTACATTCACTCTAATAGGTTAATGATATTCTCGCGTGGTGCGAATCCGCTAATTATGAACAGTATTATTGTTAGTTAGTATTTTCAAATTTCCAACTTTGAACAGCGGGGGTCCATCGAACTAATATGAATAAAACTTGTGAAACATTAGAAGTTGTAAAACAAACTCAAATACATTATAAAGCAGAGAAAAACATCGATTCACATATCAATGAAAGAGATGGTCATGACCGCCATTCAAACGAAGAGCATATATTGATCAAAAAGAATAAGATGACCCAAAGTCGATACTAATCGAATTGATCTTATGATTCAGCGAATAAGTATTTGTCGAAATTGAACCCAATGTTTGCATTCTGCTGACACCGATTTGAAACGATAATCTGTCTGTGGTAAGATGATTCAATCTAAAGCCATATACAAAAGCATGGAAAGTTTCTTTCATGATCGGATTTTTAGAACTTTGGTATAGGTCAAATGCGCTGATCTGTCGAGTCTCATTGAAAATCTGTCCTTTGTAAGTAGTCTTAAAGTTCACATCTAAGCCAACTATCGGAGAAAATGAAAAACGATTATTGATAGGAATATTTAGTCCCAAAAGTATTGGGGCAGACCATCGTGTTATTTTATTACTAGCCTCAACTTCTAGTGGGACAGGAATATTAGGATTAGTCGTGATGAAATCCGGAGTGTCTTTTGTTGTAAACAAATCATGGAATTGCTCAAATTTAATTCCGATTTCAGCAAATAACCACTTACTGAAATTTCTACCAATTACCAATTCTTTTCCAAACGAAATCCTTTCTCTTTCAGAGCTGTTTCTAAGTTCTGCGTAAGCAGTCTGATCTGTAGAGTGTTCTTCAAAAATATTTTGATGTTTGAATATTCTAGGGCTAAATCTTATATAATTTTTACGGCTTAACTTAGGCAATGGAATGTGATTTACCAAAGAGAAAGGAGGCTCGTCTATATGAAAAACAAGTTCTGCCTGATTAGATACTAAAGTTTGATTACTAAGAGTATTTAAAGAATTAATATGAATTAAATCCTTGGCTACAATTGGTTTTTGATTTAAACTGTGATTGTTGCTATACCAATTAGTAATCCCTGATTGTATAAATATTTGCTGATTTGGAGTAGCGGGAGGAAGTTGACTATTAGTTATCTTATTGTCACTAGTATTAAATCCATTGGTAAAACCACTGTTATCCTTTCCAGGATTTTCTGCAGCGATTTTCCTTTCATTGGCTAAAGGTTCAATTAAATTAGTTCCTAATATAGAATTATTAATTACACTTTTTGAATTTTGGCCGACTTGTGGGGAATCCTTCTGATCCATGATTCTTCCCAAATCAGAATTTTTTGAGTTCCGTTTTATCTTCTTATTTTCAGTGAAAGTAGGTTTGCTCGCTTGTGATTTTGTATTAGAATTTGGCGCATTTGAACTTGCTAATTTTGAGGTACTAGCTTGTTCGTTAGTTTTTTGCGAATTTGTAGCATTCATTCCGATTGACTGTGATCCAATGGCTGCTTTTTCTTTACTTGTTGTTGGCACAACGATTTTATTTACGGCAATTAAATCGGTGGGTGCGGTATGATTATTCCACACTGGCATTTGAGAGATAAAATATGCCATAGAACCACACATTAAAAATAACCCAAAAATCCAGAATCGCTCCAGATAGGATTTCTTTGGAATATTAAGTTCTTTACTGATATTGTCCCATATTTTAATTGAGTAGGGGAGTTCAGCGTTTTCCAACTTGTATACGATATTTTCTTCTAATCTATTCACACTGCGATACGTAAATGCTTAACTAATTTAGATTTTAATGCCCTTTTTGCTTTGACTAACTGTGATCGAGAGGTAGACTCTGTGATGTTTAGCTTTTCTGCGATTTCCTTGTGACTATATCCTTCAATAACACTTAGATTGAAAACAATTCTGTATCCGTCTGGGAGCATTTCTATCACTTTGATAATTTGCTCTACTTCTAGTTCATTGATAATATTAGGATCGATACCGGGTTCTATAAATTCAGATAGTTCAAGAAAATTGACTCTTCTTGATTGCTTTTGAAGGTTTCTGAGGCAATTGTTAACCATTATTTTTCTTAGCCAACCTTCAAAAGAACCTGAAAATTTAAAGGAATCTAGACTCTTAAAAGCCTTAATAAACCCCTCTTGAACCCAATCTTCTCCTTCCTGTGTATCTCGTGCATAACGAGAACATAAAGCCATCATTTTTCCGGCATAACAATCGAATATCGATTTGTATGCAAGTTCATGACCTTCCAAACATTGCTGGATAAGATCGTAATCACGTTGAGTTTTAAGATCCAAACAATTACAATTATGTAAGTAAGATAGATTATTTTGACAATTCGCTGCCTGGACCGTGAAGATTTATTGAAATTACTTAGTTATTTCTACATCATCGATGAGGTCATCACCATCACCATCAAGGTCATTAAAACCAGCCAATGGAGGTAATTCCTTCTTTGCAACATTTTCTATCTTAGCATCTACGTCTTCAATCTTTACTTTTCCTTCAGAGAATGAATCGTATTCGCCATCGGCATATTTATCAGCTTTGCTAAAAAAGTCATCCTTTCCTTTTAGCAGAGAATCTCCCGTATCTAAGTCTTTTTCTGCAAAGTCTCGTTTAGGTTTGGCAGCTTCTTCTTTTGCCCAAGCTTCTGCTTTTTCAGATGTTTCTTGATACTTTTTACTGATTTTATCCCCGACTTCTGAAGCTCTTTCTACAACCTTATCTTTCACATCAAGTACTTTCTCTCCTACATTCTCAGATATATCTTTACCTTTTTCTAATGCATCTCCACCCTTATCCATCACTGTAGAGCCAACAGACTCAGTAAATCCTCCCAATTTTGTCCCGATATCGGACCCTACATCCATCACCTTAGAACCTAAATCTTCTAATCCGTCACCCGCTCTTTTGACCAATGGATTTTCACTTAGATCGGAGCCAATTTCTGTCAACTTATCGGTGGTAGTATCGAGAATGGTTCCGGCTTTATCTTTTACTACGTTTCCTATGTCACTGCCTTTGTCTAAGATTGTTTCGCTTGCTCCTTTCAACGTATCTTTTCCTTTACTCAATAATTCTGCTCCTTCTTCTTGAACAAAATCTCCTGTCTTTCCAGCTGCTGATTTAGTAATAGAAGAACCTGCGAAAAACAGTTTTTTCAAATCGTTGATGATACTCATTGCTTAATTATTATTTATTATTGTAATATTATAAAGATACTAAGTTCAGTATATAATTTAGTTTTATCAACTATGTTTATGTTGATAACCGTTAAATATTAAAGAAATTTGTGATAAGATGGCCAATAATGCGATAAATCCTATGAAAAAGCTAAAGAAAGTTCATTCTTTATAAAAGTCAAAAAGCATATTGATCATGCTAAAAATAATCTTTTACTTAAAAATAAAGAGCTTAAATCCATAGAAATTTAGTGAGAAAAGATGGAAAGTTGAGATAATTCTCGAGAATCAAAAACTCCTACCCATTTTCATGAATATATTTAGGTGGTCCAAAAAAGCAAATAGAAATAGAAAGACAGGAATATATAGCAGTACCTCTAAAATACAATTCTACAAGAGACCAAATTGAAGTATAGATTTAGAATTTTATGTTCTTCAAAAAAAGGTTTATAATTTAGAGCAAGCGAAAAAGAAACACATTAAATAACATTTCAGGAATGAATGATGATCTAAATCTAGTGGACCAAGCATTGATCAAAGATGTAGAAGCTTTGAAAAAAAAAATGCTAAAATTACAAACAGAAAGAGATCGATTAAACATAAGATCAACTCAGTTATATAATATATAAGCCAAGTAATAAAGAATATGACCGATAATGCGATAAAACTCAGGGAAAAGCTAGAAGAAGTCCATTCAATAACAAAGGTTCAAGCTCATTTGGAGAAGATAAAGGATGAACTTCTTGCTAAAAATAAAGAGTTGAAAACGATCGAAAGTCAACTCAAAAAGGAAGAAAAAGATGTCATTTCTTTGGAAGGAAAAGGAGTACGTCCTTTGTTTCGTAAAATTCTAGGAGATCAGGAAAAGCAATTAGAACAGGAGCGACAGGAATACCTAGAAATTTCATTGAAATATAATTCTGCAAAAGATAAAATTGAGGTGCTTGAATTTGAAATGGAAATACTTCAAAAGAAAGTTCTAAATCTTGATAAAGCCCAAAAGGAATTACAGATTTTAAAGGAAAGTAGGGAGCAAGAAATTCTTGCCAGCCCATCATCTACTCAGTTACAAACGGAACTTCGATTTTTGCTAAAGAAAATGGATGATGCAGTTCTATTACGAAGAGAAGTGAGGGAGGCTATAGATGCAGGGGCTATCGCTTCTCAGTATCTAGTGCAGCTTGCAAACATGCTTAAGAAGACTCTCAATTGGGGGACTTGGGGCAGTAACACATATCAGGAAATGGTAAGAAGAAGCAACATGGCTCAAGCCAATAAATTGGTTGCAAACATTCAATATAAACTTGATAAATTTGCCAAAGAGATGCAGGACTTAGGCGAACATAATATGCATTTTAAAGTAGATCGAGAAGGTATAGGAAATTTCACTAATTTCTTTTTTGATAATTTAATAACGGATTGGATAATACAAAAGAAAATTAGGCATTCATTAAATAATATTTTAATGATCAATGATAAAATAATAAGAGTTGTACAATCACTTAATCATGAGCTTAAGTCTATAGAGTCAAAAATGAACAAATTACAAAATGAGAGAGATCAATTGATCATTGCTTAATGTATGGATACTCAATAAAGTAATTAATCAGATTTATAAAATAAATAAGTAAAAATAGTGGAGAAAAGAAAATTAGGTCATTCAGATATTGAGGTCAGTAAGATTTGTTTAGGAACGATGACATACGGTCGACAAAATTCAGAGAAAGATGCTCACGAGCAGTTAGACTTTGCAACTAGAAATGGAGTCAATTTTTTAGACACGGCAGAAATGTATGCGGTGCCTGCAACCCAAGAATCACAGGGGTTAACGGAACAATATATAGGGACTTGGCTGAAGAAGAATAATAGGGGAGAGGTGATTCTTGGGACAAAGATTACCGGTCCATCTCCTACTTTTTGGTATATCAGAGAAAAGCTAGATTTCAATCCACCATCTCTACGTGTAGCCCTAGAAGGAAGCTTGAAAAGATTGCAAACAGACTATGTAGACTTGTATCAACTACATTGGCCAGAAAGAATTACCAATCGATTTGGTGTTAGAAATTTTCCAAACGATTTGAATGATGATCCTTGGGAAGAAAATTTCTTAGAAGTCATTCAAGGTTTGAATGAGTTGATAAAAGAAGGAAAAATTCGGAGTTATGGTCTGTCTAATGAAACCCCTTGGGGTGTGATGCGTTTTATCGCTCTTTGTGATAAGCATGGATTAGAAAAACCGGTTTCTATTCAAAATGCATATAGTCTCCTAAATAGAACATATGAATATGGAATGTCAGAAGTTTCCTTGCGAGAGAACATCGGATTACTAGCTTATTCGCCGTTGGCATTCGGATTATTATCAGGCAAATATAATAACGGTACGGACACACCTGAGAACCGATTGAATGCGTTTGGTCATATATATCCAAGGTATAAAAAAGGCAATGTTAAATTAGCTGCAAAGCAATATTTGGAAATTGCAGAAAAGCATAAAGTCCCGTCGGCAGTATTAGCTTTAGCGTTTGTTACGCAACAGAATTTTTTGACTTCGAATATTATTGGAGCAACCACCATGGATCAGCTAAAGCAAAATATAGAAAGTGCTAATTTTACATTAACGAAAGAGATGATTAAAGATATAAATGAAGTGCACGAGCTTATGCCTAATCCTGCACCGTAATCGAATGGCCATTGTTTGATAGCATAATCAGTTTCTAAGACAAGCTCATGTCGCCGCAAATTATGTTAAATAGAGAAATGTGAATCTCCACTAAATTGGAAAATGTTTTATTTCTAATTCTATGAACCTAATGAAATTCTAATAACCTGAACGCATCTTAAAGCATTATAAATGAAGAAAAAGATAAAAGAATTATTTGAGTACAGGCAGTTACCATATCTAATGGAATTGGCAGGGATAAAAGGAAGGAAAAAGTTAACCAAAAAACTTTCTAATTTACAAATAGCCATTTATTATTTGGATGCATATCTTGAGTCGAATTGGAAGATCGACAAATCTGAAATCAAAAAGCTATGGAAAGCCATCCACAAGGAAATGTTGAATTGTGGGATTAAGAAATCTAAGCTTGGAGAATATTCAGAAGATATAGAAAAGTATCAAGCCCATGAGCTTGGTCTACGAAAAAAGAAATCTCCATTAGACCTCTCCATGAAAAACTTTTATCATTATAAATCTTGTGATGTCAGATTATTGAGACAAATTATATATGATCGTACACCAGGATTAGAAAAAATATTCAAAACGTCTGATTGGAAGTTTTTTGATTTGATCACAGAAGTAAATGATGACGTCGAAGACATCAACGAAGATTTGAAAACCATCAATGGGAATTTATTTTTGATATCGTGGGCACTAGAAGGAAGGTCTAAATCTAAAAAACGTTTTGAGAAATTTATCAAGGAAATCGAGAAAGAATCTAAAGCCAGAAAAAATAAAACTAAATCCATCGGCTACAACACGATCCACGAATGGACGATGGAACAAACTTCAGCTACAAAGAAATTACTCAAGCAGAAACTAGGATCGTTGAAAGATAAGGAAATTGAAAGTGCTGTGCTTATTGGGCTTTGGCGGGAATGATTTGCCTATAATTAATATTATGTTAAGTAGGACTCTGAAAGCCTTATTCCACCGTCACCCTCACAATGTACTACTTTCCTTTCATTTATGTATTATAACTATCTGAATATCAGCTTTATAACGTACGTTATAAAAAGATGAGATTGACCATATCCTGAGAAAGTTGTAACTTTAAATCGAAACTATATCGAAACTGTAATCTTTTATTGATCTATTGTTAAAGGAATGAGTTATACTGATTTGGAGACTTATATACACTGGAATCCTGTGAGAATTATCCAACGCTTTGGTCGTATAGATAGAATCGGTTCGCAGAATGATAAAATCCAATTGGTCAATTTCTTTCCAAGTATGGAGCTTGACCAGTTTATAGATTTAGTAGCAAGGGTGCAAGGTCGTATGGTGATGCTCGATGTATCTGCAACAGGAGAAGATAATATCATATCCAAGAATAGTAAGGAGATGCACAATTTAGAATATCGGAAGCGTCAATTAAAACAACTTCAAAATCAAGTCATTGACTTGGAAGATGTACAAGGCAATATCTCCATTACAGATTTGACCTTTAATGACTTTAAGATGGACTTGGAGAAAAGTACAGATAGTCAACTGAAAGCCATAGATGATATACCACCTGCTTGTTTTTCCATTGTGCCGAGTAATACCGAACTCATACCAGATGGCGTTATTTATTGTCTCAAAGACACAAGTGCCGATTTTGCAAATAAGTTAAAGAACAATATTCTTTACCCTTACTTCTTAGTCTATGTAAGTCATGATGGTACACAGACGGTCAAAGCATCACAGTCAAAACTGGCATTGGATTACTTTCGAAAACTATGCATGGGTAATCAAAAGATATTTCCAGAACTGATAGCTGCTTTTGATAAAGAGACGAGCAAGTGCAAGAAGATGGATAAATATGTTGGCTTGCTTAATCAAGCCATCGAAGATATAGTTGGTGTCCAAGAGACCATAGGTCTGGACTCACTGGCAACAGTAGGTGGTACTACTTTGTCGGGGAACAAGGCTTTGCAGAAAGAGAATTTAGAATTGGTGGCATACTGAATTATCAAATAATGAACAGGGACTTTAACGACATATTAATGCTCCCCGAAAAGAGTCTACTACAACGTATATTAACCAAAGTGTTTTTCACAAAACACTTTAAACTAAATGCTACTGAGAGGCGGTTACTAAATAACGTTATCAAGTCCATGCAATGGTTAGCCAGTCTGAAACCTGCAACCTGTAACGTGGCTGCATCTGTAACGGATGAATATTCATTTGATGAAATACAAATATTTACTGTCCAGTTATCTGATGTTGACTTTGACAAGTATTATAAGCCTGTGTCAGAATTTATACAGAGACATGTGCCGTATCAGATATTACTCATCTTAGAATCTGAAAACCAATTAGCTTATTCAGTAGCAGATAAACGGATTAATCAATCAGATAAGACCAAGCGAACCGTTGAGTCCTATTATCATACTCCCATCATCAATACACTTTATCAGCGAGACATTGAGAAAGCATTAGATGAAGCCATGCAGTTCAGACAATTACAGAAAGATAATTTAGCTACCGTTTATCAATCATATGTGAGTACCATTGTGCAATATCAGTCGGCATGTATCACAGGCAGTTACATAGCTCGTGACCATAAGCGGACAGTAGAAGATATATCGGTGCTAAAAGAAATAGAAAGCACAGAAGCAGAAATGATAAGTATCAAAAGTCAACTAAAAAAAGAATCCCAGTTTAATCGGAAGATGGAGAAGAATGTAGAGCTACAAAAGAAGAAGAACCAGATTGAAGAACTTAAAGCTAAATTATCTCAATGAGCGATAGTCAATTAATCATATACGAAAACGAAGATGGTAGTATTAAACTTGATGTGATACTTGAAAATGAGACTGTATGGCTTACAATGGAACAAATGGCTGGTCTTTTCAATCGCTCAAAATCGACCGTAAATGACCATATACTTAATGCCTATAAGGAAGAAGAACTGAAAGAAGAAGGCACAAAGAGAAAAATCGGAATTTCCGATTTTTCCACAAAACCTACTAATTATTATAATCTTGATGTCATCATATCAGTGGGTTATCGTGTCAAATCTAAGCAAGGTACAGCTTTCAGAATATGGGCAACTAAAAGACTTAGAGAGTATATCGTGAAAGGATTCATCCTGAATGATGATAGATTTAAGTCAGGTAACTCCATGAATTACTTTGATGAGCTACAATCAAGGATTAGAGAGATACGTCTTTCAGAGCGATTCTTTTATCAAAAAATCAAGGACATCTACACAACGAGTATAGATTATGATGCTAAGGATAAAAAGAGTATCGAGTTCTTTAAGCTAGTGCAAAACAAGTTGTTATGGGCCATCAGCACTAAAACAGCAGCAGAGCTTGTATATCGCAGAGTAGATGCCACCCTACCCTTGCTGGGAATGCAATCATTCGATAAGACAGGTACAAAGTCTATCAGAAAATCAGATGTCAGCGTAGCCAAGAATTATCTAAATGAAGATGAAATAAAACTACTCGGATTACTGGTCGAGCAGTATCTGGCATTTGCTGAGACAATGGCATAGACAAAATAAATAAAGACGACGCAGAAGCACAAAGCAAAGACCATGTAGGTCATAACATCTCTAAGCTCAAAGAGCTATTCCCCGAAATAGTAACCTAAGGAAATATAGACTTCACTACTCTACAAGAAATACTGGGAGAAGAAGTAGAATCTGGTGACGATTATTATCGCTTTACATGGGCAGGAAAAGCACAGGCTCGAAGAGAAGCACATAAACCTTCAACGGAAACACTAAGACCATTAATAGAAAAGATTTAGGACTGGGACAAGACAGAAAACTTATACATTGAAGGGGATAATCTGGAAGTCCTAAAATTACTCCAAAAGTCTGAGCTGGGAAAATAAAGATGATTTACAATGACCCACCGAGAGATATACGTTGGGCGAAAAAGAAATTGGGTAAAAAAACTAAAGAAGTAAAAGTTATGAATGCAAGAATATTCGGAGACTTTATAGTAGGGAAATCTATAGATTCAGTATAAAATATACTTAATTTAAATATGAAAAAATTAAATTACGTTTTGAGGACTGATAATAGTAATAATAAAAACGAAATTTATGAAAGTCGACCCAATAATAGCTGTAAAGGATGTCGAAAAAAGTTTAGAATGGTATCAATCGATTTTTGAATGTAAAAGTATGCACGGCGGGGATGAGTTTGACGTTTTGATTTCTCAAAATGAAGATGTTTTACTTTGCCTTCATAAATGGGGAGAACACGACCATCCAACAATGAAAAGTGCTATTAATATTTGTGGCAATGGTCTTATCCTCTATTTCAGAACAGAAAATTTGGATCAGGTACGAAAGAATCTTAAGCAAATGAATTATGATATAGAAAGAGAAATACAACTGAATCATAATTCTGGGAGAATGGAATTTTCATTACGAGATCCTGACGGATATTACATTACAATTTCTGAATTTCACAAATATGAAGGATGATATGATAACATTTTTCTAAAGCTGGTTAGATTCTAATGATAAATAGTAAAAAGCTAGTACAATAGAAAATCGGAATATTTTTAAAAACTCAATCAGTTACAAAAATTAGTGAAGATAATCTAACTCTAATTTCAGGCTTATATCTTTTTAAAAATTTCGCTAGATTTTGAAAATGTCATGCCCTAACTAACTTTACTCAATGGGAGTTATGCAATTGTCTTGTTCGGACAAAAAATCTAATTCTACTTATCGGACATACGTCTAAAAGCTTTTTTCGGATTAATCCTCTAGGAGTTTGGAGTTGATAGTTATTGAATATTTCGTGTACATTGCGCTGTGTATGTATTATACGTATACATACATCTAACATACCTTCTTAAAATGTATAATAAGGCCAAAATAAATTTCAATAAACTGAAAAATTTATTTAAATATTATGCATTGCGAAAGACCACTCAACTGATTTTTTTAATCAAATTTATGTAAACTTAAGGCCTAAAATCGAACATTCGAAATTATTCCTTGTTAAGTAAGTGTGCAATAGCAAAAAGAGCGTTATTTTATAATCCTGGGTAAAGTTATGGGTAAAGTTAAGCCTGCTAATTACGATTTCTACATAAGCGTAAGTAATAATTTTATTCCACTTAAAAGCTAGTAATAAATTTTTGCTTTAATCCGGACGGCAGACAAAGAGATAAATTTATTTAAGAATTAAGAGTACATATTGCAGCAATAAGGAATTAAAAGTACTAAATTTTCAATATTATTTAAATTTGATATTATCAATTATAAACTATTTTCAAACTAAATAAATTATTTAAAATGAGTGAATTCAGTGATAAAGTTAAAGGAAATTGGAACATTATCAAAGGAAAATTGAAGCAGGAATTTTCCGAGTTAACAGATGACGATTTACATTACGAAGAGGGAAAAGAAGACGAGATGTTAGGTAGAGTTCAGAAAAAAATTGGTAAGACCAAAGAAGATCTCAAGTCATTTTTTGATATATAGAAAAGGTGACTGGTATCCCTTTATTATAATATTAAAATTATTAATTGATGGATGAACAATTTAATGATTCTTTAGTCAAGTTAAAAGATAAATTAACTAATTGGGTAGATTTAATTATAACGAATCTACCCAATATGATCATAGCGCTTGTGCTATTTGGTTTGGCTTATATCATTTCTCAAAAATTGCATCATTGGGTTTATAAAATGTTGCGTAATAAAATTAAGCAGCAATCTATTAGAAGCCTATTAGCAAATTTTGTATCTATATTGGTGATTGCTATAGGTTTATTTCTAGCGCTTAGCATTCTTAATTTAGATAAAGCTTTAACTTCAATTCTTGCAGGGGCAGGAGTCGCCGGTTTAGCCATTGGTTTAGCACTACAGGGAACTATATCTAATACTTTCTCGGGAATTTTTCTAGCTATTCGAGAAATTATGAATATTGGAGATTTCATAGAGACCAATGGGTACGGTGGGACTGTAGAGGACATTACTTTGAGATATATTGTCATAAAAGAGTCTGATAATAATTTAGTAATTATTCCAAATAAGTTAGTGGTCGAAAATCCATTTAAAAATTTTGGTCTAACGAAAAGAATCAGGACATCATTAGAATGTGGAGTCGGTTATGAATCAGATTTGAGAAAGGTAAAAGATCTTGCTATGAAGACAATAGAAGATGCATTCCCCCAGAAAGATAAAAAAATCGAATTTCAGTATCTAGAATTTGGAGATAGCTCTATCAATTTCCAAATGAGGTTTTGGGTAGATGCTACACAAAACTTGACATTATTGGAAGCTAAGAGTGAAGCGATTATGCTACTGAAAGAGGTTTTCGATAAAGATGGTATCAATATACCATATCCTATAAGGACAATAGTAAATCCATAGCCTAAAATGATAAATGTATAGTAAAACTTAATAATAAAATTAGATCAACTGTTTTCGTCATTATCTAAAATATTGCTTAATTTAATCGTTTACGATCATAACTTTTGAATTGGATTAGGTTTAAAGTAAAAAATTATAAAAATATGAAAAACAAGAATTCCAATACGCTAATGTTAATTACAGGTATAATTGCAGGAGCTTCTGCTACCATATTTCTCAAAAGCAAAAAAGGTCAACAAGTCATAGACATTATTATGGCTAAAGGTGAAGAGCTGAAAACAGTAGCTATGGACAATGCACAGAATATAATTACTGAAGGCCAAGACATAATATCTGATGTTATAGATTCAAATAAGGATAAACTTTCTATGATTGCGGAAGACATAAAAGATACAGCAGAATCGGGAGTAAGTGAATTCCAACAAGGTGTAGAAAAAGCAAAAAATAAACTCAACAAAGCGTAGTGGAGCAAAGATTACAAAACGAATCAAGCGAAGCAAATCCATCTTTGCCCAGCTTTATGGGAGAAAACTATGAGTACATTCGTACTATTGTGTCTAATTCTATTGAAATAAAAAAGTTAGAATTATTAGACCAGAGTTCTAATTGGATAGGAAAAATAATTGTAGGAATCTTTCTTGCAATTATTTTAGTATTATTAATTACTGTTCTATTAGTATTACTTGCCCTCGTTATTAATATGTACATTGAAAATTGGTTATTTACGCTTATTATATTAGCTGTGGTTTTGGTCGTAAAAGCTTTGATTGTACATTTTGTTATCCGTAAAATGCTTTATCGTAAAATTAATGAAAAAGTGCTAACTCTAATGGATTGAAAAGACCACTATCGTTCATTACACTGTGCAAGTAGCTGCATTTTTTTTCCTCAAGATGATAATATTCTTATAAAGATTTCAAATAGTATTTAAACCCAGCGTGATCTGCAGTTTTTTATTTAAAAAAATTTAAAATTTTTGATTTGGACAATAATATCAGAAGCAAAATTGATAGGCTAAGAGCAGAAAGGGACATAGCTGAGAGTAATTTGAGTAAAAATCTAAAGCAAACGGATTTTAGGAGCATTTTACAAAATGAGACATCTGGCATTATTCAAAATGGAGTTAATAGTATACTTAATAGTGGCCAAAATATCTCAAACAGTACAAGTAGCAAACTGAATGTAGCCAATATCAATTCGTCTAACTCAACACAAATGCTTCAAAATAATCATTTGAATTCTATTCTTGTTTGGGGCTTATCAAAGGCCTTAAAAAGTAAAAAATTTTCTGGAAAACAAAATCCTAATACACTTACAGCTATTGTGTCCAAAATTCTAAGCATTCTAAGATGAGTATTACTGAAAAAACTCAACACCTGCAGCAATGGGCTTATTCTATTATAATATTTATTGGAATTGGATATCTATTGTACATAGGGTCATCACTCATTATACCATTAATTTTCGCTGCATTGTTAGCTGTTTTTTTATACCCTATAAATAATTGGCTATCTAAATATATTAAGTGGAATTCAGTGTCAATTGTATTGAGCTATCTATTTGTATTAATACCATTACTTTTGATCACCATACTTTTTTCGTATCAATTAGCAACGATATTCGAAGCTCTGCCGCAGATCAATGAAAGTTTGCAAGCGGGGGTTGATAAATTGATAAACAGTCTAAACAATATCATCCCTGTCCTAAATTTAGACAGTAAAGAGCTTTTATCTGGTGGAGTAGCAAAGGCAGATTTAAAGGAGCCGCTCAGATTTATCGGTCAAGGCTTGATATCCACTACGTCGTTTTTTACTTCTCTTGGTTTGACAATTCTATATACATTCTTTTTACTTTATTATAAAGAAAGTATCAAAAATTTCATCGTTTATCAATTTGAAAAAAGTGCAAGACCCGACATACAGGAAACGTTATTAAATATGAAAAAATCTATTCAATCCTACATAGTAGGGTTAGGTATAGTTGTAGTTATTCTATCCACTATGAATAGCATTGGTCTCAGTCTAATAGGAATTAAATACGCCATATTTTGGGGATGTCTTGCTGGTATGCTCGCCATAATACCGTATGTTGGCACAATAGTAGGAGGACTCTTACCTTTTCTTTTTGCATTGTCCTCTGCGGATGCTCAGTGGCAACCTTTTGCAGTACTAGGATATTATATGATTATTCAACAAATTGAAGGCAATTTTATTACGCCTAAAATTGTAGGAGAAAATGTCGATATTAATCCCCTATTTGCTATTCTAGCATTAGTTTTTTTCGGGTCCTTTTGGGGCATATCTGGGGTGATTTTAGCCCTTCCGTTGATCTCTATCATAAAAATTTTATTAAGCAATTTTGAAAGTACTCTACCCTATTCCGTCCTTATGAGTTCTGGTATAAGTAAAAAATATGGCGTTTTTAGAAAAATAGCAAATACCAAATCTTAGAAATTCACAAGTTAATAGTCGATCTGAACCAAGTGTTAAATGACCATTGTAAATAATAAACAATTATGAAAACCATTACCACAAAAAATCCAGCCACAAATGAAGTTCTGAAAGAATATACTTTGCATACTTCTGAAGAGCTTAATGAAATATTAATTGAAACAGAAAAAGCATTTCAAATCAATCGGAAAACACCCATCGAAGAGCGATCAAAATTGATGAGGAAGGCTGCAGATTTGCTAGAAGAAAGGAAAACCATGCTAGCCACTACTATGACCAAAGAAATGGGAAAGACCTTTGCATCCGCCGAAGGTGAAGTAGAAAAATGTGCTTGGGTTTGTCGATACTATGCAGACAAAGGCAAAGACTTCTTAGCAGATGAAATGGTAGAATCCGATGCCACCAAGTCCTACATTTCTTATCAACCATTGGGAGTCGTCTTGGCAGTAATGCCTTGGAACTATCCTTTGTGGCAAGTATTTAGATTTGCAGCTCCGGCACTTATGGCTGGCAACGCCGGTTTATTAAAGCATGCATCTAACGTCCCTGAATCTGCTCTTCAAATAGAAAAAATATTCTACGATGCTGGTTTTCCTAAATATTCATTTTCAACGCTGCTCATTAATAGTGATGCTGTCAAAAGTGTCTTAGATAATAGTATCGTAAAGGCTGCAACACTTACAGGTAGTGGACCCGCAGGTCAAGCAGTAGCTAGTGCAGCAGGACAAAATATTAAGAAAACTGTATTGGAGTTAGGGGGAAGTGATCCTTATCTAATATTAGAGGATGCCGATTTGGATCATGCAGCAGAACAATGTACAACATCACGGTTGCTAAATGCTGGGCAAAGTTGCATTGGTGCAAAGCGTTTTATTATCGTTGAGAAAGTCTACGATCAATTTCTAGAAAAATTTAAAGCTAAAATGTCATCTGCAATTATGGGAGATCCGATGCAAGCGGTCGCACTTGGACCTATGGCCCGATTTGATCTAAGAGATGAAGTACATCAGCAAGTGTTGGATAGTGTAAGTAAAGGTGCAAAACTAGAATTGGGAGGTACCATATCTGATTCTAAGGGTGCCTACTATCCACCTACAATATTGACTAATGTGAGTCCAGGTATGCCTGCATATGAAGATGAGATTTTTGGCCCCGTTGCTTCAGTGATAAAAGTAAATGATGAAGCTGAAGCCATCAGAGTAGCGAATGATACGGCTTTTGGATTAGGAAGTTGTGTCTTTACAAATGATGTAGAACGAGGTGAAAAGATCGCTCGTGAATCACTGGAAGCTGGATGTTGTTTTGTAAACCAATTTGTCAAATCTGACCCACGGTTACCGTTTGGCGGTATAAAGACCAGTGGATATGGTAGAGAACTAAGTTATTATGGTATCCGTGAGTTTGTAAACGTCAAAACGGTTTATGTGAAATAGTGATAAGGATTTTATTTCTACGAGTTCTCTAAGTTTTGAATATCATTGGTTGGTTGGTTCGTAGTAAGATTGAGGTATGCACTTTTGAGTTCGCTCAATTTTTCAATAGAAATTATAATAAATTGATTTGCTTTTATTTGTTGAATTCAAGACACATTTAACCAGTGCTAAAATGCTGGGCTTTTCAGATGTGAAGCCTCTGGCACCATATCTAATAAACATCCAAGAAGCACTGAATTGCTGGGTTATTCAGATTTGAAACCTCCGGCAACTTAATGGGAAATCTATCTGTTACTTTCTATAGTATTTTTAATGATTTAACCCTTAAATCTTTTTCGGTTGCCATTTTATGGTAGAAACTGGATTAGATTTCGCGTGGTTGATGGCTCTTTCACTTCGATTCTTTTCGATAATCATAGAGATAGTCATTACTAAACTCGTTACAATAATTACAAAAAGTAAAACCCCGGAGTTAAAGTTTTCAAGCTGCATAGTTTCTGGTATGGCATAAAATAATAGTATGGTAATCAGTCCTCTTGGTGCAACAAATGCTTGCGGGTATATATCTTTTCCTATGCTCGCTCTTATAATCACAAACCGAATAAGATATATCGAAAGGATAATAGCTGCACTTATAAGTGCCACTTTCACGTCCAAAAGTGATTGAATGGAAATTGTGATACCAAATATGACAAAGAAAAATGTACGTACCACAAAAGCTGTTTCTAAAGTAATTATGTGCAATTCATCGTATATAACTTTCACCTTTTCTGTATCAATAAATCTTCTGAGTTTATTGGGAAAGAAAACTTTAATATTGGCGATAAGCAATCCAAATATCAAGATGATAATCAATGATGATAAATGGAGTTTCTTACCAACGGCATAAAGTAATAATAAAATAGAAATTAGTAGAAACAGTTTAACGTGTGATTTGATTTTTTGAAAAATTAGAACGATAATATAGCTAGCTATAAAGGACACGATGATGGTGACAAGCAAATTACTAAAAAACGCAATTACGTTTCCACCCGATGATTCCGCACCGTCATTCCCTACCAAAAAATAGAACATCATGATACCTAAAATGTCTGAAAATGTACTTTCGTAAATGTGGAACTCTTTTTTATCTTGTCTTAGCCCTGTGACAGATGGAATGATAATCGCACTGGAAAGTATAGAAAGTGGAGTTGCATATACCCATGATTGTAGGGTTGACATTTCGGGGTAAAAGTAATGGATAATTGAAGCCGCAGCCCATGCGCTAAGCACCAAGCTTATTAGGGCAATCAATAGGCAGATCAGTATGGGTTTGGTTTTTCTTCTATCCAATTTGAGTTCCAATGCTGCTTCCAGGACAATCATGATCAATCCCGTAATACCCAGCAATTCTAATATGGGGAAAAAGTTAAATTGTGCCCCAAAAGAGGCTATAACATATTGTAAACCAATGCCTAAGATGATGAGTAATAGGACAGAAGGAATGTTCGTCCTTTTTGATATTTCCGTAAAAAAGAAAGAAGCGATTATAATAAGAGATGCTTCTATAATTAAGTTGTAAGAAGAGAAAATCGAAGTAGAACCTTCAAGAAAAAACATCAAATTCATCATACGTTATTTTTGTATTCTGTTTTAAACTCAGAATGATTATTCAGGTATCTAATTATACTTGCTGGTGGTTCTATTGTTTTTAATTCTACATGACATATGCCGACACTAATTGATTTTATATTATACAATTTTGCTTCGCCAACATATGGAAAAGTAAATAATAAGTTGAATAGCGTTTTTGCTGATTCTTCTATACTTTCATCATAATGCACTTCTAGTAAATAGCGATTATATTTATCTTTTCTATCACAGTAGTAAAGCTGACTTACAATTTCTCTTTCTACAAATGGAGATAACATTAATAATGTATCGTCGGTTTTCAAGATACCAATTTTTCTGAATCGTCCAATCAACTTGTTGTTTATCGGCTCAGTAATATTATCTAGCTTGATAACTTCATTGAAACTTAACTTCTTATTTAGAGCGAAGATATCAAAAAACCGTCTTACGTCATCTACTAGCCAAGGGAAGTTTGGTAGCTTCCATTTTGTTGATTTTATTTTTAGGTCATTGGAAATATTTCTACACCATGCCATTAATGACAAGCCAACATTGCCGTGACATGTTTTAAAAATTTCCATTCCGATGGTTCTTATTTGGCTGTCGTCTAAGGGGATACCCTTCAAAGTAACAGGCATCTTTGTAGACTCATGTCTAGTTTCTATGGTTTGAAGAAACTGATTTAGCTTAAATTTAGATACGTCAATAATATCGGCAAAGTGTTCTTTCCAACTATACATTGTATTAATTCTTGTTGCCATCCAAGAATTAACAGCAAGGATAAAAAATACATTTTTTGGGGCATTCCCTAGATGTTTTATCAAGGCATTGAGGTTCTCTCCATTCCTGTGCATTAAGTCATCTTTGACAAATACTTCTAGATCGTCTATAAGAATTGCGTAGGTTTTATTTTTATCAATAGATCGCATGATATCATTAATCCCATCAGATAAATCTGATGAAAACAAAATTTTTCTACCTCCTACTATAACGTTTTTCCCAATGGAAATTTGTATTTTTTGATGGAATTCGGTGTGACTTTCAATCCAACTAAGAAGACTTGTTTTGCCGCTATACCTATCCCCATGCATTAAAATAGCATTCCCTAATTTTAGTTTCCAATTGTCGATATTCAACTGAATCCTAGAGGTCAACTCTACCCTATCAACAAAATAATGATTGAAAAACTCTGAATTATTTAGGAATATCTTTGAGTAATTTTCATTGTTATTCTCCTTATGAAAAACTTTGATATAATTAATGATACGCTGATTTTCAGTTAAATCAACATTTCGACTTATAAAGGTATCTGACCAATTGATTAGTTGTTGTTTTGGGCTTCTGATAAAACCCAACACAAAATCTTTTGCTCTTTTTAAATTTTCTGTTCCGTAATCCGCTGAAGTATCCTTTAGATAGCCGTTTTTATAAATGAGAGAGTGTAGAGATATGCTGCCCTTAATTTTTGAGAGGATGTTTTTCTCTACGACGATATGATTATTCAATATGTCATGGTAGTCTTTTACCTGTGTACTATCCTTTTTTTTCAATTCACTTTGGTCGGATAAGAGTCTTAGTTGAGAAATTACATCCGATAAGGTTATGGAAACGTTTTGATTTTGGGTTTTGATTTCAGTGCCAAAATTCATGGTAATTATTTGCTTTATACCTATCGGGAAATTGACTGTGGAAGATTTAAGAACCCCATATTCATACTCAGGTATTGCATTTATAGTATCAAGGGATCCAAATATTTTCTTTGCATCTATATCATTGAGGGGGTTACCCGTAAATTCATCTAATAATTTCGAATTCCTTTTTAGTTCTTGACTAACATTTAGGTCGTTATCTTTATTCTCCAGAATCTTTGATATCGATAATTTTAGTAGCTGTAATCCTTCGATGCGTTCATTGAATTGTAATCTTATCTTATCAGCTAAAAATTCTAGCCTCCGTTGAGCTATTAAACATTGATCACCAAATAGTCTGACTTCTCTGAGCTGTGTATTTAGCACCGCAAATTGTTCAGAATATATCTCGATGGGATTGCTTTGTAGTGCCATTTCTGAAGTGTCAGAATTGGATATTGTTTCGTCTACATTTTGTATCTCATGACTAAATTCATCTCGTACTTTTTCTATATGTTCTTGTGCTTCAACTAAATATTCTTCGAATTCAATTTCATTGATAATTAGGGCATTCAGTTTTAATTGAGCATATATTGTTTCCAAAGCGGCGTTTCGTATGAAGATAACGTAAGCTTTAAGCTCTTGGGAGAGATATTTTCCTATATAAAAATTGATTTTTAGATTTTCATTAGACTTTGCAAAGTTTTTCAGTACATTCCACAGATTACAATAATGCAAACCCTCTTTGAATAGGATTTCATAATTTAGATCTGAATGGTCCGACTCAAATACAGAAATCAATTCAGATAACGTCTTTACCTCCTTATTTTCTAAAGTTTCCATTTATTTGAATTAATACATTTGCTAAAGTATAACATAAACTTACAAGTTATAGTGTGGCATTGAATAGAATTGGTCAAATGTTCATTATACAAAATTCCTCGATTGCAAAGGATGAGACAGCCGGAGGACTTGTTTTCTCAATCTTATATGAAATGATTAACATTTAAACCATCAAGGAGAACAAACGATCAAACGTAATAATCCCTAAATTACGTTCCAAAGAAACAACGTAACAGCTATCATACTTGGACTGATATTAAGCCTAAAGACTCATATCCTTAATTCTAGATTGGCCTTGTGGAAGCCACTATCCTCCTAATTTCGAACTCAATAACACAAAATTGATGAAATTTTAAAAATTCTGCTAATTAGCAGATGTGGATAAATTGAGCGATTATGGCCCTGTCACAGGAATATATCTAAATTGGAATATACTTTTTTGTAGGGATATAAAATTAGCATTAATGGAAAAAAATCAAAGGCGTGTGCAAGTAAGACCAGTTTCTTTGATTATCGTAATTCTGAATATTGAGGTAACAATTTCTGCTAAGAATCTGTATATATTTATCTCCTAATAGTGTTATTGATGACTATTATATTTTCTTTACTCTTTAATTTTTTTTCCTGATAGTTTTATGAAAATACGATAGAAATTTTCAGTCGATTATGTATTTAATTTGGATTACGAGCAGACCAGGAAAGTGAAAGAGAGTTCACTGCTTTTTACTTTTCACTTAAGCAGATTTGAATCAACGGGGTACGTAAATGATGCATTTTTTTCGAATCATTTACAAAAATGGATCGTGCATAAAAAAGAAATGGGGGATAAAAATCCCCCACTCTCAAATTTATCTTTGTTGAATAAAAATCACCTTTTCAAAAAACTAAAAAGGGAATCTGTATCCTACGATTAATTGGTTATAATTAAATAGGTTTCTTGCGGTATAGTCTACATATAAGTCACCACTCCAAACATTCAAAGATGTACCTAAAATAAAATTAACGGCTCCTTTGAGTTGGTCGGCATCTTCATCATCTCCAACTTTCATTAGACCTACTCCAACACCAATATATGGTTTTATGAGATCAGATTTAGTGAGAAACGATAAGGAATAAGTACCATTCGCCATCAAACCAAATGAAGATGGAGAACCTAGTCCAAAGAAAGTTTCTGGCATAAACTCAATATTCGTGCTATCCCCTACTGCATAATGAAGTCTATAACCGATATTGAAAGTAGCACTACCACCTATTCCGAAACCTGCAAATCCCGACATTCCCTTGTATTTAAGCTTAGCAAAATTTCCTTTTTGATTAGCAAGCTCATCACTCACCTGAACCTTTGTTTGATTGCTAGCTTTAGGTACATTGTTATCTTGCACCATATTATTTCTCTGATTATCAGAATAATTGCCTTGATCTGAAATTGAAAATTTTCCACCATCTAAATCATCTCTTAATTCTTCAAAAGAATCGCGTAAGGTATCATTAAGATCATCAATCCTATCATTAGTGTCTTCTATATCATTCTTTAGCTTTTTAGAATCAACTGATTCTACTGATATTTGACCTTCTTGAGATCCCATTTTATTTTCAAAATTCGCAAGAGAATCATATAGATCATCTATTTGGTCCTCATAAGAATCAATAGACTTTTCAAGATCATTAATCCTATCGTTGTAATTTTCTACTAACTCTTCTATTTCATCAGTTACATCCTCATTAAAATATTCCAATTCTTCTATAACTTCGATCAGTGCTTCGTTTTCATCTTTCAAATTCTCAACTTCTTCTTCCAAATCTGCAAGCTGCTGCTCTATTTTCAAATCATTGATCGCATCATCAATAGAATTACTGTTATTATTATTATTATTATTATTACTCTGTGGAGCTGGCATTGGTACTGCTGTGTTATAGCTTGAACTAGCTTGTTTCCCCCCATCCATCAAGTCTTTTAAAAGTAATTGAAATTCAGATGGAGTCATCCGTATGATAGAGCCTTCATTTCCACTTGTTTGCACTCCTTGGCTACCTCTTTTGTTGTAATTATTAGCAGGTGGTGCTGGATTAGAAATAGTAGATCTGACTTGTTCAACGATCTCTTTTTGTTCTGAGATGGCTTTTACTGCTTCTACATCTTGATTTTGTATAGCAGCTTCGAGCTGACTTTCAAGATTTGCTATTTGTTTATCATATTCTTGCTGTGTAGACATGAGATAAGAATCCATCGCTTTTTTCTGTGCTTTTGATACATTGGTGGATTTCCCACCAAGAATAAAGTTTAAGCTTGCACCATAAGACCAAGAATTTTTTATATCATCTGGCATATCAATAAGTTCAGTTGATTGATCAGATGTGAGAATAGATCTTACATATCCGGTAGCCTTAAAATATTTGGTAAAGGGCAAATCTAAACCGAAGCCTCCCATTGCGAAAGCTCTATCATCCACCACCAAACTATCTCTACCTCTATAATCATCCCCTGGATTTATCTGTCCACCACCTATTGTTATCCAAGGAGTAAAGCCTTTGCCTTCATTGAGTTGGAATCTTGCTTCTCCACCGTACATGGCCAAATCATCAAATTTAGTCACTTCTCCATCTTCAAGGGCTCTCCAATAGAATCCACGTACACCTACAAATGGACCTACATTCATACCCGCAGATGCGCCGGCCAACCAAGTATTTCTTAAAGATAAGTCATCGTTGAAGTCAATTTTCATAACTGTTGGCTCTATTGGAATGCTTAATCCTCGAAAACCGCCTGAGAAATTATCTAAATAAGCCCTGTCAACGGCGCTTGTTTGGCCAGGAGCTCTTCCACCCAAATATAATACCAGCGATGCACGTAGAGCATAATTAGAAATTCCGTCATTGATTAAATTCTCTGAATCTACGTTATAAAATTCTCTTTCAGAATCATCCAAAAAGGTGTTTAGACTGTTAGAGCGATAGGTAGTTCTCAAAGCTTGTATTCCTATTGTATATCGATTTGCAGCTGAGAATTTTATCCCTAATCCTGCAGTTAGATATATCTGTTTGTTGTTTCCTAGCGAATCTGCTTCTAAATTTTGTATACCTGTACCTACGGTTAGATATGGAAGTAAAGCACCTCTACTGAGATTTAGTTTTAGTTCTCCTCCATATCGACTCATATTTATTTCCCTTGGATTATAGAGAGTATCCAATCCGTCTAAATTTTCAAAACCAAATTTGTTTAAATCAGTTTTAAGGTCAAAACCTCTTTGATAATTAGCTCTTAATTCTACAAATTCACCAAATCCAAAACCAAATTGGGCACCTGCGAGAAACCCGTCATCAATACCAGATTTCGAATTAAACCAATTATATTCCACTGTGGGTGCAATAGTATAACTTAGTCCAGATACTTGTGCAGTCAGTTGCATGGTGAGCAATAATCCCAAAACGATAATAAGATTTCTAACTAATAAATTTTTCATTTTTTTCAATTAAATTCAGATGATTTGAATGTTGGAAAACCAAAAGGCGATAGAGTGATCAGCTGATATCATTTGGAAGGTCAAATATTAGAAAAATATTTCATGTAAGGATTATAAATACGGTATGATTTTTAAATTATATGTTAAAATTAGATATATAATTAATATATCGATCTAGATGCTTCAGAATACCATTAAATAAATTCGGAAAGCGAGCTATTATTGAGCGTTATGCTAAACTGACCTAATTTGAAAGGACTTAGTCTTGTATTCGTGTAACGAATGATTTTAACTAATCATGAGCCTTTTAGATGGCAATGAGATCAACCAAATATATGTTGTTTTAATAAGAAAAAATGATACTTAAGTAGCTAAACTGAGAATACGTCAGGAAAGGAAGAAAGATATTCTGCAAATTTTTCATAATCCTTTATAAGTATCTTTTTACGTTTGATGTAAATCAAATTTTCTTGTTTTAGTTTTTGCAAATTCCTATTGACGACAGCTCTGGACGTTCCAAGCATTTTAGCAATCTCCTCGTGTGAAAGGTTATTGATAAGATTGAGAGGATTTTCGTCAATGACTAGATTATCAAAAATAAGCTTGGCCAATCTTAATTCAATAGAATAAAACGTTTTTTGGATGTTGAACTCTTGGGCTAACTTGAGCCTTGCCGAAATGTATTTCAGCAGATTTTTGTTGAAATCGTGATGTTTTTCTATCCAACCTCTTGCCATATCAATTTTACAATGAAATACAACTATATCATCGAGTGCCGCAGCTCTTAAGCTGTCTTTTACTTCGTCTAATAACGTAATTACATTAAAAATATCTCCGAATACAAGACAGTATAATATAAATTCATCAGCAGCCTCATTTTCTGTAAATATCTTGATTCTTCCTTGGCTAGCTAAAATGGCTATCCTATGATTGGAACCTTCATCATGGAGTACAATTTCTCCCTTCTTATAGTTTTTGACATAAATATCTTTAGAGATATCTATCAGGGTATTTGCTGAACAATCCTTGAAAATTGTCATTTCTCCCATAGCAGCTTGTATGGCATTCTTATCCATGCAACTAAGTTAAGAAATCATTAATGGCTGTTCAAAAAAAAACCTTATAAGCTAAATACGGTAATAATAATCCCCCTACCCTGGCGATATATCTACCGTGTTTCAGTTCTTAATTGCCTAAATGGATAAACAAGATCAAGGGAATCGTCTAACTTTTCCCATCCAAAATTTATCAAAAAAAATCATAATATATCTGCCTTTGATAATTGCCTTTGTGATAGGGTACATATTTATAGCCTTAGTACATCGGTTAAGAATAGATAAAGAATGGCTACGGCTGTTCTTACCGGGATAATTGCTGGACTTTACGATAGTTTCTAGATCGAGTTATATAAGAAAGAGATTACGCTATTCAGAATATTCATGAATTGAGGCAATCTGTATCCCAGAATAATCCATCATTCGTTACTCGTGCTCAACCGTTTTCAAGCTTACATGGAAAATAGCATCCCCTCGATTGACAATTGGAGAAATGTTTACACAAAAAATAAAGCAATCAAAAGGAGCATAAACTTTGATTTCAAATGAACCAAAAGGATCTGTGATAAGACCTAGGATGGTTTTCTTTGTTACCCACTCGCCGTTTTTGATACGGACATGGAACATTCCTGAATGAGATGCCCGCAACCATTTTGATTTTTTTACAACGATTGATTGGTTGAAAGGTTTTACTTTCCATCTTTTTATTTTCAGAAATCTAATTACATTCTTTGCACCCTGTACACCATATTCTATAGCCTCTTCGTCATATAACATGGATTTACCACCCTCATACAACAAGGATGTTTTGCCTAATTTTTGGAAAGTTTCTCGGATAGACTTTGGTATTTGCTTTGATTGGACAATGAAAGGTGCGCCAAAGGCTTTTGCTAATTCTAAGGTTTTCTTATCATCAAGCATACATCTAGTTTGAGCCATGTTGACTCGGTTGCCACCACCAGAATGAAAATCAATCACATAATCTACAAACGGAGCAATCTCCTTTTTGAATTCGTGTGCAAATTGACTGGCCAAAGAACCTTTAGATGAACCTGGGAATACACGATTCAAATCCCTTCCATCAGGAAACTTTCGAGATAGATTTAGAAATCCGAATATATTAAATACTGGAATGCAGATTATAGTACCTTTTGATGGTACGTTGATCTTTTTCCGAATAATTCTTCGTACAATTTCTACCCCATTTATTTCATCGCCATGTACTCCACCTAAAAGAAGAAGGACTGGGCCATCCTTTTTTGCTCGTTCGACAAATACTGGCACTTGAATGCTATTGCGGGTATGTAACTTAGCTACATCGAATTGTAAACATACACTGTCGCCACGTTTAATTTTCTTACCCAGTAATGTTAATTTATCTCTGAACACTTTTTTCGACATATCTGATTATTTTTTGTGCGATATCAGTATCAGTAGCTTTTTCAATTCCTTCAAGACCAGGAGAGGAGTTTACCTCTAAAACCAGCGGTCCATTTACAGATTGTAGCATATCTACTCCTGCCACTCCTAATCCCATCGCTTTTGCTGCAATCAGAGCAGTTTCTGCTTCTTCATCAGTCAATTTTATAATATTGGCACTACCTCCTCTATGTAAGTTTGACCGAAATTCCCCTTCTTTCCCTTGCCTTTTCATTGCCCCTACAATTTCACCGTCTACGATAAAAACTCTAATATCAGCTCCGCCAGCTTCCTTAATGAATTCTTGAGCGATGATCCTTGTCTCCAAACCATTAAACGCTTCCATTACAGAACCAGCCGAATTTTTTGAATCAACTAATATAACTCCTAAACCCTGTGTTCCTTCTAATAATTTAAGCACTAAAGGTGCTCCACCTACGGAATCTACGATGTGGCCTACATTTTTAGAGAAATTTGTAAATGTTGTTTTTGGTAATCCAACACCTGCACGCGAAAGTAATTGCAAACTTCTCAATTTATCTCTAGATCTGACCAATGCTTGAGATTCCACGACACTAAAAATACCCATCATCTCGAATTGTCGAACAACAGAGGTTCCATAAAAGGTTACTGAACTTCCGATTCGAGGAATGATGGCATCTATGTTTTCCAAATAAGCACCATTATAATAGATTTTGGGATTCTTTTTTTCTATTTCAATGTTGCATTTCAGATGGTCAATGACATGCATTTCATGCCCAAGTTTCTCTCCTGCTTCTACTAATCTTCTTGTGGAATACAAGTTAGCTTGACGTGATAGGATAATTATTTTCATTTTATTTTTTTATTGGCCTTTTTAAAAGATAGATCGTATTTAGATGAATCAACAACAAACTTTCCCATCAAAAATCGTCTTCCAATTAAAATCGGAAATCTCATTTCTCCTCTTTCACTTA
>Ga0209828_1000480_pt1 | contig 38201 bp, 32 predicted proteins | sample MaitaG_FD_187429 | JGI IMG/M metagenome (GOLD analysis project Ga0209828, IMG submission 187429) | Marine algal microbial communities from Maine, USA - Maine_Asex2 metaG (SPAdes) (version 2) | ecosystem: Host-associated > Algae > Red algae > Unclassified | place: Maine, USA | collected 2015-01-05
CTGCTCCGCTATAGCACTTTGCTTCTCGCCGTCTTCTTCTCAAGCGCCATTAAGGCTGAGATAAAAGTGGGGGTGCCGCTTCCTCTAACAGGTTCAATTTCAGAATTGGCCGCAGTGATGAAACAGGGAACGGTTTTAGCTGCTAAGCAGATTAATGAGCAGGGAGGTGTGTTGGGTCAACCTTATTCGTTAGTGTTTGAGGATGATGCTTGCAACCCTGACACCGCGGTTGATGTGGTTACTCGTCTTATCAAAGAGGTAGAAGTGAGTGCAATCATTGGGTCGGTGTGTTCCGGTGTTACCCTGAGACATACACGATCGGTTTCCATTCCCGCGGGTGTTGTTACGCTTTCATCAGGCTCAGCGTCTTTCATGCTCACAAACCTACGCGATAATGATTTAGTATTCAGAACGGCTATCTCAGATTCGTTTAATGGTGAGGCATTGGCTGACTATGCAGTTGCTAATGGGATTAAAGAGATTTCTATCAGCTTTGCCACTGACGCCTACAACACCAGTATTGCGACGGTTTTTCGTAAGGCGTTCGTTGCAAAAGGCGGCAAGATTGTAATCAATCAGACACACCAGCCTAACCGCCTGAGTTATAAGCGAGAAGTGTCTGCGCTCATGTCAGGTTCCAAAAATCTTGCGCTGTTCGCCTATTATGGTTCCAGTGGTATACAGATGCTTAAAGACGTTCATGCCACCGGTGAAGTTCAGCATATTCTGGCTGCTGGAGGCATGTTAGCCCAAGAGGTGATTGATGAATTGGGCGATGAAGCGTTGAAGCCAATGTCCATTCTTAATAGTACGGTTGATAAAGATAGCCAAGGGTTCAACGCTTGGCAGGCAGTGGCAGATGACGCAAAAGTAGCGTCGACAACATTAGTGGCCAATACATATGATGTGGCGTTTATGATTGCACTAGCTATCCAGGCCGCAGGCTCGGCCGAACGCGACGGCATTTCTGCGGGGCTTAGAGCGATTTCAGGGCCTGAAGGGGAGCCAATCTATGCCGGAGAATTTGCTAAAGCCAAAGCAATTTTAGCGGCAGGAGGGAAGATCAATTACGAAGGTGCCTCTGGCCCAGTAGATTTTGATAAAAACGGTGATGTTTCCGGAATTATTAGTGTCAGTAAGGTCAAGGATGGGAGGTGGGATGCTCAGATGTTGCCTAAATAATAGGTTCAGCTGGGGCGTATTTTGATGAGTTTTTTATCGTATCTCTGGTATCGATCAAGCGTTCAGTTGAAGTTTCTACTGATCGTCGTGCCATTATCAGTCTTGTTAACTTTGGTAGGCTTAGGGTTCGTCCAAATCAGCGCAAATGATACGGCAACTGAACGCGCTATTGGTCAGTTTGAAGAGGTAGGGCGCAGTGCATCAAAAGCCTTATCTGAGGAGTTTTGGAATTACAATATCACCCAAGCTCACGCCATTTTAGATTCGTTGCTGTTGGTTCCTAAGGTGTTGAAAGTCTCAACCGTCGAATATGCGGCAGGGAAAGCAGTGGAAGGCAGCGGTTTTGAGTTTGAACTCACCAACACGCAGTACCAGGTTCAAAGCTACGAATCTGAGAGTTACCGAGTTAAACGTGAGCGGGCGACTCGAGTAAAGACATTCCCTATTATTAATGTACGTAAAGCAAACTCCCCTGAGATAATTGGTGAGCTCACTATCACTTATAGTTTATATACATTATTTGAAGAAAATCGTAAGAAGCTCTACCGCACATTGCTGACGTCATTGCCAATTGCTTTAGCTTTGATTCTTGGTACAGTCTGGGCGCTTAATAAGTTAATTCTAAAGCCTATTCTGGCGGTAACACGAAGTTCTGAGTATGGTTCGCATCATCTTTCATCTATGTCTGAGTACAAACCTGTTAAATGGGACTCAGGTGATCAGCTGGGGGTGTTGGTCTCGGCCTTTAACGAGCTGAGAGTGAAGCAAATAAAAAACACTCAGCAGTTGAAGCATGAACAGGCTGAACTGGAAAGGCAAGCTGCCGAGCTCAAAGAGCTGTCACTCGTTGCCCAAACAGCACGTGATGAGGCCCTCGCGGCCAACGCGGCTAAGTCTCGCTTTCTGGCGGTGATGAGTCATGAATTAAGAACGCCTCTTAACACTATTATTGGGCTGAGTGAAACGCTCGAGAAAAACTATGACCGCTTGAGTGATGAGAAGCGCCATAAAAGTTTGGGCCGGGTCAAGCTATCAGGCCGTCATTTGCTGGCGATGATCAATGAAATACTTGATTTGTCCAAAATCGAGGCGGGCAAAATGACGCTTGAGCCAAGCGTGATTTCATTGCCGGAGTTGCTGATTGAAACGGTGGAGATGTCTGACTCACTGGCAACTAAAAACAATAATACATTTAGATTGGAAGTCGCTGATAATTTAAAGAAGTGCTGGGGAGATGCTACGCGCATTCGGCAAATCATATTGAATCTGCTTTCAAATGCCGCTAAGTTTACTGACAATGACGAAATTTTAATTTCTGCCCGCAATTCAAGCCCAACGAAATTGCAAATTAGCGTTAAGGATAATGGGATCGGTATTACTGATGAGCAAATGGGGTTCCTATTTCAAGATTTTCAGCAGGCTGAGAGTTCAACCTCACGTAAATACGGTGGCACTGGCCTAGGGCTGTCAATTAGTCGCAAGCTGGCAAATGCGATGGATGGAGAAATTAGTCTGACCTCAGAGTTGAATGTGGGATCATGTTTTACCCTTCACTTACCCATTTATATAGGTCAGAATGAACGGACAGTATCGATAAATGAGTAAGCTGGTATGAATGATTCACTGACTAAAAATCGCTATCAAATTCTTATTGTCGATGATATCGAAGACAATCGTTTTACACTCGATATCATGTTGTCAGTACTGGGTGACTTTGATATTGATGAAGCCGAGTCAGGCGCACAGGCCTTGGCGATGATGCAGGCCAAATCTTACGATCTAATACTGCTTGATATTATGATGCCGGGCATGACGGGTCTGGAAGTTTTACAGGAGCTGAATCTAGCCGAAGCCCGAATACCTGCTAAAATTATCGTGGTGTCTGCCTTGCAGGATATGGAAACGATCGTTAAATCGTTGGAACTGGGTGCGTTAGATTACCTACCGAAGCCCATTGAGGAATCACTATTAGCGGCCAGATTGCGTCAGCTCCTTGATCGATATAAAACGGATCAAGAACTTAAACAACACAGAGCTAGAATCGATGCTGACCTGAAAAAGGCCGCTGAAATTCAGCATTCCCTTTGTCCTAAAGAAAGTTTACCGGTAACCGCTGGCGACACCACGTTTGAATTTGCTGGCACTATGCGCCCCGCTTATGAAGTGGGCGGTGACTTTTTTGATTTCTTTGCGCTGCCCAATGGCAATGTCGTTTTTACCGTTGCAGATGCTTGCGGCAAGGGCGCGCCAGCTGCAATTTACGCCACGCGTGTTCATGATTTGTTACGCATGACGGCCAAAACGCAAGACTACAGTACTATGGTGGATGCAAAGTCATCACTGACGCGGATGGTGAGTGATGTGAACAGTGTGCTTTGTGAGCACAATGAAGATTGTTGGTTTGTTACCGCTTGGGTCGGCATTTTGGAATTAGAGAAGCAGCGAATTAGCTGGTGCTCTGCTGGACATTGCGAAGCGCTGTTGCATAGTGCTGATGGGGATATCCAACCCTTAGAATCTGAGGTGGGTCTACCATTGGGTTTGGATGAGCTATTCACTGCTGAAGTGAATAGCGCAGCGCTTAGTAAAGGCTCAACTGTTTATGTCTATACTGACGGTATCACTGAGCATCGGACTGAAGATGGTAAATTTCTTGGTGTTGATGGGCTGGAGAAAATTCTTGAGTCAACACCTTTTTCTGAGTCATTAGACTCTATGATTGCGAATGCTGCGGATACGATACAGGCTATAAATCCTAGTCAAGGACCTGAAGATGACGTCACTTTATTAGGTTTGAAATGTTACTAAACACAATGCCAATAGAGTGATGTGAGAATGTCTGCTAGCTTATCAAAACTAAAAATTAATAAATCTATACTGGTAATAGTAGCTACTGCTTTGGTGGCTTTAATTATCGTCGCTGGTTGCATGTCTGTTGAAAAATCGGTTAAGAAAGTTAGCAAAGCTGAAAGTCCTCAAGTCATCTCAAAGCAGACAAGTATCCCGCAAACGGGCTCTGCCAGAGTAATCCCAGAAAAATTAGTCATACCTAAAACTGGTTTAAAACGGCTACAAGCGTCTGGAATAGACCAAGAGCAGCTGCAAATTATCGGTCAAAAAATCTATAAAAATGAAACGGGTGGAAACGTCAAAAACTTAATTTTTTGGAGCGTTAATGAAAGTTTCCCATCGCTAGGTGTTGGTCATTTTATTTGGTTTCCAGAGGGTCGGTCGATAGGCTTCACGGAAAGTTTTCCAAGCATGATTCGTTACCTCATGGCAAATGGTGCGTCAGTGCCTGAATGGTTATCTCGGCAGATTCAAATCGGTGCCTTGTGGAATAGCCGGGAACAGCTTGAGCAGGAAAGAGGTAGCGATAAGTTTCAGGCTTTACAGAAGTTATTAATTGATACTAGTGGGTTACAAGTCTCGTATTTATTTCAGAGATTGGATGAAGCGTTACCCAAGATGCTTCTAGGCTTAGAGCCTAACAAGCGCGCTCGTATTGTCGACCGGTTTTATACGGTGAGAGCTTCGGCCGGAGGTCTTTATCCCTTGGTAGACTATGTAAACTTTAAGGGAGAAGGTACCGTAACGTCTGAAAAGCACAATGGCGTTGGCTGGGGATTGCTTCAGGTGCTCGAGCTAATGGAGTCAACGCCTGTCGGTTTTGCATCGCTTAAGGAATTTTCTGTAGCGGCTGATTTAGTCTTAACTCGTCGGGTCAATAACGCACCCGTTGAAAGGAATGAAGGCAAGTGGTTACCAGGCTGGCGAGTGCGCTTAAAAACGTATTATCAGTAATTGCCCGCAATGAAACGATAGGAGTCCATAATGAACATAGCAATTCTCACCTTCGAAGGTTATAACGAACTCGACTCATTCATTGCCTTGGGTATTTTAAACCGTATGAAAGGCAAGGGTTGGAACGTGCAAATTACTTGCCCATCAAGCTCAGTGACGTCTATGAATGGCGTAACCGTAGAAGCCCAGCAGCAGCTGGAGTTTGCGAGTAGCGCGGATGTTGTGCTTTTTGGCAGCGGCATGCAAACACGCGATATTGCAAATGATTTGAGTATTTTAGACAGATTAAAACTCGACCCATCAAAGCAGCTCATATGTGCGCAATGCTCCGGTGCATTACTACTGGCGAAGCTAGATTTGTTAGATGGCGCTCCCGCTTGTACTGATTTGACAACTAAGCCATGGGTAATTGAAGCGGGTGTGGACGTGCTGAGTCAGCCATTTTATGCAAAAGGGAATATTGCAACCGCTGGAGGCTGTATGGCATCTCAATACTTAGCAACTTGGATTATTGCCAAGCTGGCAAGTAAAGATGACGCGGAGTCAGCGATTCACTATGTGGCCCCTGTTGGGGAAAAAGACGACAATGTTGCGCATAGCCTGTCAGTTGTCTTGCCTTACATTTAAGCTACAATAGACTATGGTCTGATTAGCGCATAGTCGCCTCTTCATTACTTTACAAACGCTTTTAGAACTTCACTCTTTGAACCCAAAATTGCTGCGCCAGCATAAGACAGGTGTCCACTATCACGATAAATTGGCACACCACCCACTGAGCTGTGGCACATCTTGTCGTCACATATTAAGTCAGCCAACATAAGTGTCGATACATGCGGTTTGATCTTTTCACTGACGGCCAGTGCTTTTTGCGTCGTTGTTGAGTAGTCAGTGCGACGGAATGAGCAATCTTCTACATCACCACCAAACATGTTTCGTTTGAATACGCACTTTCCTAAGTCACGGCCATTGCTTGGCGTTGGTGACACAAACAACACCTCGCGCCCCAATCTATTAACTTCTTTCACGGTTGCCAAGAAGTGTTGGCTTAACTGGTTCTGGTCTAAGGAAACGAGTTTTCCATTTTTCCCCAATGCTTTTTGATTAATCAGATATGAAATCTCAGAGGAAATCACGACCTTTTTTATGCTAGGATTATCTGCAATAAATTTCATGACATTGCGATTGAATGTGATGCATTTCTGAGCTTCTTTTTCATTTGGGATTAACACCGAAAATTCGATCAGAGGTGGGCAGCTATACTGCGTCATTTGCACCATTTTGATGTCTTTTTCTGCACTGACTAGGGCTTGACCAAGATGCATAGCGAAGCTATCACCCCAAAGTAGGACGTCTGGGTTTCCTTTAGTAGTGCGGCAGTTTTCTGACATATTAAATGATAGGCAGTCTTTACTTAAGCCGTAGTTGTTTGCGGTTAGTTTCTCAACATCTGACATCTTTTTGTTGTCGAAAGTATTGCGACCTTCGAAGCCGTTGGTGAGGTAGATTGATGCACCCAATACAATCAAACAGGTCATGCTCGCGCCAGAAGCCCAAAATACGTTTGTACGGCTTTCATTCGATTCTAATGGAGCTACTGATGTTGATTTTTGGCGAAATGGTGTCTCAATAAACTTCCAAGATAAATAGCCTAAAACAATAGCGAAACCTAAAATGCCTAGTTGATGCACAATGGTGTATTCATCCATAAAGCGGATTCGATAGAACGCTAGAATTGGTTGATGCCACAGGTACAGGCTGTAGCTAATTAGGCCAAAAAACACCATGGCACGTGATGATAATAATTTGCCTACAAGTGTTGCGGGTGTGCAGAACAGAATTAATAAAACGGCTCCACCAACAGGTAACAAGGTGTAAAGAGAGGGAAATGGTGTTTGATGATTGAATACAAATACAGATGCGATTACCGCACTTGCTCCGATAAAAGAGAGTATCTCGTTTGCGGTGACCTGCTTCTTTTTAAATAGAATAAATGCACACACCGAACCGGCTAATATTTCCCAAGCCCGAAATGGAATCAAGAAAAAGTTAGCGGTGTTGTGATTTCTCGAACCCCATTCACTGAGTGCCAAGCTAATTAGCAGCATGCCAACAATCATCGAGAACATCGCTTTAAAACCAAAGCGCCAAGTCAGTAAGATGAAAATAGGGAAGGCAATGTAGTACTGCTCTTCAACCGCTAAGCTCCATGTATGCAGCAACGGCATCTCCTCGGAAGCGGCGTCGAAATAGCTAGAGTGTTTCAAGAAAAATACATTAGAAATAAACACAATAGCCGAGATTGCGGACAAACCGAACTCTTTCATTTGCCCTGGTGCCATCCAGAAATATGACAGACAAATACATACTAAGATCACAGCAAACAAGGCCGGAAGAATACGCCTCGCCCGTCGCTCATAAAAGTCAGCTAGTGAGAATTCATCGCGTGCTTTCTCTTTAATGATTATAGAGGTAATTAAATAGCCACTGATCACAAAGAAAATATCGACCCCAACGAAACCGCCGCTAAAGCCAGCAAATCCAATATGGTAGAGCAGCACAGGCAGTATTGCTAAGGCACGTAAACCATCTATCTCAGGGCGGTATTTGATGTTCATTAGGGTAGGCTCGATTCTTCTTATTTGAGCCCAATTGTAGTAAGTAATACCTGCATCCTCACTGAACTGGAAATGTCGGCAATAGCACTGGTGTTGTGGTATTAATCGCCGGTCGAAAAGGATGCTAACAAAGGTGAGTGAGAGGCTGAATTTTTTGTCGAAGCAAAGAAGCATGTTCTTGTTCAACTACTGTTAAGCAAGCGTTGGGAAATTTTGTCATTCATGCAATAATTCAGTGGGTTTTAATTTAACTGGTGAGGAGTTTTCAGTATGAAAAAGATTAATCTGATGCGTGCACTAAGCACAGCATTTCTGAGCGCTGGGTTGGCATTGTCGGCTACTACTGCAAGCGCAGATGACTTTAAAGTGGGCTTTGTCTATGTAGGACCAACCGGTGACCACGGTTGGACATACCGTCATGACGAAGGCCGTAAAGTGTTAGAGGCAATGGAAGGCGTCACGACAACATTCGTTGAAAGTGTTGCGGAAGGTGCTGACTCTGAGCGAGTTATTCGCCAGCTAGCCAGCAAAGGTAACGACATGGTTTTCACCACATCGTTTGGTTACATGAACCCAACGTTGAAGGTGGCTAAGAAATTCTCAAAAGTAAAGTTTGAACACGCTACGGGCTATAAGCGAGGTAAGAATGTTAGTACTTACTCCGGTCGTTTCTACGAGGGTCGTGCGATCTTAGGCACGATTGCTGGTCACATGACTAAGACGAATACGGTCGGGTACATCGCGTCTATGCCAATTCCTGAAGTGATTCGCGGAATCAACTCATTCACTATTGCGATGCGTAAGGTTAATCCTAAAGCTGAAGTCAAAGTGATCTGGGTGAACTCTTGGTACGACCCTGGGAAAGAAGGCGATGCGGCTAAAGCATTGATCGATCAGGGCGTGGACATCATTACTCAACATACTGACTCGCCAGCTCCGCTACAGGTTGCTGAGAAGCGTGGCGTATTAGGTTTTGGTCAGGCATCTGACATGTCTGCCTTTGCACCAAAATCACAGTTAACAGCGATCGTTGATGACTGGGGCCCTTACTACAAGGCTCGCGTTGAAGCAGCGATGGCTGGCAAGTGGGAGTCAATGGACACTTGGGCAGGTATTAAAGATGGCATGGTTCACATGGCACCTTACAGCGACTTAGTCCCAGAAGATGTTCAGAAAGCTGCTGATGCGGTTAAGGCCGGTATTGTTGACGGTACGATGCATCCATTCGCCGGCCCAATTAAGAACCAGAAGGGTGAAGTGGTTGTTAAAGAAGGCGAGACAGTTAGTGACGGTGATCTGCTAGGCATGAACTGGTACGTTGAAGGTGTGCAGGGTTCTGTGCCCAAGTAAAGCAACGGTCTACCCGCAGTCAAATAGTCTGACTATTAAAACCCACAAGAACGTCTTTGTGGGTTTTTAATGCCTAAAACTATATTGTAGGGTGCAGTTGAAGACTTCCTTTAGTGCCAAGTAGGCTTTCCTTCATTTTCATTATTGTTCTGTTGAGCGCCTCGGAGTACATTGGCAGGCATAACTTAAGAGGACGTTGTGATGAGTAGAATTGTTTACGTAAATGGTGAGTTTGTTCCTGAAGAAGATGCCAAGGTTTCGGTATTTGACCGTGGTTTTATGTTTGCCGATGGTGTATACGAAGTATCGTCCGTTTTACGCCAGAAGCTTATAGACAACAACGGACATATGGTGCGTTTAAATCGTTCACTAAATGAGCTAGATATGGCTCACCCGTGCACTGACGAAGAGATCGAGCGCATTCAATACGAGTTGATCAAGCGTAATAATCTTGAAGAGGGCTTGATTTACCTTCAAGTGACACGTGGTGCGGCAGACCGTGACTTTGCTTATCCAAAAGATACGCAGCCTACGCTGGTTTTATTTACACAGGCTAAAAACGTACTGAATAATCCAATTGCTGAGAAAGGCATTTCAGTCATTACTGTGGAAGATATTCGCTGGGCAAGGCGCGATATCAAAACCGTTGGCCTGCTGGCTCCCTGTATGGCTAAAATGCAGGCTAAAGCGGCTGGCGCAGATGACGCTTGGATGGTCGAAGATGGCCATGTTACCGAAGGCAGCTCAAACAATGCTTACATCGTTACAAAAGAAGGCACGATTGTAACGCGTCATATTGGTAATAAAATCCTTAACGGTATTACACGTCGAGCAGTCATGGCATTGGCAGCAAAACATGATTATAAGATTGAAGAGCGCTTGTTCACCGTTGAAGAGTGTCACAGTGCGGCTGAAGCATTCATTACTTCGGCGACTATGTTCGTGCAGGCGGTTGTAAAAATTGATGATGCGGTGATTGGTGATGGCAAGCCTGGCGTTATTTCTAATCAATTGCGTGAAGCGTACATTTCAGAGGCGCTTGCTGAAGTTGATTGATCGTTTCAGATTACATCGATTTTAAGCTAAAAGGCACCACACATTAGAGGTGCCTTTTGCGTTATAGACTGTAAAGATATCTTAGATAAAAACATCTTCCTCAGTGTCCTGTGGAATCATCAGCAGTAAGTTACGACTTCTTAAGTAGGGGTGATAACGCATAGCCTTCAAAATGTCTTTAGTGGCTAACTTATTATCCCCGCGAGACAGGTGAATCATGCTGCGGCCAGAGTAAGCACCAAAGTGTCTTGGTTCCAGTTTTAGAGCCTTCGCAATGTCATCTAGTGACTTGTCAAAGTTCTTCAGTTGGTAGTGCACAATAGCCCGTTGGTTCCAACCCTCAGCATACTTTGGGAATTGTTTGACAACGTTATCTAGCGTTTTTATTGAGAATATATACTGCTTAGCCGCGATTTGCTCAAACGCCGTTTCCATGAGATCCCCCAAGGTTTCGTTTTTTGGGGCGGTCCAGATGCGCCATATTTCTTGTTCATGGCCTAACGCTTCGACTTCACTCTTGGATTTACGCAGCGAATCGAATAAAACATCTAACTGCTTATGCTGAACAGCATTCAGACCTCTATTAGGTTTCGTGGCGTATTCAGCTGAGTCTTCCGCAAATACGGGAAAAATAGTGATACTAACAAGCAGCATTAGAGCGGTTATATGTCTGATTATATTGTTCATAACGCTCACCTTTTCGACTGTTTGGCTTCAGTATAGAAGACAAGTGGGGTATTTAACAATTAACATTAATAAAGGCCTTAATGCTGGGCGACACCGTGCGTCAAGGTTAATTGGTCATTAACTTTGTAGTCGTTACCATCAACTATTCTACTCAGTAGTCGGCAATCTCTCGGCCATTGTATGGAAAATAGTCATAAGTGCTTCGTTAAAGCATTTTCTGAGTATTTTATTAACAGTGAAAACAAACAATAAAAATAAATAAGGTTTTTCGCGTGATAGAGATAAAAAACATACAAAGTAAGACCCGAAGCTTGGGCTCTGTAGTCCGATACAGTTTTTTAAAAACTGCATTGATACCCATTCTAACCGTACAGCTGGTATTACTTTGCTTGTATTTTTTTAGTACTAACTACATTACTGAGAAGAATCTGGATTTACTGCGAGCTAATGCCATCAAAACAGTGTCAGAGATTGCTAAAACAGAAGCTAGACACTTTGATGATCAGTTAAGTGAGATTGCTCGAAATAACCGTTCGTTACAAATGGAGCATCAAGCGCTGTTTAACAGCACTTTTTCAAGCTTACCTATCGAGGCAAAGCCAAGTCTAGGTAATGTTAGCGGTGGTTTAAGTCAGAGCCTAAATAACGGTGATTCAAGTGTTTTTGTTTCTTCCAAGACAAAGTTAAGTTCAGGTATTGAAGATAAAATAAGCAGAACTCAAGGGATGGATATCCGCTTAACTAGTTTAGTTGATAGCAACCCTAATCTTGTTACGGCCTACTTTATTTCTCACGATAACATGGTTCGTGCTTACCCTATTATGGACGATTTTTATGAGCAATTTCCCAAAGACTTTGATCTAACGGAATTCAATTTCTATTACCTTGCCGATGCAAAGCATAATCCAAAACGCGAGTCAGTTTGGACTAATGCCTATTTTGACCCAGCGGGTAAGGGCTGGATGCTGTCTAACTTGGTTCCCATTTATAAAAATAATTTTCTTGAAGGCGTGACAGGGTTGGATGTTACTTTAACAACCTTCTCGAAGCATATCCTTTCTAAGAATTTGCAATGGAATAGCGGCGCGATTGTGATGGACAAGCATGGGAATATCTTAACTATGTCTAAGACTGCTGAAAGATACCTCGGGCTTGCTGATGAGAGTCACTATAACTACAAAGACAATTTAATTAATACTAAACCAACAGAGTTTAATTTACTCAAGCAAAATACCTCGATGGGCATGTACTTTTCTGAGTTTTTCAACGGCAACGATCTTTCATTTGAGTTTACCGTAGAAAATGTAGAATACCTCATGACGAAGCAAGAAATACCTGAGAATGGCTGGCAGTTATTTATTTTGGCACCGCTTAAAAATGTCTATGGGCCAATAATTGTCGAGAAGATTCGCATAACACAGATTGGTGTTGCCTTTTTGGGTTTGGCCGTTGCTTTTTATGCCTTGTTTTTTGTTTACCTAAAGCGATCATCTAAAAAACTTGCCGAACGCATAAGCACCCCTATTGCACAGATCAATCATATGATATCGACCTATGATGACTCCGATGAAACGTATGAAATACAAAAACCTGTGAATATTTTAGAGCTTGATGAGTTGCTTAGTATGAATCTCAAAATTCAAAAGGCTAAGGGCCGCTATCAAAAAATCAGTGAGGAGATGAAAATAAAAAATGAGCAGCTAAAGGTTCTGGCAGTCACAGATCAGCTGACGCAACTTTACAACCGTCTCAAGTTAGATGAAGTGGTGTGTTATGAGCTGGCTCGGTCGCAACGAGATATAACACCGCTAACCATTGCCATTATTGATATTGATAAATTTAAGCTGGTCAATGACACATACGGCCATCAAGTTGGCGACTCTGTATTGATTGGGGTTTCACAGATTATGCTGAACAGTATCCGCTCGACTGATATTTTGGGGCGTTGGGGAGGGGAAGAGTTTATGCTTATTTTACCGAACACACTGCTAGAGCATGCTTTTGAGCACGTCGATCAGTTGAGACAAAAAGTTGAGAAAGCTGATTTTAGTCAGGTGAGACAAGTTACGGTTAGTATAGGTTTGGCAAGCTGCTCTCACTTTGCATGTGAAAAGATGTTGATTGAGCTTGCTGATAGTGCGCTTTACGAGGCCAAAGAGAATGGACGCAACCGTGTTGAGATGGCACCTATGGTTTCTAGCAAGGTAGAAAGCACTCCGAGTACTGAAAAGAAGCCTCCTAATCAAGTACGACTTGCCTAGGTCTGCACAAAAACTGCATATAAAATACGCCGAATTTACAAAGACTTCGCATTGTTTTTTTATCTGAATAAGCGACAATTCGTAGCATGAAAACTTTGTTACTCTTCGCGGTTTTAATCTTTCTATGTGGCTTTCTCCCAAAAGAGTCACGGGTCATGCCTGTCAAAAATGCCACAGTGCGTGACTGGAACCCCCTGTCATTTTGGTACTACCCTTGGGGGCGTTCAGGTGTGCATAAAGGTATTGATATATTTGCACCTCAGGGAACCCCCGTGCGGGCAACAACGGGTGGTATTGTTCTGTATAGTGGTAACTATGGCCTAGGTGGCAATGTAGTGTATATGTTGGGTGCTAACTGGCGGTTTCATTATTACGCGCATTTAAATAGCACGATGGTGTCTACATTAACGCCGGTCGTTGCAGGTGAGCTGATTGGTACGGTGGGCACCAGCGGGAATGCAAAAGGTAAGCCGCCTCACTTACACTATACTATTAAGAGCGCCTTTCCGCGTTTCTGGACCTATAAAAGCCGACATTACTCCGCTTGGAATCGTATGTATTATCTTGATCCTGGGAAATTTTTGCAGGGAGTATCACAATGAGTATCACACTGAATCAAAAGAAAATATTGGTCGTCGATGACGATCCTCACATTCGTGAAGTGATTAGCTTTGCCTTACAAAAAGCTGAGATGACGGTGATATCGGCTGAAAATGGTCAGCAGGCGCTAACGCAATTCACTGGCTCCCCCGCGGATTTGATTGTGCTGGATATCAATATGCCAGAGATGGACGGTCTCGCCTGTTGCCGGGAGATTCGTAAGATCTCTGAAGTGCCGATTTTGTTTTTATCATCTAGGGATGATGAGATCGACCGTATTTTAGGTTTGGAGATTGGCGGTGACGACTATGTTACTAAGCCGTTTAGCCCGCGTGAATTAGTCGCTCGGATCAACGCGATTTTGAAGCGTACGCAGAGTGTGGCGAGTGCGCCTGAAGCCATCACTGAAAACCGTTTAACTCATGGCAATTTGACGCTGGATGCAGAGCAACACGTTGTCAGGTGGAATGCTGAAAATGTTAGCTTGACTGCCACAGAGTTTGCGATTTTGGCGCAGTTCATGCGCTACCCCAGCCGAGTGTTTAGTCGAGACAGCATTATGAGCAGCGCTTATCAATTTAACATTCAAGTGAGTGACCGGACGATTGATAGCCACATTCGCCATATTCGCAGTAAATTTGCTGCTGTTGGTTGTGAAAGCATTATTGAAACCTTGCACAGTGTGGGTTACAAGCTCTCCCCATGCCAATAAATGCTAAGACCCGCAGTCGCCGCCTATATCGACTTAGGACGATACTGCTGGTGGTTATGCTGTCGGTTTTAGTATTACCGATAGCGGGTTTGTTCCAGTTTCGCTTTTACGAAAACGAACTGGTGCGCCGAACGGAAGAGCAGCTCATCGCACAGGCGGCTGTGATTGCCTCGACTTACCGTGAGTTAATGAACTTTCAAGGCGCAACAGGTCCCGTTTCTGGGGGAGCAACCGACAGTTGGAATGCTCGTAGTCGTTCAGCGGCACGCCTCTATTACACGCCCATAGATCCTGCATTAGATTTAGCGGAGCAATCGATATTATCTCGTAGGGAAGAGGCTATCCCAGCCGTCACTCCAGTTTCATTGCGCGTGAAAAAAGTCGGGATGGCTATGCAAAATATTATGGTTAATGCCCAACGCTATACTTTGGCGGGCATGCGTTTGTTGGATCAAAACGGCACGGTGATTGCGGGGCGTAGCGAAGTTGGAGAGTCTCTGCGCCATATCAAAGAGGTTAAAGATGCGCTGAGGGGTAACTATAGTCCAGCGATTCGCGAGCGCATTTCTGATCAACCCCAGCCACCGTTAGCGTCGATCAGTCGTGGTACGGGTATTCGAGTGTTTGTCGCCTTCCCCATCATGCATGAAAACAAAGTTAGAGGTGTTGTTTATCTGTCACGAACGCCACAGAATATTTTAAAGCACATGTATCAAATTAGAGGGAAACTGATTCTTCTGGGCTTTTTGCTGTTGCTGGTGACGGGCCTTTTAGTTCTGTTTATTTCTTCTCGTTTATCTCGCCCCATTCGTGAATTAATTGCACAAACTCAAAAAGTCACGCGAGGTGAGCAACAAACTGTTTCGGTGCTTCGCCAACCGGGTACTTATGAACTAGCGCAGCTGTCAGGTAGTTTTGCGGAAATGTCGGAAATACTGAAAGAGCGCTCGACCTATATTGACCGGTTTGCGTCGCATGTATCGCACGAATTCAAAACACCTTTAACCTCGATGCAGGGTGCTTTGGAGCTACTTCAAGAGCATGCCGATGATATGCCAAAAGAGCAGAGACAGCGCTTTATTAATAATCTATATGATGATACTGAGCGTCTAAAGCGTCTAGTGAATCGCTTGTTAGAGCAGGCGCGTGCTGATTCCTTACAGGCCACCAGTGAACATACGGACGTCTATCCGATCATCAAACAACTAGCTAGCATCTATGCTGACCGAGGTTTGAACGTTGACTATGACTTATCGTCTTTATATTTGAATATTGCACCGATTGCCTTTGAGACAGTTTTAGGTAATCTTTTTGAGAACAGCTTACAACACGGTGCAGATCAGGTTGCAATCAGCGTTGATGAGATAACCTCGGAGTGTCTGATCACCATTCAAGATAATGGCACAGGAATCTCAGCAGCTAACCGAGAAAATGTGTTCACACCATTTTTTACAACACAGCGTGAAGAAGGCGGTACTGGATTAGGCTTAGGCATTGTCCAAGCCCTGTTACAGACTTGGAAAGGGTCGATTGGATTGATAGCGAGTGAGCGCGGTGCTTGTTTTGAACTTAGACTATCGCTCTCTAGGCCTAAGTGAAAGTTTGATTAGGCCTCCTCATCATCGTCTTCATCTTCTTTTTTTCCAATCAGCTTATTCCAAGCGGCTTTTCCCTCGCCTTTGAATGCTGCCGCCACTAGCTGCCCGATGAGATAAACCGCAGGTAGGTAGTACCAAAAGAACGTCGCAAACGCCAACCAGGCAGGCCATTCCCAAAGTTTAACGGCAGCAATGCTAGCTAAAGTAGAGCCAACGATTGGGATAATAGATAAAATTAGTGCTGTCGGTGCTGCAAGTAAGCCGTGCCATTCAAAGCTACCCACCAACCATTCATAAATCGCGAAAGTAACGAGTACGGCCATAAGGAAGTAAGCAGACACCCAAACACAGCCGAACCGGCTTTTCCATTTTGCTGCGCGCTTTTCATAATGCATTTGCATTTCATGGAAGATTTTTCGGCAATCACTTCGTTTGAGTGAGGGAAATACCGCCTGCATCATTTCAGAACCTTTCAGGACGCCTGTTTCAGTATCCTCAAGGTAAGTTTTGAATGACTCTGGAAATAAAGGGCGTAAGACTTCCATATCTTCAGAGGAAGCTTCTTTGCAGGCAAATGACTCTAAGGATTCTCCCGCAGCTTCGACCCTCAGGCGTTCTTCTCGCCACGCTTTTCGGCCAACTTTCAGGGAGATGGTGTAATCGGCAACGGCTTTGAAGTTACCGTCGTGACGCTTGCGTAGAACAGTGAAAAACAAACCTGCTCTTGAGAGCGCTGTAAATGACTTCCCCAGTTTTTTTAACTCACGGTCAAAAAACATTTCACCATCGCGAGTTGGGTCGGCAACGACGATTCGTGTGCGACCGGCGATAGCTTCATCAAACTCGGCTTTAGTTAGATTGAACTGCGCTTGCATGATGTTGAAGGCATCATCATCCTGAGGTAAACCACTAATGTTTACGGCATAAACGAACATACTATTCTTGAACCCTAATCTCGTACTTGTCTGGATCGGAAAGTACGACCCTTTAATTTTCCAGCACCTAATTTACGTAGTGCTGGTCTAACCGCATCGGTATTCACCGCAACATAAGCCCAGTTGTCAAAAATATGTATTTTGCCGACTTGCTTACCTTCGATGCCTTGATCACCCGTTAAGGCTCCCAAGATGTCACCGGGGCGCAGTTTTTGCTTTTTTCCACCATCAATCAATAGCGTGCTCATCATAGGCACGACCGGCGGGTTATCTAGTAAGCTTAGCGGCGGCAACTCTTCGGTATCATTAATGGGGTCAATATCCCCGTCAAGTAAAGCGACACGATGCGCTTCTGACTCAGAATATAAGGAACAGGCGACACCGGTGCTGCCCGCTCTTCCCGTTCGGCCGATTCTATGAAGGTGGATCTCTGGATCATTGGCGATATGATAATTTATTACCATATCAATTGCATTAATATCCAAGCCTCTCGCGGCTACATCGGTAGCAACTAATACTGAGATGCTTTTATTGGCAAAACGCACTAAGGTTTTATCGCGGTCTCGCTGCTCTAAGTCGCCATGCAGTGCGAGTGCGCTAAAACCGTTTTGAATTAAGGCACCAGCGACTTGCTGCGCATCTTTTTTCATATTACAAAAAACAACCGTCGACTCCGGTCGAAAGTGCTGTAGTAATAAACGCAAAGCCGTCAGACGATAAGGATCAGAAATAGTATAAAAGTGCTGTTTGATAATGCTGCTGTCGTGTAATGAAGGGGCTTTTACCATCACAGGATCTTGCATGATGCTGTTGGCTATCTTCTTAATCTGCTTAGGAAATGTAGCGCTGAATAGGAGGGTTTGTCGTTGTTCAGGAGCCTGTTCAATGATGGCTTCAATGGTGTCCTGAAAACCCATTTCTAACATGCGATCTGCTTCATCCAGTACCAGTGTGTGTACATGCCCAAGCTTCAGCGTCCCGCGTCGTAGATGATCGTCAATGCGCCCCGGGGTGCCAATAATAATATGTGCGCCGTGCTCTAAAGAGCCCGCTTGCGGGCCAAACGGCATGCCGCCACAGAGCGTTAACACTTTAACATTGTGGATACTTCTCGCTAATTTACGTACTTCTTTAGATACTTGATCGGCTAATTCGCGAGTAGGGCACAGCACCAACGCCTGTATTCGAAAGCGATTGACATCCAATCTATCCAGTAAGCCAAGGCCAAACGCAGCGGTTTTGCCTGAGCCTGTTTTACCCTGACCTATTACGTCTTTACCCTCTAAAATATCGGGCAAGCTGAGCGCCTGTATCGGCGTCATTTCTGAATATTCAAGTGATTTGAGGTTCTCAAGCAGGCTGGGGTGTAGTTTTAACGAAGCAAAAGCGGTGGAGCTCACGGTGACATCCTGAGGTTGGTGAGGGAGCCTCACGACTCCGGTCACCTAGTTTACATTGTTTTGAGCTCAGTTTTTGATTGAAATGAATTTATTAGGCCATCGCTTAGTTACTGTCAGTCTAGCCATTTAGCGTAACGAGTTGTGTGCTGGCATCAGAAATTAATTGATTTAGCTCGTTTTGGCTATACTGCCCGTACAGAATGCTGGATATCGCCTTTGAATCAACGACCTGTTTATTTTCCTGAATACCGTATAGCAGTCTGGATAATAGAGAGAAGTCGATGTCGCGAATATAGCTTCTTCTTTTGTCCATCTTCCATAGCTCATTCTCAGGTAGTTTTGCTGCACCTCGTAGCGAGAGGTTGAACAAATCTGACTTCATAAAAATCGTCAAGCAGTTGTGAATCGTGCCGCTGTCGAGCTGGCTATTAAAGGTTTTAAACAGTGTTGACTCTATTTCCTGACGCGAGCTGGGCGGAAATGCGATGATTTGATGGTAAGACCTTATTAGTGTTGATTTAGATACACAGTTCCAATTCCTCGCCCGCAAAAAACGCAGGTACATATCAATCGTTGGTTCTTTGTTTTCCAGTCGATTGGGTAGGTCAGTTTGTGTTTTGTCGTAAGCAACAACGGGTGAGTTTTTCATTTCGATATAGGCCATTACACCCTTTGTATCGGCTGTGGGCGTTAATCTAATGGCTGAGATACCTTCTAGAAACAATCGGAAGTTAGAAAAGCCATGTTTCTTTTCATCAAAGTTAGGGTCAATTTCTATCATTCGTTGTTTTAGTTCTGCGCAATCGGCGTAGCCATTGAGGCTGCGAAGCGTGTTACGTGCTAACGCAGCGGCTTTATTGTAACCACTGCCTGTTAATCGCTTGGGCCTAGCGATCGCCCTGTCAGTAAAAATAAACCGTGAACAAGATGATTCTACGCTCTTACTAAGAGGGGACTTTGGCCCAACACCGATAACTTCTTTACCAAGTGTGCGTAGTTTGCGAAACAGCGAAGAGAAATCGGAGTCGCCAGTCGCTAAGACGAAGCAGTCGATTTCAGGATGAATTAGTGCACATTCAACGACGTCAATGGTGAGTTGAATGTCAGCTGAGTTTTTCCCTTTGATGGGATGAAAATTGTGTGAAAAATCAAAGCCCAAACGATCCAAGCTGATTTGCAGTGAACTGATGCTGGCACTCGACCAGTTTCCATAAGCTTTGCGCACAATAATTGAGCCTTTTTCATTTAGCTCATCGAAAAGATATTCAGGACCACTGTGTTTTACCCAGTGCGTCAGGTTTTCTACATCTATGAAAATTGCGATGTTAGATGTTTTCATATTATCCCCTATGTAGCCGGCTTATAGATATTCTTTATTTTTCTTGGCAGGAACAGGATGTAATGTACTAATGCATGACTAGAGCCTCCGTTTGTTGATTTATTGAGGGAGAGGTTTATCAGTTAACTTAAGAATATACAGCAGAATATGCAGAGAACAAGTTTAAAAGCTTAAACTTTTGTTCATCAACTAAACTATCCGATGAACGTGAGTTAAATTGTTTAAATGATGGCGTTTTTTGAGGGCCCATTAGAGCAGGTTTGTGTCATTTTATAATCATTGGTCAAGACTACATTCGTTTTGATATACTGCTGACGGACGGTTAGACAATATTTACTCGCGCAGTGAATACTAACAATAAAGTGAAGTGTATTAGGTTTAATCAGCTGTTTTAAGTCACAAGGGAATTCAGTAAAAGCACCATGAAAATTCCAAAGAGAATCCAGCCACTTGTTGATGATGGTTTAATTGACGAAGTGCTTAGCCGGCTCATGAGCGGTAAAGAAGCAGATGTTTATGTTGTTCGCAGCAGGGACGAGCTGCGTTGTGCAAAAGTTTATAAAGAGGCGGCGAAACGAAGTTTCAAGAAAGCGGCTCAATACACTGAGGGTCGCAAAGTTAAGAACTCCCGCCGTCAGCGTGCGATGGAAAAGGGTTCGAAGTTCGGCCGTAAAGAGCAAGAGCAGATTTGGCAAAATGCTGAAGTTGACGCGTTGTATCTGCTTGCAGAAGCGGGTGTACGAGTTCCTGAACCCTATGGTTGTCTTGACGGCGTGTTGATAATGGAGTTAATCGTCGACGCGAATGGTGATGTTGCGCCTCGGCTGGGCGACGTCTCGATGACGGACGACGAAGCCATCGGACATCACGCCTTTGTTATGCAGGATATCGTGCGTATGCTATGCGCCGGTTTGGTGCATGGTGACCTTTCAGAATTTAATGTACTGATGGATGAATACGGCCCCGTCATCATTGATCTTCCGCAGGCTGTTAACGCTTCTGCTAACAATAATGCGAAGTCGATGCTGAAGCGCGATGTCGACAATATGACTAACTATTTTGGCCAGTTCTCACCCTATCTGCTAGAGACCAATTTTGCCGAAGAAATTTGGCTGCTTTACGAAGAAGGTAAGTTACGACCTGATACCATCTTAACTGGTGAGTTTGAAGCGGATGAAGACCCTGCTGATGTCGATGCGGTGATGATTCAAATACAGGAAGCCTATCGTGAAGAGCAAGAGCGGTTGGAGCGAATCAAAGAGGCAGAGGAAGACTAAGGCCGTATCTTTCAAATAGTTGTTTTTTTGCGCTATAAAATTCAGGCAGTTTTCTATCCATAGGTTCAAGCGTAGCCTTTGCCAACTCCATCAGTTCTACAAATACTTGCTGATCTCCCTCAGGAGCGCAAGGTGAGCCTAATTTCAAATCTAAAGCAGCGTTCTCGACGCCGAGAGCTTCAATCTCACCTGCTATGACGCCTAAGCATATTTTGCGACGTTCTACCAAGTATTCAGCATTTAAATTTAAGGCTTGGATGGTTTTATTTGCTTTCTCCTGTTCATTTGTTTCCAGTGCTTTTGAGGCTTCGACTTCGCCTGTGACTTGATACTTAAAAAACTCGCCGCAATGCACATTAAATGGGCTGATAAACCAATCGTCAGAATATTCTTCAGACTTGTGATGGCCTCCAAACTTTTCATGCTGTTGCAGTGCACCTGATTGAACATCGCCCAAGATAGACAAGATGATGTTGTGAGGTACAAAGGTAAGTTCGGGGTGGCTACTTCGCGGTGCGATGTGTTCGAGGTGACAGCCAAGCTCATTCTCACCCAAAGATAATTCAGTATAAGCGCACAGGCCTTGCTGCTGCTTGAAGCAAGCCTTACGAATGTCCTTTTTGTTGCTTCGCCGCCAAGCTTTTTTAGCCGCAATGGTGGTTTCTGGGGGATTATTTCGACGTGCGTTCAGGCACTTTGAAAGATATCGTTGCTTGATATATCTCAAAATATTCGCAGCCATGAACTATTTATTGGCATTTTCATTATATTGCCGAACTTTTTCCACGTTTTACCTATCCTAATGTCAATAAGAGCGTGCCAAATGGAATTGGCAAGATGAAATAGCTAAGAAATATTTTAAACCCAATAAAATCTAGAGTCTTTATTTTGTACCGTGTGACTTTGTTAGTTCGAGCTAAACAGTGCTGCCAACAGACCTTTAAAAGGAAAAGCATCTGGCTTGTATTGTGTCATATATAACGTCAGAGCATGAAACGATAACGAGCTCTACAGGTAGCGATTAACCTAGCCAAGCTGGCGTTATGGGTGCTAGTTCCGATGGAGATGCTGATTGTAAAGGCAGTGTCATAATGAGGTTGATTTTCGCAGTGAAGTAACGTGAGAATCAACGGCGGAGCTTTAGATTAGTAGTTTTTTTAGGCATTAATTAAAATTAATGCTATAACATAGATTGTTGTCCCCCGATAACAGTAAACAAGAGGAGATTGTTAAGATGAACCAGCGTAACAAATGGTTTGGGCTGATTAATAAAAAGAGTGTCGCGTTAGTGTTTTTGTTGTGTTCTGGTATAGCGCAAGCTGCGTTGCCACCACAATTTCAAAATGAAAAAGATTTAGACCTTATGTTGTCTTACATAAAGTCACACCCTGAAGTGTTATCCGGTTTGCAAGCAATCGATTTAGGCGTATTGACGGTTTATTACGGTCAAGGCTGTAGTGCTGAGTTTACTCGCAAAGTAGTCGAAAGACCTGAGGGCTGGGTTGGGCCTGCTGAATCGTTGGTATTAAAGAAAAACCATTGCCCCGAAGAGACAACTACCGCTGCGCTAGACGGTGATGATGATTTAAGTCTGGGTGGTATAACTTCTCGCGTGACTGATTCTTGTGGTGCTGAAACCGTCAAGGTTAAAGATGAAGGGTGTAAAATTACAGCAGAGTAATTCCTTTTTGACGCTTAGTAAAATCATCGATGTTTATACAGCGGATGGATGTTACAAAATTAGTCGGTATTTATGACCACGCCTAGCGATACTCTGTCGATTGCTTTGCCGGGCATAAAAAAGCGCTGCAAATTGCCTTCAATTTTGGTTCTGGGTGTCACTCGATAGCCTACCCCTAGCTGTAACATAGGGTTAGTACCTGTTTCTTTATCAACAGTAGTAACCTGACCTGTAGTGTTTTTTTGTTCGCGTTTCCAGACAAAAGCACCACCGCCAGCATGAAGAGAAATCTTGGGGGTGATAGACGCATGATATAACGCAGACATACTTGCCCAGTAAGCGATTGTTTTAGAAATTTCTTCCTCAGATGCCTGAGCGATAGTGTTTGGTGTCACAGCAGTGCGTCTTCTGACGCGCTGGCGCTCGAACTGTGTGTCTAGACTCCAGCGCGGGCTTAGGGCTTTCCGATAGCCTAGAGAAACTCCCATATCATCCTGATTTTTACCGCCAATCACGTCGCTATTACCCGTCCCAACTTGTGACTTTGCTACAGTGAAGTCAGCTTGATCCGCGCGGCCAGTCGAGATTAATATGCCTGAACTTGCAGGGGTTATGGGGCGTGGTATAAGTACTTCCAAAGTCGAATTCAAAGAAGCCGCTATATCTTTGACGGTTGGTGTCAGTTTGACATGATCTGCTAATGCTGGAGCGCTTAATATTATTACGGCTATCAGCGTGCTTGCTTGATTTGTATATCGCGTAAGACGCATTCAATCTCTCCTTGATTTTCACTCAATACGGGTGATTCAAGGAGGATTAATTAATTGCTTGGTAGCAGCTAGAAGAATTTAGATAAGAGTGATTAAATCTTAGCCCAAAGGCAGTTTTTCAACAATGCAATGCGTTATGAGCGGCTGTGGGTAGCATCTGATAATCACACTCATTGTCCTTATTAGTTTCGAACAGGCTTACCTGAATCCAACATGGTATTAATGCGCTCACGCGTCGCCTGGGTGGCGACTAATCTCAGGAATGAACTACGTTCCGCATCATAAAAATCTTGCTCGCTCAGCACGGTACCAACTGCTACTTCACCCCCCGTTACAATGCGTGCCATTTCAGTACCCACCACTACATCGTGCGGCGTGAACATGCCTTTACCGTGATGCTCTTTCAACCACTCAACCATTTCATGGAAGACCGCCTCACCAGGTACGGATAGTGCAGGGCGGTTAAACGCAACTTGCCCGCTATCTGGCCCCGCCGCGTTATCAATCGCCTCAAATGCTTTATCAAACAGGCGGTCACGATTCATTTCAAAAGTGTCATTAGGCCGCAGCATGGCCAGTTTCTTTGCTAACAAAGGCGAGCTAGCCGTGCGTCCATAGCCCAAGCTCATAAACGCCTTCCATGCAGCTTTGGTGATGTCATCGCCACAGCTGAGTTGATCCACCCAACGATACAGCGTTTCTTTACAGCCGCCGCCACCCGGTACTACGCCCACTAGCGATTCAACCAGACCTGTCACTGAGTTAGCGTGGCAGATGACCTGCTTGGAGTGCAGCACCACTTCAAAACCACCGCCTAACGACATTCCTGAGGCCGCGGTAACGACAGGAAAGTCAGTGTTTGCCATGCTGTGCACGGTTTGCTGAAAGTGATTCAGAAATCCGTCAAGGCCATCCATATCTTCGTTACGGAAGAAATCACGCACGCCGTTGAGGTTTACACCGCATGAGAAGTGCTGTGCGTCGTTATGAATGATTAATCCACGTAAACCTTGAGCAGACGTTTGTTGGATGGCGTCTTCTAGCAGCGCCATTGAGTCGCCATCCAGCGCGTTAGCTTTGCTATGAAATTCTACTAACGCGACATCATCTAGTTTGAACCAGCTGGCGACTTCATTAGAATTTTCTGGCTTGAGAGTTTGGCGCTTTTCTGTGAAACGTACTACGCCTTCTGGGCGTGTAATTGCTGACCAAACCTTGCTGTCTTGCAGTGATTTAAGCTCGCCTTCTTCAGCTTTATAAAAGCTCGAACCGGCTGCTTTGCGTAAAAATTCAGGTACTGCTTGTCCATCCGCTTCCAAGCGCGCAATGAAGTTATCCACACCAATGGCATCGATCATTTCAAACGGCCCTTGGACCCAGTTGTAACCAAGCTTCATCGCGTCATCAACCGGCACAGGGTCGTCACCCACTTCAGGGATTAACGACGCAGCATAGGTCAATGTGCGTGACAGAACACGCCATGCAAACTGGCCATATAAACCGTCACCTTCCAGTAGAACCTGTAAACCTTCTTTCTCAGCACGCTCAGCCAGAGGCAGGTTTAAACGAGGTGATTCATTGTATTCGCGTGTGGTAAAGTCGAGCAAGTAGCGCGTGTTGGTTGCTTCATACGTGCGGTAAAAACCTTTTCCCTGCTTGTTTCCAGTTTGACCGTTAGCGATCATCTCGCTCATCAGCGGAACAACGCCTGATTCTGCATGGAACGCGTCACCATCGGGCAGTATATTTACCAAACTTTGCACAACATCTGACATCAAATCGATACCGATCAGATCGTACAAGCCGAATACGCCGGTCTTAGGAATCCCCATTGGCCGACCAAATAAAGCATCTGCTTCAGGCGGAGTCAGGCCTAAATCTAATGCGGCATGCAAGGCGCATTGAATCGCGTAAACACCGACTCGGTTGCCTAAGAATCCCGGTGTGTCTGCGCAGTTAACCACGCCCTTACCCAAGCGCTGCTCACAAAATGCATCGAGCGTGTCGATGACCGCTGGGTCGGTGTGCTCGCCTCTCACTAGTTCCAGCAAACGCATAAAGCGCACGGGATTAAAGAAATGCGTGATCGCGAAACGTTTTTGGAACGCTTTTGGCATGTCTTCAACTAATAAACTAATGGGAATAGTTGAGGTGTTAGAGGTAATGATGGCGTTGGCGTGGCAGGTATCATCAAGGCGCTTATACAGGTCTTTTTTGATATCTAGGCGCTCAACAACTGCTTCAGCTACCCAGTCACAATCTGCAAGCTGATGGAAATCATCACGGATGTTTCCAATATGGATGTTTGCTTCAGCCGCGTCGCTCATTAGGCCTGGTGAGTCTGGGTCACGTAAACGCTCCAAACCTCGCTCTGCAACCGCATTAATGCCTAGTGCGTTGCCTTCAGCGTCTGTTCCTGAGTCAGTTGGCAAGTCCAATAACCAAATTTCAACACCCGCATTGGCAACCTGACCTGCGATGCCCGCACCCATCGTGCCCGCACCAATAACCGCGACTTTTTTGATATCCATCACTTATTACCTAAATCTAAAATATTTGTTTGTTTCTACGAAGCAAGAAACTTAACGTCGAGCCGAATTATTTATGTAGGAAAGGTCTGAGGCATGGATGCCGAAGCAGCCTACATCAATAATCACAAACTACTGATGAAGCTTCGTAACGCCTGCAAGCTCTGCTTAGGTGCTTCAACCGGCAACATGTGTCCATGCTCCGGAAATACAGTCACCTGAGCGTTCATTGCAGAAGCCAGCGCTTTACCCGCTCTTAACGGCGTCATCTTGTCTTTTCCTGCCAGAATCAGGCAGCTTGGAATATCTAACTTCTCCGCAATATCTGCGCCTGCGGTGTAATTGGCGCAAGCTTTCAAATCAACGCCTAATGGATTGTTAGACATAATCTGCCGTCCAATCGCGATCGGCTGCATACCTGGAACCGCACTGACGCCATACTGCGCACCCGGGCCAAAGCCCCATTGCAGCATCATATCTGCGGCTTTCGCTGGAGCGATTTCTGCCGTTTCAATCAATGCAGGATTCACCGGAATCGCCGCAGCAGTTCCAATACCTGTAAGTGAAAGCAGTTTTTCAGGGTGATTGTTGGCTAGCTCCAAAGCCGATAAAAACCCCTGTGAATGCCCAACCACATGCGCTTTTTCAACACCTGCCGCCGCTAGGAAATCACTTAACCAAACGCCCATTTCTTCAATACTGGTAAGCGCTTCACCATCCGACAAGCTATGCCCCGGAAAGTCTGGCGCTAATACCGAGTAACCATGAAACGCAAACCAACGCGTTTGCAATGCCCATGCTCGATGATCCATGCCACTGCCGTGGATAAACAACACAGTTGGCAGTGCGACATCAAATTCTTTTCCACCCGTCGCCGCGTAAGTGCGAATGCCATTAACTTGTAATTCCATTAGCTTGCCTCCGCTGCACGTTTGGCTGAGCGTAAACCGTTGGCAAAATCTGCCTTAATGTCTTTGATTGACTCGATACCAACCGACACTCTAATCATGTCTTCACTGATTCCCGCCGCAACCATTTGCTCAGGTGACAAACGTGAGTGGGTCGTGCTTCCTGGGTGCAGTACTAGCGTGCGAGAGTCACCGACATTGGCGAGATTGGAGCCGAGCTGTAAGGCGTCAATAAACGCTGCACCAGCAGCACGCCCACCTTCGACACCAAAGCAAACCATCGAACCAGCCCCTTTTGGGAATAGGCGTTTCGCGACGTCATTGGTCTCGTTGGTTTCTAGATCGGGATGATTCACCCAAGACACGTTCTCTTGTTCCAGCAACCAATGCATTAATTCATGAGCGTTGGCAACGTGCTGCTTCATTCGCAATGATAAGGTCTCAATTCCCTGTAAAATCAGAAATGCGTTATGCGGACTCATCGCCGCGCCCAAATCACGCATCGACTCGGCACGCATTTTCATGGCTAATGCTGATGGGCCAAACTCTTCCCAAAACTTCATACCGTGAAACGGCGCATAAGGCTCAGTTAGCTCAGGGAAGCGGCTGCTTTTTTGCCAGTCAAAATTACCGCCGTCGACTATCACGCCGCCGACTGCAACACCGTGCCCGCCCATCCACTTGGTCGCAGAATGAACAACCACGTTTACACCATGCTCAATGGGACGGTTTAGGCTGGGTGTGGAGAAGGTTGCGTCAATGACAACTGGGACGCCTGCATCGTGAGCCGTAACGCAAATAGCGTCTAAGTCAGCAACTTCTAGCCCAGGGTTACCGATTGATTCGCAGAAAACCATTTTAGTGTTTTCTTGAATCGCTGCTTTAACCGCATCCTGGTCGTTAATCGCAACGAAAGTGCAATCAATCCCAAAGCGTTTCAATGTATGGCGTAGCAAGGTCGCCGTTGACCCATAAATCTGTGCCGAGGAAACGATGTGATCGCCTGCTGAGCAAAGCGTGGTAAACGTCACATAAAGCGCACTCATTCCGGATGCGGTACAAATCGCACCGCTGCCACCTTCCAATGCCGCAATGCGTTGTTCTAAGACGGCCACGGTAGGGTTGGTGATACGGCTGTATATGTGCCCACCTTGCTCCACATTAAATAATGAAGACGCTTCACTCACATCATCAAAGACATAAGAAGTGGTTTGGTAGATAGGGACAGCTCGTGAACCATGATCACTTTCAGGTTGATAACCCGAGTGCAGGGCGATGGTATCAGCTTGTAAATAGGAAGAACGACTCATGCGCAGGTATCCATTGACTTGTTTGCAGCAAGGATTATCAGTTCGTGGGGTGGTCAATGTCAAAAGGAAAATTAAGCAGCATTTGTAAAAGTGATTGAGGCGCTGTTTAGATCGCGCTGAGACCTGCTATCCGTAATTTATGTCCTTTAACGACGCTGTAACGGGTGTTAGTTTTTCTGTTGGCTAAGGTGAACCTCTGATTAACGTTAAACCTCCCAATTAGTAAAATTTTAAAGGAGGCCAAGGAAGAAGGTTCACTCAGTGGTTTTATCATTGCAGTATTTACGTGCACTAGCCGCGTTTATGGTCCTAATGGAGCATGTAGGCATGAAGAGTGCGCAGCACTCCGAGAACGTGCTGTCAGGATGGCATGTTGGCGGTGCAGGTGTTGATTTGTTCTTCCTGATTTCAGGATTTATAATGTGCTATACCACGGCGAATAAACATCAGACGGTAGGTGCATCGCGTCAGTTCCTGTGGCGAAGGGTCACACGAATAATCCCTCTTTATTGGATTGTGACTTGTCTAGGGCTGTTAGTGTATTTAGTCATGCCTGCTCAGGTAAATGGCGGCGCAGGAGCAGACATAATCCAGTCGTATCTCTTACTGCCTTCTGAGAAGCCCTATTTAGTGGCAAACGGTTGGACACTGCGCTTCGAATTCTTGTTTTATGGCGTATTTATGCTGGGACTCCTGCTTAATCGTCGACTGGGTAACCTCTCAGTAATCGCCACGCTCATTGTCATGGTTGGTTTTGGTCTTTGGCACGTGCAGCAGAGCATTTGGGGGATCTTCTTAACTAGCGAGTTACTACTAGAATTTGCCTTCGGCATGTTGCTCTATCATAACTTTGAACGGTTGAAGCAATTATCAATGGTCACCTTAATTGTTATTCTTGGGGTTGGTATTGGTGCGCTACTAGCGGTAAATCAAGGCCCACAAGTCGGTTCCCGAGTCATTGATTTTGGTTTGCCTATGGTTTTCATTATGGCCGGAGTCTTGGGGTTGGAAAAGTTATTGCAGGAACGTCCGATTAATTTTCTCAAGATGATGGGTGATACATCTTATGCAATGTATTTGATTCATCCTTTCGCGCTAGCTGGTGGTGCAATGGTTCTGTCAAAACTTGGATTGAGTGGCCTATTGGGAGGTTGGTTCCTTGTGGCCGTGTTGTTAATAGCTTCGCTAGTAGCTGGATATTTGTTGTATGAATGGGTCGAAAAGCCAATCGCAAAGTTCATTAATAAACGGCCAGCGGTTAAGGATGATCTTGAGCGAGAAGATCGAAAACAACCGTTGCGCAGATCAATTTGAATTAACTTAAATGGTGCTCTAAGGTTGGCTTATATAAAAATAACTCAACCCCTGAGATACTGCCGTGACCCAATCTGCCCAAGAGTTAATTAACCTTGCCTCATCCCAGTTGAATCATGTGATTCTGGGAAAATCTAATCAGGTAAGGCTTGCCCTCACCGCGTTGTTAGCCGGTGGGCATTTACTGTTAGAAGATTTGCCCGGGATGGGGAAAACCACCTTGGCACATGGTCTGTCGAATGTATTTGGTCTCGACTATAAGCGTGTTCAGTTTACCAGTGATTTGTTGCCTGCTGATGTGATTGGCGCTACCGTTTTTGATGCAAAAACTAGCGAATTTAATTTCCGTGCAGGCCCTATTTTTAGTGATATTTTCCTTGCGGATGAATTGAACCGCGCCACGCCAAGAGCACAGAGTGCTCTGCTTGAAGCGATGGAAGAGCGTCAGGTGAGTATTGATGGGGAGAGTCATAGTCTGCCTAATCCATTTTTTGTTATAGCAACGCAAAACCCACAGAGCCAGTCGGGTACATTCCCATTGCCAGAGTCTCAGTTAGACCGCTTTTTACTACGTGTTTCTTTGGGTTACCCTGATCAGGCTTCCGAGAGGGAGTTATTAAAAGGCAGGCACGGTCGTGGTTCCTTAGATGCAATGCAGTGTTGTATTAGCCGAGATCAACTGAGAGCGATTCAGGTGCGCGTTCCAAAAATCAAAATGACCGATGCTTTGCTGGATTATGTGCAGCGTCTAGTGGCGCAGACACGTGAGCAGGATTTATCTTTATTAGGCTTGTCGCCGCGTGGATCATTAGCGTTAGTGCGAAGTGCGCAAAGTTGGGCCTTAATTCAAGGACGTGATCATGTATTGCCAGAAGACGTGCAGGCCGTTTTTGTTGCTGTCGCTGGCCATCGTATTGTTGGGCGTCGTGAAACTCAGGGCGATCAACTGGCCAGGCACATTTTAAATGGGGTAGATGTGGTCGGGGGAGTGCGTGTTTAACTTTCGACAGTGGGTTGATAAACGACTGCCGCGAGCTAAAGAAATCACCCTGACGCAGAAGAAGATATTCATCTTGCCTAGCAAAATGAGCATGGGCTTGATGGTAATCATCTTCCTACTATTCCTAGTCGGTATCAACTTTCAGAATTCACTCGTTTATATTGTATGTTTTTGGCTGATCGCGCTGCTGGTTATCAATATCTTTTACACCTACCGCAACCTATCAGGTCTTACCATTAAGGCTATCTCAGCAGAGCCCTGTTTCGCAGGTGAAAAAATGGTGTTAGAACTTGAAGTCAGCAGACCTGTGAAGCAGCGAAAATCCGCCATTTATTTTGGTTGGAAAAACGAAGACTTGGTTGAGCTAAACCTTCAGAAGGAACAATCAACTCGCATAAAGCTCTCACACAGTAGCGACAAACGCGGGCGCTTTAGTCCACCTAGAATCGACATATTTACGCGATTCCCAACAGGGCTAAACACGGCATGGTCTTACGCCACCATGGATATTGATGGTCTAGTTTATCCTGAACCTATCGAGAAAAAACAGGGTGTTGATAATCAAAGCTCCGATGATGAAGCCAGCGATGGTCGTGAAATACTGGGTGGTAGCAGTGATTTTGCAGGCATTCGTGAGTATCAGGCGGGTGACTCACCCAAGCGTATTCATTGGGGGCAATACGCAAAAACTGGGGACCTTTACACCAAGTCCTTTGTGGATTACGAAAGTCATGATGTTTGGCTAGATTGGCAAAGCCTAAATATATCTGGCACCGAGCCCCGCTTGTCGCACTTGTCCGCGATGATCCTAGCGTTTCATGACTCGCAACGACAGTTTGGCCTAAGGATTCCAGGCAAAGAAATACCGCCCAATAAAGGCGAAGCACATAAGGTGCGTTGTTTGACTGCTTTAGCACTGTATGGCTTGCCACAGGAAAAGGTGGCGTAATGTTGGGTAATGATTATCAACTATCACAGCAAGTGACCTATCGCGGGATGATTTGGCTATTGGCCGCACAATTGGTTGTGATGTTGCCATTCGCGTTTTATCTGCCAATTTGGTTGATCCCGGTAATGTTGGCCTCTGCCTATTGGCGCATTCGCGTGCTTAAAGGGGACTCTGCTCAGCCTAAACTGGTTGTTCGTTTACTTGTGATTGCATTGGGTATTGCAGGCGTCTTACTCAGCGGGATGACCTTATTGTCGCTGGATACCATGGTTTCTATGTTGTTGTTAGGCTTCGCTTTTAAGTCGTTAGAAGCCATTAGCCAACGTGACGCACTAGTCGTTGTATTTATTGGGTTCTTTCTGGTCGCGATTAGTTTTTTGTTTAGCCAGTCTATTCCTGCCGGTGCATATGGTGTTTTCTCGATGATTGTTTTGACAGGCGCGTTGATTGCGAATCAGCAGTCGCCCGCTCAGCAAATGAGTCAGTACTCAACACGATCTAGTTTGAAAATGGCATCGGTGATGTTATTGCAGTGTGTGCCGTTGATGGTGCTCGTATTTATATTCATGCCGAGATTTTCGCCACTTTGGTCGATTCCTGCTTTTGAAAGCCATGCGAAAACGGGCATTACCGATAGCATGGCACCTGGTGATATAGCTAATCTCAGCAAATCTGATGAGTTGGCATTTCGGGCAAGCTTTAAAGGTCGATTGCCAAAGGCTGATGAGCTCTATTGGCGCGGTTTAGTGCTGAATAATTTCGATGGGAAAAATTGGCAGCAACTGCCTGAGGAATACGACACATCTGAGTTGAAAAGTCAGTTGCAAAACAACATGGCTTGGAATGATGCCAATGTCGATGTCCAAGGTGAGCCGTTTGAATACGAGGTCATTTACGAAAAGACGGGACAGCCATGGTTGTTTACCCTGACACCGACCACGAAAGTCGACGGTAAAACTATACGGTTTGGAGATTATCGGGTCATGTCGCGAGGTGATATTCAATCACCCTTAATGGTCAATGCGGTGAGTTATCCTGATGCTAAGCGTGATCTTGAGCTATCAGATTATGCTCGCTCCTTAGCTTTGCAGCTCCCTGCCAGAGGTGATGAAAAAACACGAGAACTCGCCAAGTCACTGAGAAAGAATTCGACTAACGATAGCGAATATGTCGAAAAAATACTAAACCGCTTCACTGAGCAATCGTACTTCTACTCGCTACGTCCGCCTCTACTGGGCGATCAAAATACTATCGATAAATTCTTATTCGAGTCAAAAAAAGGCTTCTGTTCCCACTACTCTGGTAGTTTCGTTTTCATGATGAGAGCCGCTGGTATTCCGGCACGAATTGTTGTTGGTTATCTGGGTGGAGAGTGGAATGAAAATGGTGATTATATGGCCATTCGACAATATGATGCGCATGCTTGGGCTGAGGTTTGGTTGGAAGGCGAGGGCTGGAAACGTGTTGACCCAACATCACGCGTTGCGCCGAGTCGCGTGGAAGGTGGACTTGAGGCTGCTGTTGAATATGAAGGTAGTTTTCTGGAAGGTAATCCTTTCTCTGCCCACAACTTCAAATGGCTAGATGGCATTCGTGAAAAAATGGACTCGATACAGTACGGCTGGCGTCGCTGGATTTTAGGCTATGACAGTGAGTCACAGACTAATTTACTTAAGTCGATTTTGGATAAGATGTCATCAGTGCCGCTAGCTGCGCTAATAGGAGCACTGTTTTTAGGTATTTTCCTGTTGTGGTTTGTCATGCTTGGGTTGTTTCGCAGGCAAACGTACGAGGCCTATGAGCATCAGCTTTATCGGAAGTTTTGTAAGCGCATGGAAAAGCTTGGGGTTTTGCGTGAGCCACAGCAAACACCTTATGAGTTTGCGCTGATTGCGAGTGAAAAACTGCCGGCTAAAGCGGTAGCCATTCGGGATTTTTCATCGCTGTATCAACAGATGTGTTATGTGCCCAATGGTGCTGCCGATCGTGCAAAGCCGCATCAAAAAATGCGTAAACTGCTGCGGGAGCTTAGTTAGCCCACGCAGATCTGTCCCTCTAGTTCCATCCAATCTCAACCCTAATCTGGAAATAATAATGAAAATAACTAAGATGTTAGCGCTTTCTGTTTGTATTGCGGCATCAAGCTCATCAGTCATTCAAGTCAAGGCGTAGTCAGCGACTGTCCATTATCTTCGGCGGCAATGTTCAAGATATAAGGCACCGCTGTCAATGCCCACTCCTCTGGCGTAGCACATTGATCCGCCGACTCACCAAAGCAAGACTGCAACATTTCCGTATTCACCACACCCGGACTTAACGGCACAGCTGCCATACCTGATGGTAACTCCTGTGCTAAGGCCTGGGTCATTCCCTCAATCGCATACTTACTCGCACAATACGGCGCAACATGTGATGAAGTTGAACGTCCCCAGCCACTGCTAAAATTCACAACCACACCGTTCGATTGATCAATCATCGCAGGTAAAAACGCGCGCAGCACATGATAAACCCCATTGATATTGACTGAAGTCACCTGATGAAACGCTTCAGGCGGAACTTCCCAAAGCACTTGGTTGGGGTTAATAATCGCGGCATTGTTAATGAGTAAATCAGGCGTGCCATGTTCGGCTATCAGGTGATTCGCCCATTCACTAACGGCGTCTACATCCGCTATATCAACCGCTGCAAAATGATGAGGTTCGCCATATTGCTCTTGCAATGCTGCAACCTGATCAGCACTACGAGCACATCCCCAGACGGTATGACCTGCCTCAATAAAGCCATCTAAGAGCGCTCGGCCCAATCCACGGCTAACGCCGGTAAGTACAATCTTGCGTGAGGTCATTTGCATTCCCGTGTATTATTTGTCGCTAGATTAGCGAGGATAACATGAGAGATTTAAGCAACAAAGTCGCCATGGTGACGGGCGCAAACCGTGGAATCGGTGCGGCAACGGCAATCAAGTTAGCAGAATACGGCGCGAGCGTACTGCTCGCTGGTCGGGACAAGGCCTCATTAAATGAGGTTGCCAATACCGTTTATGTTGCAGGTGGCACAGCGGAAATATTTATTTGCGATGTTCGCCAATTTAGCGAGGTGCAAAGTGCGGTAAATCACTGTGTCAGCGAGTTCGGCTCGATTGATATTTTGATTAATAACGCAGGTACTATCGACCCCATTGTTAAATTAAGTGAATCTGACCCTGACGTTTGGTGCAATGCTATCGATGTGAATGTTAAAGGTGTTTACCACGGATTACGGGCGGCCATTCCGGCTATGGCAAAGCAGGGTAACGGCTCCATTATTAACCTTAGTTCGGGTGCTGCTTCCCGTCCACTGGACGGTTGGAGTCATTACTGCACATCAAAGGCGGCAGCTAAAATGCTCACCGCCGCGGGACATAATGAGGCGTTTGAGCAAGGTGTCAGAGTCATGGGGCTGAGCCCCGGCACGGTAGCAACGGATATGATGGCAAAGATTAAGGCGTCAGGTGTCAACCCAGTCAGCCAGCTTGCTTGGTCTGAACACATACCGCCAGAGTGGGTAGCGGAAGGAATTGCTTATCTGTGTACTTCAGCGGGAGATAATTATGTTGGTACGGACCTTGAGTTACGATCTGAAGAGGCTCGTAAGTTGGTTGGTTTGATATAAGGCGATTAATCGCTTAAAGACGCTTTCATCTACAACAAAAACCTCGATTCTCATCTGTAACAATAACGATTTAATGAGATAATCGTCGCCTACTATGACTGGCTGGCGCCAATAAAAATTAATTAACTGAGGTTTCGATGGCAATTATCAAAATGATGGATTTAGATCTGTCTGGCAAGCGTGTACTAATTCGACAAGATTTAAACGTGCCAATAAAAGAAGGGCAGGTCAGCTCTGCAAAACGTATCGATGCATCTTTGCCTAGCTTAAAGCTGGCGCTTGAAGCCGGTGCGAAAGTCATGGTGATGTCACATTTAGGTCGCCCAATTGAAGGCCAACCTGAAGCGGAATACTCTCTCCAGCCTGTTGCTGACTGTATGAGTAAAGCACTGGGCCAACCGGTTAAGTTAATCACAGATTATCTGGAGCATCCGCCCGAACTCAATAACGGCGAAATCGCATTATTGGAAAATGTGCGTTTTAATATCGGCGAAAAGAAAAATGATGAAACACTCTCGCGTCAGTATGCAGCGTTGTGTGATGTTTATGTTATGGACGCCTTCGGCACCGCTCATCGTGCGCAAGCCTCAACTTACGGCGCAGGCCAATATGCACCCGTTGCAGCTGCCGGCCCGTTACTATCAGGTGAGTTAGAAGCCCTAGCCAAAGCCTTGGATAACCCAGCACGCCCAATGGTTGCTCTAGTGGGTGGCTCTAAAGTTTCAACTAAGCTCACCGTTTTAGAATCGCTATCGAAAGTCGTTGATCAGCTAATCGTAGGTGGCGGTATTGCCAATACTTTTATTGCATCACAAGGTCATAATGTGGGTAAGTCGCTCTATGAGGCGGATCTAATTGACACTTGCAAAAGCCTATCAGCTGCCGCTGAAGCCAATGGTGGCAGCATTCCAGTGCCAGTGGATGTAGTTTGTGGAAAAGAGTTTTCTGAATCTGCCGATGCCTCACTAAAAGCAGTTGCTGACGTTTCTGATGACGATATGATTTTTGATATTGGCCCTGAATCAGCTGAAGCACTGGCTGAAATCATCCGCAATGCAGGAACCATCGTCTGGAATGGTCCAGTAGGTGTGTTTGAGTTTGATCAGTTTGGTGAAGGTACTAAGGCTATCGCGATGGCGGTTGCTGAGTCGAGCGGATTCTCGGTAGCAGGTGGTGGTGATACGCTGGCTGCGGTAGATAAGTACGACATTAGCGATCAGGTTTCTTATATTTCAACCGGAGGTGGATCATTCCTAGAGTTCTTGGAAGGCAAGGAATTGCCTGTGGTTGCTATGTTAGAGGCACGCTCTCAGGAAAGTTGAATAGCCTCTAATTTGTATCTATAGCCCGTTGTCGACAAACTACTGTCGACAACGCTGTTTTTAATAAAATCTCAAGCAATTGGCAAATCAAACGTAAAACCACTGCTCATCACACGCAAGCATTCACCTTCTTCGCTTGACACAACTTCTCCAAGATCAGCTAATTCATGCAGGATACTGCTCGTTAGTCGTCCAGCCATGCCATAACGAACACAAACCAACGGTACTTCTTGTCCGGGTCTAATGCATTGGTCTAGCCAGAGGGAGTTGCTCTCACCCAACACTACGACATCGTCATAGCTACTGGTCAGAACGATCTCCTGCTCTGGTGTTTGGGCGTTTTGCACCTTCAGTTGCGTCATTAGGAACGGCGTGGCTTCCACTGTGATTTTCATCTGCTCGGCAGGCGTCTTTAAGTAGTACTGACCCCCTTCAAACCACAGCACGCTCGAAAACAGTTTGACCAGTGCCTCGCGCTCAATTAAACCACCCTCATGCAACCAACTCCCATCACGCTGGATTACGATATCGATTTCGCCTTGATGCTCCGGCTCCCACAGATGAACCGGTGGGTGACCACTGGCGGTGAGTAGTTGCAGATCATCAGCAAGTGACTTTAATGTGCTCATACGATGCTACCTTATCGATTTATTCTGTTAGAGCGGCCAGCTCATGGATCATAAAACTAAAGTTGCCTTTTATCTTATGCCCGTCCTTGCCCATTGAAATCCATTTCACGTTGTACTGACCCAAACTTAGATTTGGGAGTATCACCTCAAAAGATTTTTTGGCTTTAGTAGAAGGTTTGAATGCGACTTTTATGGCTTTTTTCTGTGTATTAGTCAGTGAAATTGCCATGAGGCGAACCGCGCCTTTAAAGGTAAATTCTAGCTGCTTGGGGGCTTGCTCCAAAATCTCTTCATTACCAGGGTAGGTTGATTGAATCCCTGTATGCGCAGACAAGTTAGCGCTTAGTGCTAGCAGACTTACTGCGATAATTGTTTTTAACACTCTCATATTGTTCTCTTTATTATAATATTTAATGGTATTTGTAACTAAGATTCTTGATTATCCGCAACAGTTTCATGATGCAAGGTTCGATTTATTGTACTAATTTAGCAAAAAAATCCCCACTATCTCACAGAGCGCCACTTTAACTTATGTGGTAGCCTGTGCAAACCTCCATTATCTAGACATGGTTTAGCATGAAACTCTTAGTAAGAAACCTCGCCCGCACCACAACTGAAAATGAAATTCGCACAATGTTTGAAGCCCATGGCACCGTCAGTGAGTGTGACTTGGTCCTAGACCAGAAAACCAATCAGTCTAAAGGATTTGCATTTGTTGAAATGCCAGATGAGGCAGAGGCACAAGTTGCGCTGTCTGCATTGCACGAGAGCAAAGTTGCTAATAGTAAAATTAGAGTGAAAGTCGCTCAGTGATATGTATCTACTTCATTTAAGGTAGGCCAAATGGGAAGCGCCACAGGCAGAATATCAGAAGCAATAATCTGAAAAGTGACAGCTTCAAACTTAGTGTAGCCATAATGGGCTGAACTCAGGTCACTAAACGGCCGATCGTTTTAGCAATACCCACCGACACAATACTGCCAGAATTAAACGCCAAATAATCACTCTGAATACCATCTGAAAAGATAACACCGTCCTCAGGCATTAACGATTCCAGCCTTAACGGCTTGTCTTGTTTCACTTCACCAAAGACGAGATTGGTACTAGAGTTCCGGCTGGGAAATGGTTCTCTAACGGCGAACTGAAGCCTTTTTTCATCCCAACTAAAGCCACCTTGTAAAGCGTGCTGCTCGATCCCTGAAATACCCACCGCACTTGCCAATATAGACTGCAACCAGCCGGTTGAACCAAATCCTGTCGACACAATAATTCCGGACGATGACTGAGTCTCTTGCTGGCCTGCCCAGTCGATCGTGTAGTGGG
>Ga0209828_1000482_pt1 | contig 38105 bp, 31 predicted proteins | sample MaitaG_FD_187429 | JGI IMG/M metagenome (GOLD analysis project Ga0209828, IMG submission 187429) | Marine algal microbial communities from Maine, USA - Maine_Asex2 metaG (SPAdes) (version 2) | ecosystem: Host-associated > Algae > Red algae > Unclassified | place: Maine, USA | collected 2015-01-05
ATGGACAAAGAATATCTCCGGTCCAACGCCTTAGATTAAGTTGACGCCTTCGCCTATTGTTACTCGACCTATTACTTTGACACGTTCATCGATAACGTCAATAGCGTCTTCAAGTTTTGCAGGGTCGATTACTGCAACCATGCCTATACCAAGGTTAAACACCCGATAAGCCTCGTTCTGGTCGATACCACTCAAAGAAACCAGATACTCAAAGATTGGAGGCCACTTCCAAGAAGAAGTATCAACATCGGCACCGCAACCATCAGGCAAAACACGAGGCAAATTCTCAAAGATGCCTCCCCCAGTAATATGGGCCAAACCATCAATCAAATCAGCATCAATGGCAGCCTCTAACGAAGGCAAATAACTTCTGTGAACGGCCAAAAGGGCTTCGCCAATAGACTGCCCTTTACCTCCCGGCAACTGAGAATTCAAATCGGTGCCAGAAACAATTTTTCTAGCCAAACTATAACCATTAGTATGCAAACCACTAGAAGCTAAGCCAATCAATAAATGCCCCGGCTGGATGCTAGCTTTAGGAAGCAAGTTGGCCTTTTCAACTACACCAACTAATGTTCCAGAGATATCTACGCTGCCTGTAGTTAATAGATCGCCCATCTCAGCTGTTTCTCCACCAAGGAGTGCGCAACCGCTGGCGATACAAGCTTCGGACATGCCGTCAACAACTCGTCCAACAATCTCTGGATCAAGTTTTGAAGAAGCTACAGTATCCATGAAAAAGACTGGTTTAGCTCCTTGAACTAAAACATCATTAACACAATGATTCACAATGTCAGCACCAACACCCTCCCACATATTCATCTCAGCAGCCAAAATAGTTTTAGTACCAACACCATCAGTACTAGCAACCAACAAAGGCGAATCAAGCTCTGCGATAGAACTCATATCATAAACGCCGCCGAAGCTACCCAAACCTGCCATAACATTTTCGTTGTGAGTGGCCTTAACCGACTTAGCAATACGTTTAGTAGTCGCTACTCCAGCATCTATATTTACTCCAGCTTTTTCGTAACTAAATTCGGAGCGAGAGTTGTGTCGCCAACCGATATCAGAACGAGCAAAAAAGTCTTCGTTAGTCATAGCATTAACCACCTTGTATACATTCTCTAAAGCTGCACTTAAGTTATCTTCAACACCAGTCACAGTTAGAACTCGACCGCCACTATTAATGAGCTCTCCGTCTAGAGTTCTTGTTCCTGCGTGCAAAATTTCCACCCCAGCGATGTCAGAAGTATCTGGGATAACGATTTTGGAACCTACAGTTGGGTCTTCTGGGTAACCTGTAGCAGCTAAAACAACAGCAGCACAATATTTGTCTTTTAGCATACGGAGCTGAACGCTAGACAAACAAGCAGTAGCAGCCGCATAAACCAGCTCTAAAAAGTCAGAAGCAATTAAAGGCAAAATAGCTTGAGCCTCAGGATCACCAAAGCGGCAATTGTATTCAATTAGCTTCGGACCATCTTTGGTCAACATAATTCCAGCAAAGATTACGCCAACGTATGGGGAACCTTCAGCAGCCATACCTGAAATAACGGGAACTAAAAACTTTTCAGCCAACTCAGCTTCAAGCGAGTCCATACCTGGGACTGGAGAGAAAGCACCCATGCCACCTGTATTTAGACCAGTCTCACCTTCGCCTACGCGCTTATGATCTTGAGCCGTTGCCAGAACAGCCAAACCAGAACCATCAGTGATACCGAATAAAGAAATTTCTTCACCAACAAGCTCTTCTTCTAAAAGTATTGTTCGGCCTGCTTCGCCCATAACGCCTGCATCAAGAAAACCAACAATAGCATTCTTAGCCTCCTCAAATGATTCCGGGATAATAACGCCCTTACCAGATGCTAGACCATCAGCTTTTACAACAACAGGTTTATCAAATTCTTCCATCCAGGCAATAGCATCACCAGAATTAGTAAATGATTCTGAAATAGGTCCTGGAATATTATGGCGAGCAGCAAAAGACCTGGCGAAAGATTTAGAACCTTCCAACCTTGCTGCTAAGGCAGAGGGACCGAAACAGGCTATGTCTTCTTCTTTTAATTTGTCAGCAATACCTGCAACTAATGGAGCTTCTGGCCCAACAACAACTAAATCTATTTTTTTAGAGACACAGAACTCAACAATTGTTTCGTGATCATCCAAATTTAGTTCAACAGAAATACTTTCCATCGCAGCATTACCAGGCGCAACATACACCTCGCTCAGCCGAGGCGATCTCTGTATTGCAGAAACCATTGCATGTTCTCTGGCACCAGAACCCAGGACTAAAACTTTTAAATCATTCATTGTATTACTCCATCAAAACGTTGTTTAGAACCTAATAAAGACAGCTGTACTGGAATTGGATACTTGCCAGTAAAGCAAGCATTGCAATAGCCGTCATCGCGACCTAAAGCTTTCATCATTCTCTCTACAGACAAGAAACCTAAAGAATCAGCACCGATATGTTCGCAGATCTCTGGAACACCTAATTTGTTTGCAATAAGCTCTTCATAAGTTCCAAAATCTACACCAAAGAAACAAGGATGAGCTATAGGAGGACAAGTCACTACCATATGAACCTCGGTTGCACCAGCCTGGCGGACCAAATTGACTAATGGGCCAGAGGTAGTTCCACGGACGATTGAATCATCAACCATCACAACACGTTTACCAGCGAGGTTCTCGGGCAAGGTATTGAATTTTAAAGCAACACCTTGTTTACGTAACTCATCTGTTGGCTGGATAAAGGTTCTACCAATATAACGATTCTTTACAAACCCCTCGTTATAAGGAATTCCTAGAACTCTGGCGTAACCAATAGCTGCAGGGGTTGAAGAGTCAGGAACTGGGATTACGACATCTGCGTCAACAGGATGTTCTCGAGCTAGCTCTTCTCCTAAACTTTGTCTAGCTGAATGCACTGAGATACTATCCCAAACCGCATCTGGACGAGCAAAATATATGTGTTCAAAGGTACACCGGGCCTGAGGCTCTTTTGGTGCCATAACTTTATAAGAGTAAATATCTTCACCGCTTAAAACAACGACCTCACCAGGCTCAATTTCGCGGATATTTGTACAACCGACAGTCATTAATGCGCCAGTTTCTGAAGCTACAACATGGCCACCATCTGGAAGCTTACCAACAGACAAAGGCCTGAAACCCCAGGGGTCTCTAGCAGCGAGAACTTTATCGCCAACTATCAGAGTTAAGCTAATTGCTCCTTGCCATTTTGGCATTACATTAGCTAAACGGTCTTCCCAACTTGCACCTTCAGTAGCAGCAAGCATTAAGGCAAGCACCTCAGAATCAGAAGAAGACTGCAAACCGGCCCCTTGTTCTAAAAGCTTTGTTCTAAGCTGATCAGCGTTAACCAGGTTTCCGTTATGAGCAAGACCTAAAGGCCCATTAATAGTTTCTACAACATAAGGCTGAACATTTCGTTCGCTGTTAGCACCCGTTGTCGAGTACCTAGTATGACCTATCGCCATCTCACCTTTTAAAGGGTCGAGGACTTCGGGCTTAAACACTTGACCAACTAGACCTTGGCCTTTATGGAGCCGAACAGCACGGCCATCAGAAACAGCAATACCAGCAGCTTCCTGACCACGATGTTGCAAAGCAAACAAAGCAAAGAAAGAAATTCGTGCTGCGTCTTGACCTGGAGCAGAAACTGCCACCACACCACATTCTTCTTTAGGTGAATCATCACCATTAACTAAAAAAGATACATCTTCCATTAACTATTGACCTCATCAATGTATCGAGAAACATTTTTACTGATTCGCTCAGCAATTGGGCGTTCACCAGCCTCAAAAGTTTGGCCTGTAATAGCTTCAAATATTTGAACGTACCTTGCGCTGGCATCAGCCCAAACCTTTGCCGACAATTCAGGAATTTCACCATCACCGCTATAACCAGCTTCACGTAAAGCTAGACGGACTGGCTCTTTATCAAAATTCTGCGGGCCGAGCCCTGAAGCTAATCGTTCTTCTAAGTTTTCGCTAAGCCAATAACGAGAAGAATCTGGGGTATGAACTTCATCAATTAACAAAATATCGCCAGACGGAGATAGACCAAACTCGTATTTAGTGTCAGCAAGGATAAAGCCTTTACTCCTTGCATGCTCAACCCCAAATTCAAAAAGTTGGTGAGCTATCTTTTGAACCTCAGACCAAATTCCTGGTTCAACTATTCCAAGCTCTGTCACCTGAGCTACTGTAATTGGCTCATCATGATCACCATCTGCGGCTTTTGTTGTTGGCGTTAATAAATGCTCACCAAGTTCACAATGAGGTTCAAGCCCGTCAGGAAAGTCGTACCCATAAATATTTCTTTTACCATCTATATATTGTGACAGCACTGATGTAGAAGTACTTCCAGTCAGTCTTGACCTCATAACAACTTCAACTGGCAATGGTGTTGCGTCAACAACTACTGCTGCATTGGGGTCGGGAATTTCTAATAAATGGTTTTTAACTATAGATTTAGTTTGATCAAACCACCAAGCTGAGATCTGATTAAGAACCTGACCTTTGTTTTCAACGAGGCCAATAATGCGATCAAAAGCACTAAGACGGTCGGTTGTTACTAGTAAACGGCGATTCTCTGTCAACGGCCAAGATTCACGAACTTTACCAGAATAATGTCCGGGTAATTCAAGATCTAAATTGGACAGAGTGGTGTTGTTGTGATCCACATACTCATACTATCTCAACCAGACGCTACAAACTCAACAAAAGAGGATCTCTGTATACTCTAGATCCCTTGACATATTGGCTACATCCAAGCCAGAGCCTTAAGGGAGCGATAACAAAAAAATGGCGGCCCGCAGGCCGCCACCTAACACTTTATCTACCGCTGTGCCGTATATATTAACAATCCAATAAGGGGTGAGCCTATTGCACTTGGCAAGTAAACTGTTAAATATAGTTTCGTCAGGTATGCTAAAAATCTTTAGCATATTTATGGAAATAAGGTATTTTAATGAGTGATTTTGTTTTTGGAGTTGACCTTGATGGGGTCTGTGCCGATTACATGACCGGTTTTGCTAAGTTCGTATCCAAAGAACTCAAAGTTGAAGAATCATCTCTGCCAGAGATTACTGAATGGGGTTACCACCAATGGGGACTCGACGATGAAGAGTTTACCAAACTCCACTTCAAAGCTGTTAAGCAACATTTGCATAGAGACCTCCCAATTGTAGAAGGATGTGCCGAAGCGCTTTGGCGATTATCTGATGCCGGGGTTTGGATAAGGCTAATCACACATCGGCTTTACACAAATTGGTCTCATCAAGCAGTAGTATCAGACACCGTTCACTGGTTAGATACTCATAAAATTCCGTACAGAGATTTATGTTTTCTAGGCAACAAACCCCAAGTCGAAGCAAACCTCTACATAGATGATGCACCTCACAATATTCTTGGGCTCAGAAACGCAGGCAACAAAGTTATTGTTTTTGATCAGCCCTACAACCAGCATTTGGATCAACCTAGAGCAAAATCTTGGTTAGAGGTCGAAGAATTAGTTTTAGAATCTGCTGCAAAACTTAGCGGAATTCAGCCACAATTTCCTGGAATGGATGCTGGGGCTGACAGGCTTGAGCGCTATAAAGAAACTGATTAAAAATGACAAGTTAAACTAAAATATCTAATCTAGCAATCTGATCAAGTTCAGCCAGAGTAGTTCTCCACCAAATTAATGAGACAACTGTTACTCCAGGGACTTCGCTGAGGACTCGATCGATACGGCCTAATAAATCTGGATTAGCTTTAGAAAGTGATCGGATATCTAACAAGTGATCAATCACTTTTGTCCTGTTGACCAGTTGGGTTTCCAAATCGTCATATTGAAGTAAATCGTTTATTAGCTGTTGAACCATATGTACATTGTTACCGAAGATTCACAGACTTTACCAGCATGCAGGAAAGGTAACCTAAGGACTATAAGTCTTAATACTAGAAAACCTTTATCATGGTTGGGTGAGCCTTCTAGATAACTCAATAATAATCAGTATTTTGGCTATGGGTCTATGTTGTGTTTTTCTCTTTTCTGCAGTTACAAAACTTATCTCCATAGACAAGACTAAAAAAGATATATCAAATTTTGTGTTCCCAATAGGCCGAGCCACCGTCTTCTTATTAATATTTGCAGAACTTTTAACAGCTTTTTTACTAACATTTTTCACAAAATACGGTTCATTTTTAGCTGTATTTTTACTTACAATTTTTACTGCTTATGTTATCCGTGCTCTAAAAAGTGGCAATGATGCTAAATGTGCCTGCTTTGGATCATTCGGTAACAATACAATTACAACCAGCTCTTTATACCGAAACCTCACTCTTTTAGCCATATCTTTCGCAATTGGATTAGCTGCAGCCTGAAATTTACCTAATCGGATAGAGCATTCTGGCACCTGCGTCACCCGCTATTTATCTAGTTAAATGGTATATAGGCGATAAAAGCGATCAGGCGGTAGGCGACTCGAATGTCAAATGTTCGAATCAAAATTTTAGATAACTCCCAAAGACCTACTTTGGGTCGGGGTAACTCTAAGTTCGAAAAAATTCGAATACCTAAGATAAATCATCAGGAGCATCTAGGAAACTTAGATCACAAACTTTCAAAAATAACTATTCCAAACAAAGTTGCTCAAGAGTTTAAAAAATTCTTATTAGCTGGCTTGGCAATACTAATAATCTTTTCATATGTGATGTTAACCAATACAGATTCTGCATTTGGAGACAAGGACTTAACAAGAAGCGGATCTACTAATAGCAGCTTGACTAATAAACAGAATAACACGGGCTCATCTGTTCTTAACTCAAACCCGATTCAGACCCAAACTGATTCTGCCACCTCACTCGCTACTACCCCACTAGCTCCAGACACAGCCAAAATAGATCCGTCTCCAAAGGCTCCCGTTGCTATCGTTTCTGGCACTAACCCATCGTGTTATAGCGATGTAAATACGCTAATTAAATTCCATAAATTAGTTCTTGGATCTCAAGCAACTAATACAGAAGTTGAAGCAATGATTTCGCATTTCATGAACTATGAAGACAGCGCTACTTGGATAGATGAGAAACTAGACAAAGCAGATAATCAAGAACTGAACGGCCTTACAGACAGCGATTTTATATACGCAAGTTATGACAGAATTTTAGACAAGACCCCAAGTGTGGAGAGATACAAATTTTGGCTGAAGACTCTTAAATCTGATAATAACCGTTCAACGCTTCTTATTTATTTATTAAACAGCAATGAATCAAAACAAAAAAACCCAATAGCGACTTCATCTTATTGCCAGTTTGTAAGCAAACAAGGAGGTGGCTCTCAAGTAGCTCCAGGAGTCATATATCAGAAAAACGGGATCGAACATATCGTGTTTGTTGATATGAATAAAGTAAACAAAACATATGCAACAGCAAAAAATACAGGTCTCCAAAGCACCCCATCTTTTGCAAACAACAACGAACTAACTGTTGCCATCAACGCCAACTGGTTCAGATCTGGTGGAAGACTCGACGGGTTTGTTGTCTCAAATGGCTCAACATATGGTGGCGATAAAAACCTTGAAACAGGTCAAAGCCAGGACCACGACTATACAGCTCTATTTGGATTTGACGCAAATAACAAGGTTTACACAGCATGGCATGGCGAAAAGCACACAAGCCCACCAAGTGGAGTTACAAATGCTATTTCAGGACACCCAAGTTTAACTCACCACGGAAAACTAGCTTCTGAATATGGCTTCTCGATCGGACCAAAAAGCCAAGACAAATATACTTTAGTTACACCAAACGCCCATTCAGCTATTGGGGTATCAAAAGGTGGCTCGGTACTTATCATGGCAGCCGTTGATGGTAAACCGGGTCGAGGTTACTCAGCTTTACAAATGGCTAAAATGATGCAACGAGCCGGTGCTTATGAATCTGTGATGTTAGACGGGTCTGGTTCCACAAGCCTGGTTATAAACAAGAAAGAAGTCACATCAAGCAATGATGGTAGAAAAGTTCTTGCAAACATAGGAATTAGAACTGGCGATTGGTTTGAAAACTAGCTTAAACAATCTGTTGTAGTAGCGTCGTAGAATTCTTTAAAGCCTTCTACTTGTTTGCCATTATCTTCAGGTTCTTGTTCAGCAACGCTTGCTTCAGCAACGCTTGCTTCAGCAACGCTTGGTTCTTTAGATTTTTCGACGTTATCTGTGCTACTAAGATCTTCTAATGAGTTACTACTAATACGTGATAGAGCTTCTTCATCAGCACCGTATTTATCAAAAACTTTTTCTGCTACACATTCAGCTTGCTCAACTGTGTAACCTTCAGAAAGCTGTAAAATTTCAGCTAGCTCTGCTTGAGTTCCAGGGCCTGAGCTACAACTTGCAAGAAATACCGAACTTAAAAAAACCGAAAAAATAACTTTATTCACCTAACCTTTGTAGCAGCCATTTAAAGATAATGAAACGCTAATCTCCTAACAAATGCTTACTTTTAACTATCTAAATCCGACTATATAAACTAAGTTAGAGTCAGATTTAAGGAAACAAATGACTGATATTTCACCATGGGATTTTCAGGGCGAAAGCTCACCACTTTCAACAACTGGAGCTATTTCAACGCTGGTTGACGGTAGAGTCCTTGCGCTGTCTTCAAACAATGGAGATATAAACGGCGGGCTTGGTCCTCAAGGCTTATTTTTTTTGGACTCGAGGCTAATAAACCGCTACGAACTTTATATCAATGGCAAAAGAGTCGAGCCATTGGGCACATCACAAACAGTTTCATTCGCTGCTGACTATGTCGGCAGACACATAGATAATCGAGCTATAGCAGATTTTCCACTAGTAGTGGTTAGAAAACGTTCGCTAGGCAATGGTATGCGAGAAACTATTGAAATCAAAAACTTCGATAAAGAACAAGGCAGATGTGACGTCGCAATTATTGCTGAAAGCGATTTCGCAAATCTTTTTGCTGTTAAAGAAGGTTTAAAAACAGCAGAAGGCAGCTCAAAAGCAAGCGTCAAAGAAAACTCGCTGTGGTTTGAACCAACAGATGAAAGAACAATAGCTTTACAAATAAGTTCTAAACCAAACCCAACAGATATCAAACCAGGAAAAATGGAATGGCAAGCAGAAATCGCTGCCGGCGGTTCATGGACCTTAGAACTCGAAATGGCTCCCTGGATCTCGGGAGTAAAAGCAGGGCCTTTAGAATTAAACGAAAAAACAGCTCCAAAAGATAGACACGATACTTGGTTTAAAAAAATACCAAAAGTTGAAAGCGACAACGTTTTAATCTCAAGAGCAACAAACCAGTCATTAGTAGATCTAGAATCGCTAAGAATATTTAACCCCACCCATCCAGACAGAGCAGTTGTAGCTGCAGGCGCCCCATGGTTTATGACCTTGTTTGGTCGAGATTCATTAATCACATCTTGGATGGCCATGATAGTAGACCCAGACCTAGCAGCAGGAGTACTTGAAACTCTGGCCCAGTTCCAAGGTAAAGAACTAAATCCCGACAAAGAAGAAGCACCCGGCAAGATCATGCACGAAGTGCGCTTTTCTGGAGCATCATCAGCAGCTTTAGAAGATGGCGATTTTTATTATGGAACAGCTGATGCCACTCCACTATTTTTAATGACTTTAGGCGAACTCGACCGCTGGGGTGAGTCCCCAGAAGTTGTTGAAAGCCTAATGCCAAATGCTGATTTAGCTTTAAACTGGATATCTGAAAGTGGCGACGTTGACGGCGACGGATTTATTGAATACGAACGATCTTTCAGTAACAGCCTGTTCAACCAAGGTTGGAAAGACTCAGGCGACGGAATCCGCTTTAGCGACGGTTCTCTACCGGAACCACCAATAGCGCTATGCGAAGTCCAAGCTTACACTTACGCTGCTTATCAAACCAGAGCCAGACTCGCTGAGCAACAAAAAGACGAAAAGCTTTCACAGAAATGGTCCGAAAAGGCTCAGCAAATTAGAACAAAGTTTAACGAAGATTTTTGGATACCAGAAAAAGGCTGGTTCGCTGTTGGACTCGATGGCGATAAAAAACAAATCGATTCTTTAACCAGTAATATCGGCCACTGTTTATGGACCGGAATAGTTGATGAAGACAAGGCACCCGAAGTTGCTAAACATTTAATGTCAGATCAAATGTTCAACGGCTGGGGAATCCGAACCATGGCTAGCGACACTACAGGTTATAACCCAACCGGCTATCATACAGGCTCAGTTTGGCCACACGATTCAGCAATAGTCGCTGCAGGTCTTATGCGTTACGGGTTCGTTGAAGAATCTCACAGAATCATGATGAGTTTGCTTGATCTAAGTAGAAATTCGAGTTGGCGTCTGCCAGAACTTACAGCAGGTTTCAGCAAAGATGAGTTTGCGAAACCGATAGCTTATCCAGCGTCTTGTTCTCCTCAAGCCTGGTCTGCAGCATCTACTCTGATGATACTTCGCTGGATACTAAGAATAGATCCATGGTGTTCTCGAGGCCGTGTCTGGATAGATCCTGTACTTCCAGAAGGAGTGGAACGATTAAAGATAGACAACATTCGATTAGCCGGAAATCGAATTTCAATTGAAGTTGAAGGCACCGACGTCCAGGTCACTGGCCTACCTCCAGGCATAGAGTGGATTAAAGGTCTAAGAACTATGAGTCCAAGACAATCTTGGGAATAAAGAGACTGGCTATATGATTGGCTTACAACCATCGTTAAGTTCAGCCATTAATGATTCATAATCGTCAGCCAAATTAGGAACTTCTTTAACATCTGGAATAAACCAAGGTTCTATATATCTGACACCTGAAATTCCAGAGCCTACAATTATTTTTAAACAAGTTAAACATGGCTGATATGTTGAATAAAGCCAAGCACCTTCGATTGCTATACCCTGCTTTGCAGCCTCACAAATTGCGTTCTGCTCTGCATGTAAACAACTACATAAATCATGATCTCGTCCGTGAGAGAAATGTTCTGAAGCTTTACAACGATAACATTTGCCATCTATACATTTATCTTGACCCGGTCGACCGTTTGCAGCCTCAATAAGAACTTCTTCGTTCTTTAAAACTATGCAGCCAACCTGCTTTTTTATACATGTTCCACTAGACGCAATTGTATTTAGCTGTTGAACTATATCGGAAACCATAATGGCCCTATCGGCAATAACTTTTGGGTTTGTAGCTTACTCAGCTCTGCACTGTTTAGTACGATACTTAAATTGCTATACATTCATCTAGCAGAATTGTAATATTCTGTTAGACTTAAACTGCGCCGGCGGGCCAAATCAAGTTATAGCTAAATGAAAAAACCCGCAATAGAAATAGTTGACTTATCAAAATCTTACAAAGTAAGTGGCACCTCCGTGACAAGCCTAGGTGATGCCATTACTCGAAGATTTAGAAAACACGAACCAGAAGCCAACACCATTTGGCCTCTAGATAATATCAACTTAGAAATTAATCAAGGCGAAACTATCGGAGTCTTAGGCCGCAACGGAGCCGGCAAAAGTACTCTATTAAAGATAATAAGTCGAATCACTAAACCAACAAAAGGTCATTGCACAACATACGGACGGGTTGGATCATTATTAGAAGTTGGCACCGGGTTCTCAAGAGAACTAACAGGCAGAGAAAACGTTTATCTAAACGGAACAATTCTAGGCATGAGTAAAAAAGAAATATCTGAGCACTTCGATGAGATAGTCGAATTTGCTAACGTAGCCAGATTTATTGACACCCCAATTAAACATTATTCTTCAGGGATGCAGATGCGTTTAGCCTTCTCCGTTGCCGCTCATCTGGCAGCCGATATTTTAATTGTTGACGAAGTTCTAGCAGTTGGAGACACAGAGTTTCAAAACCGTTGTATTAAAAAAATGGGAGAGATCGAGAACTCAGGCAGAACCATTGTATTAGTCAGCCATAATATGACAGTCATCGAAAGACTTTGCTCAAGATCAATCTTGTTAGAAAAAGGAAAAGTAACTTACGATGGAAGAACAAGCGAAACTATCGATGTCTACTTAGGCAAAACCGGGTCAAGTTCAACGATTGAACGACCAAATGATCAGCAACCATTCTGCCTCTCCACAGCCAAAGTTGATGGAATAAACAATGACAACACAGTCAATGCAGGAACAGTTTTTAAACTTACAATCGAAGGCTACTTAAACAAGCCAAGTAAACAGTTTATGTTAAGCGCTTACCTGTTAACCGACACAGGCCAGCATGTATTCGACGAATTCTTACCAGAGGAACAATGCCGAAAAGCTCAAACAAGCGGTAAATACAAGTTCGACTTTTTAGTGCCAGAAATATTAGCCCCTGGCAGATACCGCCTCGGTTATTGGGCACAGCTTATCGATCAAAGTTGGGATGTCTGGGAAGACGACATAGCCGTATTCGAAGTTACCTCATCAGGTAGAGCAGCCGATGGCCGCATCTTGGACCTGAGACCAAACTGGCAAGTAGAAAAGATAAGAATATGACAACTGTTACAGACGCTCTAGCTAATCAACCGGTTGTAACCAACCAACCAGAAATGGCTACCAATATAGAAAAAATCAGAGAATTAAAAGAAACAACACAGCTCTCATGGTTTTTTGCAATCCGAGACATCAAGCTAAGATACCGACAAACATTCTTAGGCCTCGTTTGGGCTGTTTTACAACCAGTCGCTCAGGCACTAGTTGCTTTAATAATTCTCGGAAGATTAATTGGCGTCCCAACAGATAACGTACCTTATATACTGTTTGCATACATCGGGTTTTTAGGGTGGACCTACATCCAGAGGTCGTTTAGCTCAGCTGCAGATAGTTTAGTTTCCAACCCAGATTTAGTATCAAAAATATATTTTCCAAGACTACATGCTCCTATTGGTTCGATGCTTCCAGGTTTTGTAGACCTCGCTGTCGGAACAGTGTTGTTAGTTCCACTTCTAATTTTTTATAACAGTGGAATATCATTAAAAATTTTATCAATTCCAATTTGGTTGATTTTACTATTTTTGTGCGCCGCAGTTCCTGGAATATTCTTTTCAGCAGTAAATATAAAATACCGGGACGTAAAACATATCATCCCTTTTATTAGCCAAATCTGGTTTTATCTAACTCCAATCGCTTACACCTCAACATTGGTACCAGACAAATACCAGGCTCTTTACAGACTTAACCCGGCAACAACAATCGTTGACGGAATTCGTTGGAGTGTTATTGAGACCCCATGGCCCAGCTACTGGTGGGTCTCAATCCTCACACTTTTGGTAACGCTATTTATTGCTTTATCTGTCTTTTCTAAAATGGAAAAAACATTCGCAGATGTGATCTGACTAGTAGGAGTTAGGCATTTAGGTTGGTTCTCAAACGAGGACGACTGAACGGAGTTTATTAGCATAATCGACTAAAAGAGGACAAAGTTAGAGGGACAATAGAAACCTAAATTCGTAACTCCTAATTAGGTTTTTTGCGAAGATCTAAAGTCGTTGGAAAATCTTGGTCTATTTCTGCTTCAGACACAATGGTAGGAGCATAGTCAGTGACCATAGATTCAACCTTGGCAACAGAACCAGCAACACTATTGACGGCGGGCTGAGCTAGAGCGACCTCAGAGCCAACTAGATCTTTTTGCGATAAAGAACCCTGTTGGACAAGAGTGGATTCATCGAATCTGCTCTGCCTGCGAGACTCAGCTTCAGAAGCATTCACAGGTAACACATCATAAGAGCGGCCACCGGGATGAGAGACATGGTACTTAGCTCCCCCAATAACTTTATTATTCCAACGATCTGCAATCTCAAAAGTTAACGGAGTATGAACCCCAATAGTTGGATGCAATGCAGAAGGTGGATGCCAAGCACGATACTTAACGCCTGCAACATATTCACCAGGCCGTCCGGTACTACGCAACGGCAACTCATGGCCATTAACTAAGATACGATGCCGTTCTTCCATCAGCCCAACAGTTTTTACTTGTAAACGCTCCATAGAAGAATCAACGTATCTAGATGTCCCAGACTCAGATGATTCTTCACCAAGAACCAGCCAAGGTTCAATTGCAGAACGTAGTTCTAAAGAAACATTTCCAGAAATTATCGAACCGAACCTAGGGAAACGGAAAGAGAAAAATGGTTCAAACCAAGTCGGATCAAATTTGAAACCAAAGTTAGACAAATCTGAACAAACCTGAGAAATATCATCAGCTAAATAATGGGGTAACAAAAACCGGTCATGTAAATCTGTACCCCAACGAATAAGTGGCTGACGGTAAGGCTCGGCCGCAAGCCGAGCAACAGTTGCACGAACCAGAAGATAAGTGACCATAGCCATCTGAAAATGCGGAGGCATTTCGAATGCACGAAGCTCAAGCAAACCTAAACGGCCCCGAGCGTTATCCGGAGAATAAAGCTTGTCAATACAAAGCTCAGCACGGTGGGTGTTACCTGTAAGATCAGTCAAAATATGGCGTAAAGCCCTATCTGCCAACCACGGTGTGGGGTTTTCTGCATTCTCAACTTCAGACAAAGCAATTTCAAGTTCGTGAAGACTTTCCATCCTCGCTTCATCAACCCGTGGGGCCTGACTAGTTGGACCGACAAATAAACCAGAGAACAGATAAGAAAGGCTGGGATGGTTTTGCCAATAACGAACTATGCTACAAAGCAAAGTAGGGTCTTTTAACAATGGACTCTGATCAGGACTTGGGCCACCAAGAGTTATGTGATTGCCTCCGCCTGTACCGGTATGGCGACCATCTAAATGAAATTTTTCGGTCGCTAAACCGATTGAACGAGCCATCTCGTACAGAGTTTCACTAACCTGAGTTAGTTCAGAAAAGCTTTTACAAGGGTGAATGTTAACTTCGATAACACCTGGATCTGGGGTAACAGACATTCGTTCAATACGATTATCGCCAGCTATTGGATAACCTTCCAAAACAATCGCAATATTTGCTTTCCGGGCTGCCGTCTCAATGGCTTTAAGCAAATCAATTGTGTATTCTATCCTGGTTAAAGGCGGCAAGAAAACTCTGACCACCCCATCTCTTACCTCACAACAAAGCGCTTTACGAACAACAATTGGATCACAGACAGTCGCTGTATTAATTTCTGAGGCATCTCTAAGTTCTGGTAACCATTCTCCTAAGTCGCGTTCAGGGGTTTCTTCAAGATCAGTTTCTTCCCCCTCAGGCAATGTATCAAGAGGCAGTCTCATCCCAATTGGAGAATTACCAGGTATCAAAAAGGTTTGCGATCTTTTAATAGGCCACGTACTGGTTAACCATTTATTTGTTCCGTATTGACGATCAATTGGGATAAGATATCCAGCAGGCTCTGACAAATCTTGTTCAAGGGCATTTAGAATTTCACTGTTATTTCCATCTTTGAACTGCTTAGATTCAGGATTCAAATCTATTGGCAAAGAAGCTTTCCGCCAAAGACCATAAATCGGGTCTTCATAACATGTTTGAATTAACGCATTCTCAATCCGTAGCTCTTGAGCCAGATACTCCGTAAATCTTTTACAAACCGCATCATCGTGGCCTAAATCCGTATACGGATCTGCTAATAAACTCGAGTCCTTCCATAACTTCTTTTTATCTTTACGCCAAACTAAGGCAATCTCCCACCTCGGTAAAGGTTCACCTGGATACCATTTACCTTGGCCATATTGAATAATGCCATCTTCAGCAAATTCTTGTTTTAAAAGCCTGGCTAACTTATTGCTTTTTTGACGTTTATCTTTACCATCAGCTGCAGTATTCCATTCTTCAGATTCTAAGTCTGTTGCAGAAACAAACGTTGGCTCACCGCCCATAGTTAAATTGATGCCTTGAGATCTGAGGGACTTATCTACATCTTCTCCGACTTGCTGAATCTTCCACCATTGATCATTTTGATACGGTTTTGTCGATCTTGGTTCATCTTCAATTCTCGTTACAATATTTGTGTACTCAAAATGGGCCGCTGGGTTGCTGGCTGACCCAGAGATTGGAGCTGCACTTTGAGGCTCCGGTGAAGCAACAAGTGGAATATGTCCCTCACCAGCTGCCATTCCAGAAGTTGGATCTAAACCAACCCAACCAGCACCTGGCAGATAGACCTCAGTCCAGGCATGCAAATCTGTAAAATCTTCAGACGGTCCGGCAGGGCCAGAAATAGGTTTAACATCTGGAACCAGCTGAACTAAATATCCAGAAACAAACCGAGCAGCAAAACCAAGATGTCTTAAAGTTTCAACTAAAAACCAGGCAGAATCTCGACAAGAGCCTGCGCCCCTAGAAACAGTAGTATCACTAGATTGCACACCCGGCTCGTACCGAATTTCATAGTCAACTAATTTAGAAAGTTTTTGAGTTATCCCAATCAGATAATCTACTGTTCTCTCTTCATTTGGGATACAAGAATTTTTCCAATCTTCTAACTCGCCTGACCAAATTTCTACCGTCTGCAAATATGGAGAGAGTTCACGTTTAAGAGTATCTGAATATTGAAATGGAGAAACTTCCGCATCCGGTTCTAAGAAAAAGTCAAACGGATTTATAGCAACCAAATCAGCAACAAGTTTAACTTCCACTTCAAATTCTTTAACAGCTTCTGGGAAAACAATCCTTGCTAGATGATTACCAAAAGGATCTTGTTGCCAATTAATAAAATGTTCTGAAGGCGAAATATTTAAGGCATAAGATTTAATCGGCGTTCTAGTATGCGGGGCGGGACGTAATCTGACCACCTGAGGCGACATAGTCGTTAACTCATCATAAGAGTATTTTGTAGTGTGCGTTAGGGCAACTGTGACACTCATTTATTGAACCAAACTTAAGAAGATGAGTAAGGAATAATAGTCATTAATAGCGATATTAGCTGTGATAGTCACCTAAAAAACGCTCAGACCCGATCTTGCGACAAACGAAGCCAACGCAGCTCGGCCTGCTAATGAATTACCAGTTGCATCAAGGCCTGGAGACCAAACACAAACCGTTGTCGAATCAGGAACAACACCAATAATCCCTCCACCTACACCTGATTTACATGGGATCCCAATTTCAAAGGCAAAGGCACCTGCAGCATCATAAGTTCCAGCCATCAACATCAGAGCGTTTACTCTGCGAGCATCTTCAGCGGTAATAATTTTATTTTGTGTCAAAGGGTCCACCCCATCGAAGGCTAAAAATCTTGCTGCTCTTGCAAGCTGAGTTGTGTTCATAGCAATTGAACATTGTTTAAAATAAAGATCAAGAACTTCATCAACATCATTTTCTAGATTGCCGTAACTCTTTAAAAAATTTGCCAACGCCTTATTTTTATATCCCGATCTTTCTTCGCTGTCTGCAACATCTAAATCAATATAAACAGGTTCTCCCACAAGGTTTGTGAGCATTGCTAGCAGAGGAACAACAGGGTCTTGACCTTTAGTGGCAGTACATAAAATATCTGCGATGACCAATGCACCGGCATTGATAAATGGATTTCTAGGGATTCCTTTTTCGCCTTCTAATAACATAATTGAATTAAACGGGTCACCAGAAGGTTCGCGACCAACTCGTTGCCAGACTTTGCGACCCAAACCGCTGCCGAGAACGAAAGAGAGTGTAAACATCTTAGAAATTGATTGAATAGAAAACTTCTCTCCAAAATCTCCTGCAGATGATTCGATACCTCTGTAATCTGCAGTTGCGATAGCCAGTTTATTCAAAGGAACCTTAGCCAGGGCAGGTATGTACGTAGCAACTTCGCCTTTGCTGACATATGAGCTAACATCACCTAGTACGTCACTCAAAAGTTTTTTCTGCGCTAAATCTGCAGAATCTTTGGTAAGCATGGCGGTGCCCTTTCGCTAAAAGCATGTTAGCAACAGAAAAGCTACTAGGGTTTGACGCCACAATATTTTTTACTCGAGTAGGATAAACGAGATGAAATTAGATGGTGATTGGAAAGCCTGCGAGGTTGATGAAGAAATCAATAAACTTGGTACAGACAGTACATATGACGACTCTTCTTGGCAGTCAGTAACAGTCCCATGTACTTGGACCGACTATAAAGATTTTCAAAACTCAGAAGGCCCAATAATATTTAGAAAACATTTCGAATATAAGACCCCTCCAAGGAAACAAAGAAGCTGGCTGATTCTTGAAAACGTTGTCAGCCAATCAGAGGTTTGGCTAGATGGACAATTTATAGGAGAAACAAATAGCTACTTTACAAAAAATGAATTTGAGATTTCAAAACAACTAGCTCTCCAAGAAAATCATCTAATCGGCATTGAAGTATCTTGCCCTCGAGACAAACAAGACTCGCCAAAACGTTCTTTTACTGGTTCTTTCCAATCAGGTTTCTTAGAACCACAATATTTTCCGGGAGGGATCCAGGCTCCTGTCAAGATCAAGACAACTGGAAATACTGCAATTAAACATTCCAGGGTGACCTGTATAACTGCAAACGAAAGCCAAGCTGAACTATTATTTCGTCTTGTAGTTGACTGTAAAGAATCAGAAGAGATAGAAATAGAAACCCTTATTTCAGCTAAAAGCTCTAAACACGAAATCCATGACAAAGAAGTGAGGATGCTGGCATCTGGTGAAAACCGCATCGAATGGAAACTACTAATAAATGAACCAGACCTTTGGTGGCCTGCAAGCATAGGTGATCAACCACTCTACGATATTACTTGTTCAATCATTGGTGCCGAGGGTGCCAGCGATACACAACATTTCACTACAGGTTTAAGAACTATCCGTTCAAATAATCTCATCTTCAGCATCAATGAGAAAAATATCTTTATAAAGTCAATAGCGTTGGCTCCTAAAGAAAACTTTTTTAGTCAAGAGGCCGCAAGTTTCGAAGAAGATATTAAAAAAGCAAGAGATCTTGGATTTGATATGGTTCGAGTTTATGGTCACATAACAAATCAAGCACTCTATAAGGTGGCAGACGAATTAGGGATGCTTATTTGGCAAGATCTGCCAATGATTGGACCATACACAACAAGAAGTCGTAAAAATATAAAGGCTATTGCTAGGGCGACTATCGATAAATTTTGTCATCATCCTTCAATAATAGTTTGGAGTTGCCATGTTGAACCAAACGGAGAGATAATACGCGAATCTAAAGAAAATTCAACAGGCCAGGCCAAAGCCCGCGATTATTTACAAAAACTCAGATCAGTTCTACCAAGCTGGAATAGATCTATCTTAGATCCGGCTATTAAAAGAGAAATTGAGGCTGCCGATCCATCTAGGCCTGTCATAGCAAGTTCGGGTGTTTTCCCAAATCTTATTAGCTCTGAAAGCTCTGATACTAGTCTGTGGATCGGTTGGCGTGTTGGCCGATATCTAGATCTTCCAAAGTTTGCTAAAAGATGGCCCCGACTTTTTGAGTTCCCTGGAGGAGTTGGTAGCCAATCAGCAAGCAAAAAGAGTTCCGATATAGGCTCATCAAATTTGAAATTAGACGAACTTGAATCTGTAAATATACATATTCCAAAAGAGAAGTTCATGGACGCAACTTCTTGGGCTAATGAATCTCAGCAATACCAATCTGATCTATTAAAATTTCATATTGAGTTTTACAGAAAACTAATGTTCAAACCTTGTGGTGGTTTCTGCATCTACACCCTGGAAGACAACAACTCTTTTGGTGGCTTCGGCTTGCTGGATTCTGATGGGTATGAGAAAAAAGCTGCTTCTACTGTGTTGTTGACTAACCAACCAGTCCTCCCGGTGCTAGAGTCTCCCAGTGAACTAACCGTTAACCAGGAAATCTCCTTATCAATCCATGTTATAAATGATTTACAAACTCCCGTTAATGAAGCGACTCTAACAGCCACAGTAGAAAACACCGATTTAGATATTGTTACTTCTTGGAGGGGTTCTTTTGATGCGAACTCAACCTCCTATGTTTCTCAACTGAAGTTCTTGACCCCGCCAACAAGCGGACGACTTAAAGTTACTCTAAAATTAGAAACAGATGATTTTGAGATTGATAACGACTATATATTCGAAATCAATAATTAACCATTTACTCTTCCTTACGAAGTAGTGGGAATATTTGACATTCTCTTAGGCTCTTATCCATTAGAAACGAGAAGACTCTTTCGCTCATGCCGAAGCCAACTGCCGGCGGCATACCATATTCTAGGGCTTCAACAAAATCGTAGTTTGCTTCTTGAGCCTCGTCGTCGCCTGCTTCTCTCATCTGTTGTTGAGTGTTAAATCGTTCTAATTGATCTACTGGGTCATTTAGTTCCGAGTATCCATTACCAAGTTCACTACCACCAATAAGAACATGGAATCGTTCTACTGTATTCGGAGTGTCAGGTGACCTTTTTGCGAGTGGAGAAAGTTCAAATAATTCGTTAACTAAAAAGCCTGGTCCTGTTATTTCTCTGCGACAGACTTTCCAAATACGGTCAATTAATTTAGCTCTACTCGGAGCTTTTTCATCATGGTCAACCCCAGTAGAATCTAAGGCTTTTTGAAGTTCTTCGTCCGTTGCAGTGTTTATGTCAATATTTGCGATCTGTTTAATGGTTTCTGCAAAGTCGTATCTTTCCCACGGTTTAGATAAGTCAACTTTGTGGACTTTGCCAAACCTATTCATTTCAAATGTTTGTGTACCGAATGTTTCTTGTGCTACATGTTTGAAAAGGTCTTCTACTAGTTTCATTCCAAGTTCGAAGTTAGCGTATGCCCAATAAAATTCCATTTGATCATAGTCGTTGGCATGTTCTCGACTTTGGTTTTCGTTACGAAATTGTCTGCCTATTTCGAATACTTTTTCTAAGCCTCCGACTAGGAGCTGTTTCTGCCATAGCTCCCCTGTTGAGATTCGCAGTTTAACTTTTGCATCCAAAAAGTTATGGTGGGTCTCAAATGGTTTTGCATCTCCACCACCTGTTGTGTGTTCAAGTATTGGTGTTTGCACCTCGATAAAGTTTTGGTCTTCTAGGAAGCGTCTGGTTGATTTCCAGAAGATTGCTTTTTTGTAGATCATTTCTTGAACATCTTTATTCTGTAAAATGTCTAAATATCGTTTTCTTAAAAGTGTGTCTTCGTTTTTTAATCCGGCATGTTTTTCTGGCAAGGCTCTTAAAGATTTTGTGATTATCCGAAACTTTTTTGCTAATACTGTCGGCTCTCCGACTTTGGTAACTATTCGTTCACCTTCTATATGAACAAAGTCGCCGATATCTAAGTTTTTTAAAATAAATTTGTATGCAGGCTCGGGCAGCTCTGGCTCATCTAGTTGCTTTTTCGAAAGCATAAACTGTATTTCACCACTTTCATCGTGGATGTGCCCGAATGATACGTTGCCCATAGTTCGAGAAGACATAACACGTCCTGCGATCGAGACAGCGTCGCCTTCAGATGCCGCTAAAGCTTGTTGAGTAGAAATCTTTTCGAATGGTCCGGCAGGGTAAGGGTCAACGCCTGCTTCTCTAAGGTTCTTGGCTTTTTCGATCCTAATCTGACGTATCGACTCGATGACAGATGAATCATTTTCTGTATCGTTTGTGTTTTCTTCTTGGATTTGCTCTTCAGACATTCTCACAGTCTAGAGCTTATAGACGGAGTGCGGGTGATTTCGGTTGAACTGCAAATTCTGGGATTGGAGCAATTCTGAATCCTGCCTCAGCTACTTGGCATTGAGGCTACACGTAAACCGCGTTCTAGTAGGTCTCTATCTCCTAGTCGCCAGCGCATTTGTCGTTCTAAACCAGCTATTGGATATAGGTTTTGAGGTGCTCTTGATTCTTTGAAAGATTCACTAGCATATTTAGGTAAAATTCTAGAAACCAGATCAGCACGTAGTGTAGCCTTTTTTATTTCTTCTAAATTAGAAGTTGGAAGTTCTAGCCGAACTATTCCACTTGCTTGAGGTCCACTTGGGTTAGGGAGCCGCAGGAACCAAGACCAACGATCAAATCTTCCTTCGATTCTAAAAACCGGGGTCCTCTGACCGTCTTTTAGTTTTGGGATAATTTGTGTCAAGTCTTCAGATAGGTATTGGACGTGCTGAGTTTTTACGTAACCTACGCCAGAATCAACGTGTCTTTGGTTTAATGGGCCGTCAAAAATAACAAGTTCTTCCGTTTCATATTGTTGAGATATTAGGTCTTCAATCCGAGCCATGTGATTGTGAACACTAAAATTTAATGACTCTGATGAATCGTCAGTGGTCGGCCTAATTTTGTATGCTTCGTTTAGGTTTCTAAGTTCTATGGGTTCAGATATTTCGGCACTTGTGTGTAAGGCTCTTTCTACATGAATTTGTTCTATTTCTGCATTTTCGCTGGTACACCGAACTGCTCCTGCAGCAACTGTTGCGCATATACCTCTGTGACTGTTCCCTGTGTCGTTTAGCCAAATGTGAGCATCGAATCGTCTTACACCGTCAATGAAAATAATAGATTCTGGTTCTTTAAGTTTCTTAGAAGGGGTAATTGGTTTCCATTTTTTTTCTTCGCATTCTACTTCAAGATCAACAGACTCTGATGCAGCATCCATCTGACTAATCTCTATTGGGGTTCCATATCCAGGATCCCATGTTTCTACAGCAAACTGCACAATTTCTCCTCTAGGTTAAAGATCATATTTCAACCTTCTCTATGTATGAAGTGTTCGGCCCTTTTGTTACTTCAAACCGTGTCGGCATTCTTTCAGCCAATTCTCTTACATGTGTTATAACGCCAACCATTCTGCCGCTAGAAGAAAGCTCTTCAATTGCTGATGCAGCAATATCTAGTGTTTCGGTGTCCAAAGTGCCAAATCCTTCATCTAAAAAGATTGAACCTAGCGAAGCAGTATTGTCAGATCGTAGTTCGGTAATAGAGTCAGATAAGGCCAGGGCTAATGCTAATGAAGCTAAGAAAGTTTCGCCACCTGACAGAGTTCGAACATCTCTGGTTTCGCCAGCGTTGTTATGATCTACAATCAAAAAGTTTCTGTCAAGAATTTCTAAAGAATACTGATTGTCTGATAGTCCAAGAAGTCTAATTGATGCTCTTTCTGCAATGTCTTCTAACGTCTCTTGCAGCAGCCAGCTTTCGAATCCAGATGATTTTAGGTGGTTTGCTAAAGAACTAAACACTTTTTGGTCTGTCTCTAGTTTCTCAATTTGGATTGTTAAACGCTTTGTTTGTGCTATTTGAGATTTAGCATTCTCTAACTCTTGGTTTAAGTTGTGCTCGTAATCATTAATTGTTATTAAAAGATCTTGCGATGGGTTCAGAGGGAGGCCAACTGAATCTGCTTGAGTATTCAGATTTTCTATGTGATTAGCTTTAGCTTTTGCTAAATCTTTGCCTTTCTCAGCCAGTGTCTGGCGGATAGCTTTTTGTTCGGTCAGCGTTTTTTTAGTCCACGACAAAAAGTTAACCCAATTTTGTTGTAGAGCTTGGCCTTTTATTTTCGGTGGCTTTAGTTTTGTTACTCCATCTCTGAGGTTTAAGAAATTTTCCATAACCTTATTTTGATTTTCTTCAGCTGCTTGAAGTTGTGTCAGCCATTGATCTTTAGATATTTCTGATTCACGGAGTTTGGTTTCAAGAGATTTTTTTTCTGACGAAGCTTGTTCTATCTGAATCAGCTTTTTCTTTAGCAATTCGATATCTTCTGTGCTAGCCAACTCAGTCTCAACATCAGCTAGATATTTTGCATTTTCCTCAACAATACTTTGTGAGGCAGCTATTTCGCTAACTTTTGATGCGACTTGAGATACAAGATTTTCTTTTACTAATCGCTGATTATCAATTTTCTGTTCCAGTTTTTCAGCTTCGGTATTCGAAAGCATTTTTGGAACTTTGGCAACAGTTGATTCACAAACTGGACAACTTTCACCCTTAACCAAAGTTCGTCTAAGGTGAGAAGCATGTTCTAAGTTTCTTACAATTCTAAGCTCTTCAACCAAATCATCTAGAACAGTATTTTGTTTATCTAGGGAACTCCGCAATTTAGTTGATTCAGATTCTAAATTTTTGTTTTTTACCTTCAGGTCCTTTATTGCTGAGATGGTTTTTTCTTGATCTTCATATTTTGAGATATTAGATTTCAAAGTATCTATTGATTCAGATTCTTCTACTTCCAACATTATTTTATCTAGTTGGTCTCTTAAGCTTTTATAAGCTTTATCTGTATTGATATATGATTTTTTAATTGCTTCAAGGTCGATGTTATCTATTTCTAATTTAATTTTAGTATCGAGCAGTATTGAATCTAAGAGCGCCAGGTTATTGTCTATTTCAGTTACTTCGTTTCGTATTGGGTTTAGTTGATCATCAACTGAACCAATTTCAGTTGAAAGATTGAGTGCAGATTTTTTAAATGCAGCGAACGTTTTGATTTTAGTTTTTATCTCTTTCAAAGATTCTTTATTGATCGTTGAATATCTTTGCAGTTCTGAATCTAGTATCTCAATTTTATGTTTAGAACTTTTAGCATTATCTCTTGCTTTAACACCTATCTTCGAAAAGATTTCTAGATCTAACAAACGTCTAATTAATTTTTGCCGTTCAGATGGATCGTCTTTTAGGAACTTAGCGAACTCACCTTGTGGTAATACTACTGTTCGGGTAAATTGTGCAAAGTTTAAACCCATTATTTTTTCTACAGCTGCATCAAGTTCTTTAACATTGCCAGCCAGAACTTGAGACTGTTGCCCATCTGCAGATAGTTTTTCGAGGCGAGCTTCTTTGGTCGTGGCCCTTAGTTTTCCGCGATCATCAGATTTCTGACGTCTGACTATTCTGATGGCAGTGTATGTTTCGTTGCCAAGTTCAAAGTCAAAACGAACTTTTGCTTCATTCGAGAGCTGGTGAATAATTGGTGCTACTAAATTTGTCTTTTCATAACGGGCTACAGAGCCATACAATGCAAAAGTAATTGCATCGATGATTGTAGATTTACCAGCACCAGTTAAACCTACAAATGCAACTAGCTCAACATCAGAGAAATCTACGGTAGTAGCTGCACGGAATGCTCCAAAGCCTTCCAACTGAATCTTTATAGGTCTCATTCTGATTGAGCCCCTTCAAACAGCCCGAAAGTTGTTTGTAAAGTTTCTGTCTTTGAAATATCGATAGAAGCTTGATCTTGTTCTAGCTGATATGTTTCTTCGTAGAGGCTGTTAAATGCTTTTGATATTTCTTGATCGAATGCAGAGTTTTCATTTAGGTAATCGACAAACAATTCAGCATGACTACGATTATCTTTTTTTCGAACCTTGTGTTGTTTAGGAGTTATTGTTGATTCAATTTTGATGTCAACAACACTGTCACCCAGTAAGTCTTTTACTTCTTCAGCTAGACCTAATCGAAATGGTTCGTCTAGTTTGACCCGAACCCAAGCTGTATCTGGGAGTTCTTTGGCTTGAACTTTTATGGATTCTAAGCTCCCAGCTAGGGTCACAAGTTTATTTCCTGATTCTAGTTGAACGGTCTCAACTTTTGCTGGTAACCCAGGAGAAGCATTTACGATGTTGACAGATTTTTTCTGTTCAACTTCGCCGAAATCTAATTGTAGTGGTGAACCAGAATAGTAGATGGCTGTTTGGCCTTGGATTTTTTGTGGTCTATGTAAATGGCCAAGAGCAACATAGCTAGCTGTTACAGGGAATGCTAATGAGCTTATGGAATATTCGTCGGCTAGGTGAGCGGCTCTTTCGCCACCGCCGGCAACCGCTCCGCTTACAAAAGCATGAGCCATGACCAGGTTTACTGCGTTTTCATTAAACCCAGAGCACATAACTTCAACGATTTGTTGCAGCCGATGTGAATATGTTTGTGAATTCTGAAAAGCTTCATTGGTCATTAAGGTTTTAGCTTTTACTATTGATCGTTGAGATATAAATGGCAGCATTGCGATATTACAGATTTCGCCTGAACCTGTTTTAATTTCAATTACTCCACCATCTTTTGGAGATTTAGGTTCTGTCACTAGCTGAATTTTTCCTAATTCCAAAAGAGGAGCTATGGCTCGCAAGCGCCGAGCGTTATCATGATTTCCAGATATGACGGCTACGGGTGCGACATCGGCAAAAGATAGAAAAGCTTGATAAACAATTCTTTCACTTTCAGCAGTTGGCGCTGCTGTTTCAAACAAATCGCCGGCTACAAGTATTAAATCAACCTTTTGCTGCTTTGCTATTTGGGCTATCTCGTTTAATACAGCTACGTGTTCACCAGCTCGGCTACGTCCACGGATCTGTTTACCAACATGCCAGTCTGATGTGTGTAAAATTTTCATAACTTCAATTCAGCAAAAGGATCTTCAACGCCTTCCAAAGCTATTGATGCCTCAGCTGGCCTTGTTGCCCAAGAAGGGAATGGGAACTCTACTAATAATGGTATTGGTAACCTTGGTTGGGCTATATACATTGAACCAGGTTTTAAAATAGTGGCACGTTGACGTTGAACACCGGGCAAAAACCCATATTCGTCTCTTCTAGCTTCTGCAGGATCTAAACGGCCAACCACCCTAATTGCAGAGTTTGCTACTACCCTGCGTTCAACTTCACTAGCCGTTTGCTGAGCACCTATTAAAATAATTCCTAACGACCTACCACGTTCAGCTACATCTAAAAGTATTTCTTTTATAGGGCTTGAAGAATCACGTGGAGCGTATTTATTAAGTTCGTCTAGAACTACAAGCTGTAACGGCTTTGCAGAACCGCTTTGTTCTTTAGCCTCAAAGGCTTGACGTAATACAACACCAACAACAAAGCGTTTAGCACGATCGTGAAGACTATGGATATCGATCACCGTTACTTGGTGACTATCTAAATCTAATGAATTCTCAATAGCGTTGCCAATATCAGAACGGATTATATGTTCTACATGTCTTCGTGAAGAAGCTAGGCGCCTTACAAATGCGTTTATCGTTCCTGATCCAACGGCTCTACCAGCCCAGCGAGGGTCAGCCCTATCTTCAGGGTCTTCTGGAATAAGTTTAGCTTCAATTGCGTCAACAAGGCCACTAAAAGTTCTAATCGTTTTGCCATCTAGATTAACGGCACCGTCTCCTACAATTGGAAGCTGCGATAGCTGAGCCGTCACAGCTTGAACCACAATTGTGTACTGCTGTCGCTCATCTTCAGCATCAGCAAAAAGAAACGGCAAAAGTTGTTGCTGACAGAAACTTGCAACAGTCCAATAGAAAGGACTTACGCCAAGACTTCTTGAGCCTGTGTTTGGTGTGGCATTAGGGTCACCTTTTTTAGGTGGAGCCTGAATACCAACATCTTTAAAGGGACCAGGTTTTAAACCAAGGTTTTTGTAGCGGCTAGCTTGATCTGGTTTTAAGTGAGAATTGTCATGATCTAGAAAGAGAAGATCTTCACCTTTTACATTAAATATTAAAGCTTTAGTATTTGCAGCTTCTGGCCCTAAAGCTCCAGAGTTAAACATTGAGTAAAGCAAGAAAGTAGCGAAACTTGTTTTAGTTGCAACCCCTGAGATACCAGAGATATTTATATGGGCACCTTTGGTTCCGTCAATAAAATCTAAATCTAAAAATACTGGCTCGCCATTTCTTGAAAGCCCTGCTGGTAAACGCCTTTCAACTGAATCAAAAGAAAGCGCTTTATCGCGTTCAGCATCTACTGCTATGCGAACCTCTGCCCCTGGAAGCGGTGGAACCAATATTTCGGGCTCAAAACGTGTTGGCTGAATCAAAGCTGCTTCGCTGACCTCAGCAGGAAGAACACCATCAGCGATTAAAAAAACATCGCTCTGAAACTTTGCGCCTTCATGTCGGGCACGTAGTTGTGTAACCATTCCAAAAATTTGGACCTTTTCACCATCTGGCATAATACGGTCCAAAACAACAACATCATCAAGCTGGATTGCCTTGCCTTTTTCTACAGCAACCCAGAACTCGAGAGGTGTGGAATCGTCGATGCCAATTACTCGGCCGACTATATTAGGAACTTTTTTTGCCATAAACCTAACACTAGAGTATTGCCCTGACATTTAAAATCAATTAAGTAGAATACAGCAAATTGCAGCAAGCTAAGCCAAAAAAGTCAGTAAGAAGCATATAAATCACTCTGAGTGGGTAAAAATCACTATGGTTTCTACACAATAACTTATTTTATTCGTCATTTTGTAACACAACCGATGAACATCTAGGTTCAACATGGTGTAACTTGAAAATATAAGCCTGTACATTCAGGCATTCTGGTTCGGAAACAACTATGAAATTAAACAGTAAAAAAGTATTAGCTCCAATAACTGCTCTAGCAATTCTTGCAAGCTTACTAACATCTTTAGCTAGCCCAGCAAGTGCTACTGCACCATGGGGGTCTGAAGGCCTATTTTCACAACTAGGAACTATCAGCTGTAAAGGCGATGTATCAATTCACCTTGATGACACATCAGCTTTTGATGACACATCGGTCATTGACACTGGCTCTCTTGTAGTTTGGGTAATGGATTATGACTCAGAAACTAATACAAATGTTAAATGGCCTGGAACAGATTCAACCAAGGTAAACGATGCCTTATCTGCTGAAAATGGCATTCTTCAGTTCAGCACAGAAGATTCTTCTGTAACGACTGACCATATCAACATTAAACACTCGGTTAAAATCAAAATTCTGTACCCACACGGAACAGATCCAGGACTGACAATCGATAACTTCAGCTGTCATAAGTATTCAGCACCGGCTGTACCGGCAACTCCAGTTGTTGCTCAACCAACATTTACTGGTTAATCTAAACAAAATAATTTGATAATTTATTTATGAGCCCTGATCTAATCGGTCAGGGCTCATTTTTTTATATATCTTTTTAAAAGCGCTCTAATATCTATGTATAACGTCATGAACGATCTTCCTCTAAAACCTTCGGGACGGATTCAGCCGCATGAAACCGTTGGCTATCTACCGGTAGCTCTCTTAGCTTTGCGGGTTCAATCCAACCTTGTTCAATACCTAACTCGATCGAGTTAATTGAGACATAGGCAACCAGTTTAGCTACAGGTATGCCTCTATCAGTTATGACAAACTCTTCGCCATCAGCTACTTGACTTAGATACTCAGATAATTTTGCTTTTAGTTCTCTAATACCTATATTCATGTAACCACATTAAAATAAAATATAGTCACGTCAACTTCTACTGACCGGCAACAGGCAGAGAATGAGGACCTACAGGCTGGCTTCTGCAGCTGCAACTGTATTCCGGAGAAGAAGCGCAACAGTTGTAGGCCCTACCCCACCAAGGCGAGGAGTTATCCAAGAAGCAATTTCGCCAACGGATTCATCAACATCGGGAAGCAGTTTCTTACCCTCCCAGGTAATGCCGCCACTAACCACGATAGCCCCTGGCTTGATCATGTCTTTAGTAATAACACTTGGTTTGCCAACAGCACCAACTACAACGTCTGCTTCTTTCGTATAGTCAGCAATATTCGGTACTTTAGAGTGCACAACTGTAACAGCAGCGTCTACCCCACGGCTAGCAAGCAGCAGAGATAGAGGGCGACCTAAAGTTGGTCCACGACCAACTACTACAACATTTTTACCTGCTAAGTCTATTTTATAGTGATCGAGCATGGCTAAAATGCCTGCAGGAGTACATGGCAGCGGGCCAGGTTCTTGCAATACCAGTTTGCCTAGGTTTGCTGGGTGCAGCCCGTCTGCATCTTTCGAAGGCGACATTTTAGACATAGCCTGATTAAAATCGAACCCTTCAGGCACAGGATGCTGAATAATATATGCATCAACCTCTGAGTTGCGGTTAAAATCGTCAACAGTTTTTAAAAGAACTTCTTGACCAGAACCTGCAGGAATATCTGCATGGAAAGATTTTATACCTACAGCGTGGCAAGTTTCATGTTTCTTCTTCACATAGCTAGCGCTAGGGCCATGATCGCCAACTAAGATTGTTCCTAAACCAGGAGTAACGCCTTTATCAATTAACTTCTCGGTCCGCTCTTTTACATCAGCCAAGACAGCTTCGGCAACTACAGATCCTTCTAAATATTCAACCATAAAAAGACTCTACCTTATCGTATAGAAATCGGTCGAAAATATATAACTTCATCCCATCCAAAAACCTTTACGCTGAGAAACACCAAGAGTTTTACCACAGCGAGGGCAACAATATATCCATGTTTTACCAAACGCACTTTTAACATTTTGCGTATATATTTCTTGAATTTGACTTTCGCAATGCGGACAAATTGGCTTAAAATTTTCAGGGGCTTGAATAGGTGTAATCATGAACCTAAGCCTAGAGATATTCCTAGAAATTGACAATCGATCAAAAATACATATTCTTTTTGTAACACTTTTAGATTCTTTGGAATAGTGGACGGCGAATACAAATATATTGGAAATGATGTAATTGGATAACACGATCTATTAAAAACTTATTTAGGTTTATTTTCCAAAGCAGAATCTATCTGAGATTGAAATGTTACAGGGGTTTGACCAAGCCCACCTTTGTAACACAGCCCGTCTTTCATCACTTCAACAATTGCCCCTTTATCCATGTGAGACGGATCTGAAATAACATCTTCGTTGCAGAATAAAAGGTCTGCACGTTTTCCTTCAACAATTTTGCCGGTATCAGTTTGGCCAATTTCATCTGCAGCTAAACCCGTGCCTCCATACCACGCAGCTAGCGGGTTCATTCCATCTTTTATCAGATAGACAAGCTCCATATAATTTCGGCCATGCATTCCTGGAAGAACAGGATCTGTGCCCATAAGAATTGGCAATCCACCAGCAATCGCGTACTGAATAGCTTTTTGATGGGACTCAGCAGCTTTAGCAGCTTTATCACGAACAAAGGGAGACAAACCTTCAGCTTCTAAAAGAGCATACATGATCCAGCTAGTTGGAGTAACGGTACAATTAGCATCGTGGGCTTTATCAGCTTGTTCCTCGGACATAAACGAAATGTGTTGGATATCTTTAACACCGTTTTTAATTGCCATATCAATACCAGTCACACTATGCGCATGGGCGGCAACTTTTAAACCTCTGTTTGCTGCTTCATCACAGATTGCAGCTATTTCATCTTGAGAAAAATCTTGATGTTCTAAATGATCTGATGGAGAAGCTACTCCAGGGCTTGCACAAATTTTTATTAGGTCAGCGCCACAAGCTGCAATTTCTCGAACCCGTTTGCGGCATTCCCATGGACCATCCACGATGCTAGATGGCCTACCCGGCCCTTCTGGCCAAAGTTTAGAAAGTTCAGCATGGCATCGATCTGGTGATCTAAAATCAGCATGCCCTCCAGTTGTTGAAAGCATACAAATCGCAATTTTTAAGCGAGGCCCAATGATCACGTTTTGATCTACCATGCGTTTCATAAAGTGGGTTGCGCCACCAACATCTCGCATCGTGGTTACACCACCATCTACTAGAGTCTTGTGTAACACTTTTTCAACGTATAATATGCCAGCTTGGGAATTAGCAAGATCTTCATCAGATTCTTTTAAACCAAGTTGAGTGATGTGACCATGACAATCTATTAAACCCGGAGTAACGGTTAAGCCTGAACAATCAATAACTTCATGAGTCTCTGATGTAAGCGTCGCAGGGTCATGTGTTTTTACATCAGATACCCGACCGTTATTGATAAATAAATCAACGCCATTGTGAACAGAAGCAGAAGTAGAGCCTGTTCCGTCATAAAGTTTTGAAATATTCGCAAATATTCGCATAAGCCCCTTTCGGCATTCTGTAGCAATACATTACACCAAAATTAGCTATTTGAGGCATGAAACACAAAGCCTTTTAGCCTTTAATATTGCAATTAAATTTCATATTGGCCCCAACGACCACACACGCCTCACTTTATTGAGTATGCTATTGTAGAAGCATGGACACACATGCATTAACAAGGCGGGTAAAGTGACAGTTTTAAAAAAATTAGTTGGTCTAGCAGTAGCTAGTACTCTTATTTTAGGAGTTAGCAACACAGCGACAGCGACAGTGACATCTGTACCAACAGAATCCACGATCGTTTACAGTGAAAACGATGTATCAATATGTATCGATTTAGCTAACGAACTAAATTCAACAATTTATGCCATGTCAGATGGTTCTCTAGTTGAATTTTATTCACATATTATTACTACATCATTTGAGATTAGCTTAGAGTACATGACAGAATTTGAAGATTTCGAAAATGCGGATCTTGAAATGATAGAAGAGGAACTTGAATTAGTTCTTGCAGAAATAGCGTCAAACCCAGCAGAGCTAAGAACCGATTTAGATGTCGGAGCTGATTTCGAATCTTGTTCTGACTACGACATTAAAGATCTAGGGTTTGGTCTTGAAGCAACAGAACTTTACAACGCTGGCCAAATTGATGCTCTAGAAGATCTACTTGCTGCAATCTTTGAAGAAGAAATGGCTAATGTCGGAGACATGATGGACGGCGAAATGATGGACGATGAAATGTTCGATGCTCTAGAAGAAGTAATGGAAGATCAAATGTCCGATCCTCTTGAAGAAACAATGGAAGATACCCCACCAACGACAGTAGTAGTTCTAGAAGAAGCTACCGAAGCTGGAACTGCTCAACCTGCTCAAGCGGTTACGGCCTCACCTTCTTACACAGGCTAATTTCAAAATTAGAAACAGAATTGAATTAAGTTCCTGGGACACCTAGTCCCAGGAACTTTTTTGTTTTAAATACGAGTTGCTTAATTGACCAATTCAAAAGAACTTTAACTAGACTAACGTTACTCAAACAAGGATAGCTGTGGAAAAAAGACAACTTGGCAGAACAGATTTAGAAGTAACAGCATGCTGCTTAGGCACCATGACTTGGGGACAGCAGAATACTCAAGCAGAAGCATTTGAACAAATGAATTATGCCATTGAACAAGGAATAAACTTTTTTGATACAGCCGAGCTATATTCAATACCCCCAAACCCTGATACTCAAGGGTCAACAGAAACCATAATTGGCAACTGGTTTAAATCAAAAAATAATCGAGACCAAGTTATCTTGGCAAGCAAAATTGTTGGCCGAACTGATATGAACTGGCATCGAAGAGGTTTTGGCGATGTTAAAGAATGTCGCATAAATAAAGAGCAAATAGATTTTGCTGTAGAGCAGAGCCTGAAACGTCTTCAAACTGATTACATAGATTTGTATCAGCTTCATTGGCCTGATCGACCAGCTGGCCTATTCGGGAATAAAATGGAATTTCATGAGCTGCAGGCTGAGTCTGAGAATTTCCAGAAAACTCTCGAAGCTTTACAGTCACACGTTGACTCAGGCAATATCCGACATATCGGTCTATCTAACGAAACAGCGTACGGGGTAATGCGCTTTATCGCAGAAAGCGAAAAAAATGATTTGCCGAGAGTTGCCTCAATTCAAAATGCATACAGCCTGATTCTAAGAACATTCGAACAAGGACTGGAAGAAGTTGCCGCCAACGAGCAAGTAGGGCTACTCGCCTACTCTCCCCTAGCTCAAGGTTATTTGACAGGGAAATACAGGAATGGCGCTTTGCCAAAAGGATCTCGAAAAGAACTGTTTGGCCGGATGCAAAGATACGAATCTGACCAGTGCCTGCAAGCTATGGATTCTTACTTTAAATTGGCAGAAAATCAGAACGTTGATGTTACTCAAATGGCTCTTAAGTTCTGCGATACTCGACCGTTCACAACTTCTACAATAATTGGGGCAACAACAATGCCACAATTAGAAACTTGTATCGATGCTTTTGATATGAAGTGGACATCAGATCTAGAAAAACAGATCCAAGCAATCCATGAGATAAGCCCATCTCCTGCAATTTAAAACTGGACCTGGGCTACGTCAGGAACTATTAGGTATGTTGCCACTGCAGATCATCCTGCACACCGGTTAGACATCCTCGACCCGTGCTTGCACGCCTGATCCGGGGATATAGAGATCTCCAGTCGTAGCTGGAGATGACGGTGTCGCGTAGGCCATAGGATAACAATGTGGTTCCTGATTTTCAGGGCTACAACCGAAACTAGGCCTTCTAGCCTTATCCTTTAACCGAGTTAAATCCACTGTCGAATCTAGGGTCGTATAGTTTTGGAGAGATGACATGCAATTTAAGTACAAATATGTGCTAGAACGAAGAGCCAAAGGATTCAGCCAAAGTGAGGGCCAGGTCAATGACCAAGGCCTCGTTCTGAATGGAGAATTTATTCCTACGGAACAGATCTTAGATACTTCTTCTGTAGATAACCGAATGGTTATCGCTGTTGCTGATCCTAACGTTCTCGGTCCTAACACTCAAAAGAATTTGAACGATAACAGTTTAGTCATTATTGAAGTTAAAAAAACAGACGTTGAGCTAATTGAAAAAGAGCTAGACAGACACACTTCCAAAACTCATGCTGAAAGATATAGACAAGCACTTATAGCTTCAGGTCAAGGTTCTAGATTCAAGGCAACTGAATGTCCACATTGTCATTCAACAGTTGAAACATCTCAGTTCAAAAATGGGCTTTTCACATATTGCAAATATTGTGAATCTATTTTTGATCAGCAAAACCAAGTGATTTCAAATGGTGACAGCGAAAAACTTTGTTTCAACTGCAACATGTGGGACACAGTTGATAGTTATAACGTATTTTTCTTTTACTTTATTGTAGTTGCCTACGGTTGGAGGGTTACACGAGAACATTTATGCAACCATTGCGCTGTTAAGAGAGCAAAAAATGTGTTACTAAAAAATCTCCCATTTGTTCTCGGAATTGTACCGGCTTTGATTATGTGGGGTAAAGCTGCGAGGTCAGACAAAAAAGGAATGAAAGGTTTAGCTAAAGCTAACCGCCTAGCCTTAAAAGGTGATTACCAAGCTGCTGATCAGATTTTCAACGAAATTCTACAACAGTACCCTCATCACCCAGCAGTACTTAGAAATATGGCACACGGACATTGGTATGGCAAAGATAATGCAGGATATAAGCAAATCCTACAAATGTCAGTTGATTCAGCTCCAAGTTATCAGCCAGTTAGCGACCCAACAAACAACCTATTAGCTCCCGCAGCTATGAGCGGCGGCAAAGGCGTTTAGTGTCTGAACTGACGCTCTCCGGTGAAGATCATAGCTAAGTTTGCTGCGTCAGCTGCTCTGATGACATCTTCATCGTTAACTGAACCACCTGGTTGGATGATTACGGAAACTCCAGCTGCTATAGCTGGTTCAATTCCGTCTGCAAATGGGAAGAATGCATCCGAAGCGCAAGCTCCGCCTTTGGCTCGATTTGCAGCTTTTTTGACAGCAATTTCGCCAGCTTCTACCCTATTTTGTTGCCCAGCCCCAATACCCCAGGCTGTTGAATCTTTAGCCAAGATAATAGAGTTTGACATAACATAGCTGCAAATCTTCCAAGCAAATTTAGCATCTGCCATTTCTACAGCGGTTGGTTGTCTAGAAGTTACAACCTTCCAAGCATCAGGTTCAGCAGCAAAATGGTAATCTTGTTGGACTAAGAAACCTTCACTCAGTTGACGAATATGTAATGCTGTTGAGTTTGGTGGTGTAGCTTTAAGGATTCGAGTGTTTTTACGTTTGGCTATAAGTCTTTCAACCACTCCGCTAACAAAACTTGGGGCGATAATAACATCCGCTTGGGCTGCAGCTTCGATGGCTTCTAAGGTATCAAAGCCAACTTCAGAGTTGAAAGCAACTATGCCACCAAAGGCTGACCTTTCATCACATGCAAAAGCGTTTTTGTAAGCGTCTTCTAAAGTTTCACCTAAAGAAGCCCCGCACGGATTAGCATGCTTGATAATCGCACACGCTGGGCCTTCACCCAAATCGTGAACTAAACGCCATGCAGCATCTGCGTCAAACAAGTTAAGATAACTTAAATCTAGGCCACTTAACTGCTCGATGTTATCCCACCAAGTTTCGGTGTTGCTGATGCGGTAACGAGCACCTGTTTGGTGAGGGTTTTCGCCATATCGCAGATCTTGAGCCTTTTCTAACGAAAGAACAAGTTTTTCTGGCAATTCTGCTGATTGTTTTTGCACACCCATATCAGTCATTAAAGAACCATCGGTTAGCCAGCTAGCAATCGACGAATCGTATGATGCGCTTAGGCTGAAGGCTTTACCAGCAAGTCTTCTTCGTAAGCTTGCTGAAGTTTTGCCAGCTTCGGTTAATTCAGATACAACCTCTTCATAGTCTGCAGGGTCTACCACGACTGTTACATATTCATTGTTTTTTGCAGCTGCTCTAACAAGAGTTGGACCACCAATATCGATTAGCTCAATCGACGGTTCAGTAGAGAACGGATAAAGATTAACAACAACAATATCAATTAGGTCGATACTGTGTTCTTCAAGATCTCTCAAATGTGTTGTGTCACGTCGGTCAGCTAAAATGCCGCCGTGGACTTTAGGATGCAACGTTACTACTCTGTGACCTAACATCGCAGGGAAGCCTGTGACTTCAGCAACATCAACAACAGGGATGCCAGCTTCAGCAATAACTGTGGCTGTGCCTCCAGATGAAAGAAGCTCGATATTTAAATCGTGTAACTGCTGGGCTAATTCTACTACGCCAGATTTATCGAAAACAGAGATGAGTGCTCGCACCCAACAAATCTAACATCATAGAGCTTAGAAACCACAACTTGGGCTAGAACAGGTCAGACGATAAGAGCAACTTTTGAATTAATAATCCTCTTATCAAGTAGGATCTTCATCTAATACTTCCCATAGATCTTGAGAAGTGGAGCCAACAAGATCACCTGTTATTTCAACAAAGCCTTTATAGCTACCGCGAGCATTTCGCTCTTTTGCAACAAAAGGTACAACTCTGGCTATGGGTTCGCCCCTCTTTGTTAACAGGTATTCTTCACCAGAAGACTCGATATTATTAAGGATTTCCATTGCCTTAGCTTTAAATTCGCTGACGCTCATTTCAATCTCACTCATACCAGCCATCATATATTGACTAGATCAAAACATAACTAATGCTGTGATGACTGATGGTTCCAGAGTTCAGCATACGCATTCCCAGAGGCTAATAGCTCTGTGTGGGTGCCGTCTTCGACTATGAGACCGTTTTCTAAAACAATGATACGATCAAGTTTCATTATGGTTGAAAGCCTGTGCGCTATTACAAGAGTTGTGCGCTCAGCCATCAAAGTCCACAAGGCCTGTTGAACTTGACCTTCAGAAACAGAATCTAAGGCACTAGTAGCTTCATCCAAAATTAATATCGGTGCATCTTTCAGAAACGCTCGAGCTATTGCAATTCGCTGTTTCTGTCCACCACTTAATTTCATGCCACGCTCACCTACCAACGTGTCATAACCGTGAGGCAAATCTAATATGAAATCATGAGCATTTGCAGACTTAGCAGCTGTAACTATAGATTCAAATTCTGCATCTTGGCCGTATGAGATATTTTCTGCTAAAGAACGGTGGAACAAGACTGGCTCTTGTTCCACGTATGCAATTGCGTCACGTAAACTTTGCTGAGTTATCTGTGAAATATCTTGACCATCAATCAAAATTTGGCCCTTAGATAAATCTGCAAACCGCAAAAGAAGTTTAGAGATTGTAGATTTTCCTCCACCAGAAGTACCTACCAAGCCAATTTTTTGATTGCCCGGAATTTCTAATGACAAGTTATCGAAAACCTTTGTACTGCTCGAATCTTGATACTCAAAACCAATATCTCTGAAACTTATATCGCCTAAACAAACAACCAGTTTATCTTGAGAGTTGTTCTTTAAATCTGGCTCTATACCAAAAACTTCAGTCATCTCAGAAGCATTTGCTAGCGAAGTTTCAAAGCGCTGCATTTGATTAGAAAGCTCCCACAAACCACCCAGCAACGTCAACATATATGTTTGCAGTAATAACATTTCTTCACCAGACAACTGTCCAGAAACTACATAATTTATAGCCAACAAAAAAATGCTTGCGAAAAAACCCAAAAGTAGAACCGATTTTGTAGCTCGTATAAATTCATCAGCAAACCAAGATCTCCGTCGAAGTTTTGTGTGTGCCTCATTGACTATTTCAAACCTAGACTCTTCAAAGTCTTCAGCAGCGAAAGATTTAACAGTAGTTACGTTACTAAGTGAGTCTGCAAATACAGCAGTCACA
>Ga0209828_1000486_pt1 | contig 38042 bp, 31 predicted proteins | sample MaitaG_FD_187429 | JGI IMG/M metagenome (GOLD analysis project Ga0209828, IMG submission 187429) | Marine algal microbial communities from Maine, USA - Maine_Asex2 metaG (SPAdes) (version 2) | ecosystem: Host-associated > Algae > Red algae > Unclassified | place: Maine, USA | collected 2015-01-05
CCTTCTCTGGCAGTCTTTTTTGAGTTTTTCAAATACTTTAGAGGACGTTTTACCTATGCGTTAGAAGGACCGATTAACTGATCACTAATCAACTGTTCTTAATGTCCAGGAAAAAATTAACAATTTGAAATACCTACTAATTTAGTTCCCGAACCACTATTCCCTATTGGGGTATGGCTATTTCATTCATAGCAGCGTAATAAATTAAATACCATTGATCTCCATCACGGGAGAAGCGTCGCTGCATACCGTAATTTGCGTCGGCATGGCGAATTTTTTCGACAACGATATCTTCTCCAAAAGGCTGAAAATCTCTGATAAATGAGCCATCCATTGAGTTAAATGGCCGGTGCATCGTCCAGTTTTCTTTCTTCCAGAAAAAGTCAGTCAGATCGGTCTCCTCGGTTTCTTTTTCAGGAATACCTTCCAATGGAAAACGAATATGATTTAATTGAAAAATACTGTCTCGGTGAAAATTTTCGTAAAACTTTCGAAAGCCGATGGGAAGTCCCTCTGGTGCAACCTCCTCCTGCTCCATTATCTGTTCGGTAGCAGCTACCGGGGTTGTCGTAATGGCCAGGCGATTTTTTAAATAATAAATAAAAAAAATGGAAGTGAATAAAGTACCCAGTAAAAAAGAAAGAACGTATTTCATTTTTTAATATTTTTCAGTTTTTGAATAGACTTTAGCTATTTGCCAGGGGGTGTTCATTTAACTGTGTCTAGTCAATTACTTCAATTTGAATAATTAAAATTTAGCATTTATCCCTAAGGAATGTTCGTCAATAAATTATTTAATTAACCACCAAGGCAATTCAATGACTGTGATAAAAACAATCATGTCTCTGTCTCTTCACATTTTAGGGAAGCCAACAGCAAATTTTTGTCTAGACAATCCGCATATCTCCCGTATCCTCCAGGGCTGTTACCAAAACATATGCTTCTTCAATCAATTCGTACTTTACTTCAAAAAATTGCAAATACTCGCCTTTACTAATGTGGCCTGTACAGATTCCTCCTTCTGGATTATATCCAAAAGGATCAATAAATATATGCTCCTTAAAATCCAGTTCTTTCCGGCCATACGCCTTGTAGAGTGCTTCTTTAGCACCCCAATAGACGTGTAAATGTTCTAAACGAGAAGCATCACGGAGGCTCCGTATCTCAGGCTCCCGCATAAACTTATGGACAATTCGTTCAATTTTTTCAATAATTTTTTGAATATCTACTCCTACCGAACGTGGAGCTGCGAGCACAGCTACCTGATTATGGGAATGACTAATTGATATCTCGTAAAGAGAATCTGATAGATAGGGTTTACCAAATTCGTCCTTGAGGCAGTTGCCCCGCATTTTACGACCCGACATGAGATGCAGTAACCAACGGGCCGCCAACCATTCCAGCCGACGATTGCCCTTTAATAATTCTAGTTGCTGATATTCCCGACGACGCAACTGTAGCCGTTCTAAAAAATATGCCTCTGGTTCTTCAATATACCAGAGACCAAGTTCGCCCTCGGGCTGTATTTTTCGGTGAAAAGTTAATGCCATACTGCGAAATTAGTTTTTTTTTACGACTCATCATTCCTTCCCGGGAAAACATCTTACCGACCACTGACGAATAACTACAGACCGCTACAATTTGCTATCTTTGTTCCATGCAAATCCTGGCAAAAAATATAGCTAAATTAACGGGCCACCGTGCTTCTGTGTTTGCGGTCGAAGCCGGCCCGGAACCACACACTATTTTATCGGGTGCGGGGGATGGCTGGATTGTACAATGGTCGCTTGATGATCCCGAAAATGGAAGACTAATCGCCAAAGTAGATACCAATATCTTTTCTTTGAAATACCTTCTATCTACCAAAACACTGGTGATTGGGGATATGCACGGCGGCGTACACTGGGTAAAACCAGGACAACCGGAAACAACTAAAGATATTGCACACCATAAAAACGGCGTTTTCGCTGTTCTGGAATTAGGCGACTTCATCTTTACGCTCGGTGGCGGTGGAAAATTAACCCGCTGGTCTAAAACGGAAGAACGAAGTCTGGAGAGTTTACAACTTAGCTACCATAGTCTGCGCAGTATTGCCTGGTCAAAATCCCGTAACGAACTGGCCATCGGTGCGAGTGATGAACATATTTATATTCTGGACGCAGATACGCTAGAGATAAAACAGACTATTTTTAATGCACACGGAAAATCTGTTTTTTCAGTTCATTATAGTCTGGATGAACGCTTTCTTTTTAGCGGAGGACGGGATGCCCATTTTAAAGTTTGGGATTGTCAAAAATCATATGCACCGATTTTTTCCGAAGCAGCACATTGGTTTACCATCAATGCAATTGCTTTTGATCCACGGGGTCATTTTTTTGCGACAGCAAGCCGGGACAAAACCATACGCATTTGGGATGTGACAGATTTTAGTTTAAAAAAATCACTCGACCTGAAAAAATACGAAGGACATATTAATTCGGTCAATGACCTGTACTGGTCTCCTTACCGGAATGAATTAATTTCGGCCAGTGATGACCGAAGCTTGATTATCTGGGCTATAAGTACTTAGGATTATTAAAAGAATAACTTGTAACATTTGGCTGTTTATTTAATCGCCATTCCTTGTAAAAACAAAAAATATTCAAATTTTAAAATAAATATGCTATATGATTTTATCCGACACGAGTATTAAATCCGCCATTGTTACCGGTGAAATTGTTATTGAACCTTATGATCCAGCTTGTCTTGGCACTAATTCTTACGATGTCCATCTTAGTAAATTTTTAGCAGTCTACGAAGATAAAATTCTGGATGCGAAGAAGCACAATACCATCAAGGAAATTATTATTCCAGAAGAAGGCTTTGTTATTCAACCGGGCACTTTATATCTCGGCGTGACAGAAGAGTATACCGAAACTCATAATTCGGTTCCATTTCTGGAAGGTAAATCCAGTGTTGGTCGGCTGGGAATAGATATCCATGCAACCGCCGGAAAAGGAGATGTTGGTTTTTGTAATACCTGGACACTGGAGATTTCCTGTGTACATCCGGTAAGAGTATATGCAGGTATGCCCATCGGGCAATTGATTTATTTTTCGGTAGAAGGAGAAGTTAAAAACTATTATAACAAAAAGAAAAATGCAAAATATACCGAGCGTACACGTAAACCTGTAGAATCAATGATGTGGAAGAATAATTTTTAAACTTAATCCGTATTTATAAACAGCTTTATTGTTAAGGAATGTTGATAAAATAAATTAAGACACTATGCTTCATCTATTTAATCGCTATTCCTAATGAAATGAAAATTATAGCATAATGAGCACGAAAGACATGAATCTTAAAATAATATCGGCTGGTGCCGGTAGTGGAAAAACATATCGGCTAACGGAAGAAATGGTCAGTTTATTATGCTCAGGCGTTCGGGCGAGCGGCGTTATTGCTACTACTTTTACCACCAAAGCCGCTGCTGAATTACAGGAGCGCGTACGGATAAAATTACTCGAAGAAGGACTGGTAGACAAAGCCAACGCACTCACCAATGCACTCATCGGTACGGTCCACGGTCTCGGCGTAAAGTTACTGAAACGTTTCGCTTTTCTAGCTGGTGTTTCTCCACAGGTCGATATTATTGCAGATGAAGATCAACAAATATTTTTTAATCGCGCGCTCGCCACTGTTTTACGTCTGGATAGAATCCGCGAAATGGAAAAATACAGTGCCCGTTTAGGATTGAGCAAAAATGATTATTACGACTGGCGACAAGAAATTAAAAGATTAACGGATACGGCTCGGGCCAACGATTTTTCGACAGAAATTCTAGTTAAAAGCAGGGACAATTCTATCAAGACCTTAACTGCCTTTTTGGGAAAGATCTCTCCCCTGCCCGGAGCAACCATTTCCAAAAATTTTGCCAACGAGATTCGGGCCACTATTGACCGACTCGAAGCCAACGAAGATGTAACCAAAAAAACCGCCTCCGTCGTAGATACGCTCAAAAGTCTACTCCGAAAAATAGCGCTGGGCGACACACTCAACTGGCACGAATGGGTCAAAATTAGCAAACTAAAAGTAGGTGCAAAAAGTAGGGATGATATTGCTGAGCTCATCGAAATGGCCCATAACCACGATACACATCCGGAATTTCACGCAGATATTAAAAACTACCTAACCACTATTTTTGATATCGCCATGGAAGCCATTCAGGAATATGAGACTTATAAAAAGCAGCGTGGCCTGATTGATTATATTGACATGGAAATTCAAGTCAACCGCTTACTAGATCAGAAAACCGTTCAGGATATTTTATCTTCGGAACTCGATCTGCTGATGGTCGACGAATTTCAGGATACCAGTCCCATTCAGTTAGAAATCTTTTTAAAACTTTCTAAAATTGCGAAATATTCCGTCTGGGTCGGTGATCCCAAACAATCTATCTACGGTTTTCGTGGTGCGGAGCCTCGACTGATGATGGAGATTATCAAACAGAATGGCGGCATTAAAAAAGAAGACATTCAGGAATACAGCTGGCGTTCCCGCGAAGATATTGTTCATTTGACCAATGCTATCTTCACCAAAGCATTTAAAGATTTACCAAAAGAACAAATTCCCCTAAAACCCAAACGAACCAAAGCTGATAACCCGGACGATGCTGATTTCAAGGGAGAACCACTCGAGATGCAGGATGCACTCATAAACTGGCATTTTGAATTTGACGGGGAAGGACGAGCCCCCGGTAAAGACTGGATGAATAATGCGCTGGCAGCCAGTGTACGTACAATGATTGTTAGTAACGTTCCGATGATGGATCGTTTTTCTGGCAAAATGCGAAAGGTACGGGCAGGTGATATAGCTATTTTATGTCGGACCAATAAAGAATGTCTCAACATTGCAGAGGCACTTCATAAAGTGGGACTAAAGGCGGCCATCGCCAGAAGCGGTTTGCTAGATACGGCAGAAGCCAAACTAATTTTAGCCTGTTTAAAATACATGCTTCACCGTTCCGATTCCTTATCCATCGCAGAAATCTTGTTGCTTGGAGCCAATAAAAAAATTGAAAAAATAATTAAAACCAGACTCGACTGGTTACAACTGGATGATGAAGAACGTCGCTACAAATACTGGGGTAGCGATCAGCCATTGATCAAAAAATTGAACAACCTTCGAGCCAAGGCTTCCGAATTATCCAGTACCGAAATGCTAAATCTTTTATTAGAAGCGCTGGATCTTCGAAGAATTATGGCGCACTGGGGAAACATTCCGCAACGAATGGATAACATTGATATGCTCCGTAAATTTGCGTTGCAATACGAAGACAATTGTAATCGACTACATGCGGCCGCTTCGCTCGGTGGCTTTTTACTTTATTTGAATGAAATGGCTGCTGGCGAAAAAGATGCGCGTGGTTCAGGAGATGGAGAAGATGCGGTTAACTTACTAACTTACCATCGTAGCAAAGGACTGGAATGGCCCGTGGTGATCTGCCATAATCTCGAAAACAGTTTTCGCGACAATCTATGGGGAATGAATATTGTGGCAGAATCAGCGGAAGTCGATTTGGATAATATCCTTGGTAATCGTTGGTTGCGGTATTGGGTCAATCCTTATGGTCTTCAACTTAGAGGTACGGGACTGGCACAACGCATCGAAGCTAGCCCGGAACAAGCAACGAGTCGTTATCAGGGTCTGCAGGAAGAAGCACGCTTGCTATACGTAGGCATCACCCGTGCCCGTGATTATATAATTTTTCCCAGTCGTAACCGCCCCTCCACCAAATGGTTGAATCGCTGCTGCCACGAAGGAGATGAAGATCGTCCTACCCTGGATAAAAGTACAAGTGAATCAATTTGGACCTGGAATAACCAACCGATTATTGTGCATCCGAAAGTAACGATTTTTGAACGGGATTTTCCGCAAATTGAAGCGGAAGAAAAGGAGTTAACCTATTTTGAAAAACGACCTGTTGTAAAATCATATCTTCCTTACCTGATTGATGCAGCTAGCTACTACAAACGGGGCGCACTCAAAATAAACCCTGGTGCTTCCAAAGCATATAGTAGCGGCCCCATGGTGGCAGATACCCAAAATCTTCCGCCACTGGCACGGCTGGTAACCGATTTTTTTATGGCCGATGATCTTGCTCGTACGGTGGAGAAAAGGTTTGAGATGGCTCAACAACTGGTAAAGCGATACGAGGCCGAAGATTTTACGAGTGCCAACCAGATTGCGCAATGGTCTAAACAATTCTATCAACAACTGGAAAAATACGGAAAGGGAAAAATTTATCGTTCCTACCCTATTCAACTGAAAATAGGTGCGCAGATTTTTAAAACCAAAATCGACTGGTTAATCGTTCTTGATGATCAATGTGTTATTATCAAAAATTCTAAATTTGCCGGACCAAAAGATCGTTACTTAAAACACGCCAAAGATAAAGCGGGTTGGTTGGTGCTATGCGAAAAAGGAATTCGTAAAATATTTTGTCCAAAAGAAGTAACTAAATTGGTACATTTTGCCCTGGGTGGTGAACTACTTGCACTCAAAGTGGAAGAAAAAATTCCAAAAAAACTTTTATAATTCTTTTAAAACGCTTATTTTAGGATGTAAATAATCATTGTAAAAGCGCTTATCTGATTCTGTCCAGGCAATTAAGGAATGTTGATTAAATAAATTAAGACACTATGCTTCATCTTTTTAATCGCCATTCCTAACCGGTTTTTTTCGCACAATTATAAAACAAAAACATGAAAGATATAATCATCTTATTATTAATTATTGGCCTTTGCTGGGGCGGTTATAAAGGAATGGTTTTACTGAGTAATTACGCTCAAACAGGAGCGTCGCAATCCAACTCGGTAGAGGAAGCACCATTAGCTGATAATTCAAAAAAAAGACTTAATAAGTCTGCCATTGAAGAAATAAAAAAAAGGACGCCTCCATCAGAAAAAAAAGAAACTCCGATTATTAAAAAAGCTGAAAATGTTACACCTGCCGAGGAGAAGACCAATGGTCAGAAGGCCATGGAAGCCGTACGCAATAACCGCCTGGATATTGAGGGTAACCCCCGAAGTAAAGAAGATTTTTATAAAGAATCCGACGAGGAAGAGTCGCGTCCTTACGAAAGGAAAAATACTCCTGCCAAAAAATCTGCTACCAGCAATTTATCCGACGTAAAAGACCAAAAAGTAGCCTTGGCAGCAAAAGGAAAAGCACTTGCCGGAGAATTTAGCACCAAAGGAGGAAGTACTAAAAAGTCTAATACCAAAACTGCTTTTAATATTGAAAAAGGTGAAAATGAACCCACTCCATCCGTTGCACCAACGGCCCGTCCAAAAGAATATGGGCAGTCCAGTAGAAATTTTGTTCCCTCCAAATATATTTTAGTAGTAGGGTCTTACGCAAGTTCGGAAAATGCGGTAAAAGAGGTTATCCGCTTACAAAAAGCAGGGTATCAAAACGCAGGTATTGTGCTATCCGAAAAAAACCTGAATTTGGTTTCTCTCGGTACTTTTGCCGATAAAGGAACTGCAAAAGCCAAAGCTGCACAAATAAAGAAAACCGGAATTGATCTATATGTGAAAGGAATACGATAGCAGGATGTTGAAAAAATAGTGGCTTCGTTGCCATTCTAACGAATTTACCCTAATTTTGGAGGGCTATGACGGTTATCTGGCTTTTATTAAGCATTAAAGTACGGTTCAAAAATAACTTTACACTTTTGACTGCTTTTATTGCTATTACGCTGCCCCGCCGGACCGATTGTCAGATCGGGCAGGGTCACTAATATATCAATTTATTAAAAAAGTTGTTGTTCTGAGGGGAACAAAACAAATTGAATACCTGCTAAACTAACAACTGCAAAAACAAACACTATGAGCGGTCTATTAAAATGGATTGGGATGATGGTTCTCGTCATCTGTATCGGTATATGGATGATTACTATACTCAAAACTTGCAAACAAGTCGATGATCCACTTCTTGAAAATACCATTCCCGATGACCTTGGTGGGTCTATCGAAGAAGGTCTCAGTGATGCCAAGGCAAACCTCGATGATCTTTACGATAAAGGAGCCGAAGAGATGAGCGAATTAAAAAAAGAAGCCATCGAAGCAAAGGATAAAATCGCCATGAAAGCCGATAATTTATCAAGCAAAGTTTTTGAAGAAGATCCGGAAGATATAACGGAAGAAAGCGAAGCGGAGGCCGACCGAAGAGCCATTGCGGCCCGTCGGGATCAACTAACCGAAAAAGGCAACGGCAGTAGCCGTTCTGACAATTCTCGAGCTGATGAAAGTAGCAGTACTGGAAAATATTTTGTCATAACAGGTTCTTTCCTTTTGGAATCCAACGCAAAGGATATGGTAAAACAGTTAAAAAAAGCAGGTTATCAAAACGCTGAAGTGGCGGTATTCGACCTTTCACAATATTATACTGTTTTTGCACGACGCTATAATACGCACGGTTCAGCTGATGATTTAGCGGAATCCATTCGTCAGAAATTAGGTATCGAAACCTACGTACACGAGAAAAGAGCACCGTACCAAAATCGGTAATGGCACTTGATATTTAGACTTGTCACCCTTTAACAAATTGGCTCTATAAATAGCCTTTTGTCCTTATTCTGGATCTTAATTCTTAAAGGGTAACAAGTCTATTGTAAAAAAATCCCATCCGAAGTAATATCGGGTGGGATTTTTCATTCCTTACTCACCATCAAAAGCTCTTCTCCCCAGAAAACCAATTACATTTTTATTCATAATATAATAATGGTTCTCGTGCTTGGTAAAAGGAATTTTATGACGCGTCGCCGTTCCGACGTTTTGCTGAATGAGCATCAGATAATCCTTTCCTACCTCCGTAATAATGGCAACGTGTCCGTAATCATCTCCATCGTAGACAACTATATCATCCGCCTGTGGTTTAAAAACACCACCATTGATAAACTGATATAGATTCCGTTGTGGATTAAAATCTCCATCTCGTAAATCCCGATTATAAAAATGCTTTGCGTGACCGTAAGTATCCGGCATCTCGTGTTTGAGCCGATTGTAATAATACCTTTTTACAAATTCTACACACTGCCATTTCATTCCATAATTATAACCACCTGGACTCACATGGCGTCCCTGCGATTCATAAGGAGATCCATTATAATAAACGGGAATCCCCCGGTATTCATCAATCAACTCACCGATAACAAGATTTTTTTCATGACGCTTTCCAGACAAAGGCTTATTTGTTTCTGGTAACACAATTTTTACCGGAATGGTCATCGGCTCGGCTCTTTTTTCAGAAATACAGCTACTTACTCCAACTAATAATAAGGCCAACACGATCATTTGCATTACGGCTCTCCTGCTCATATTTATCATCTATCTTTTTCTTTTCTAAGCATTTTTATTTGGTACGGATTGTCTCCGATTCCTGTTCAAATCAAATCAATATTCGTTCCATGAGTTCTAGGAATGTTAACAAAATAAATGACGATTCTATACTTCCTTTTTTATTTCCACGGCAAAAATAAGATTTAATTTATAATTCTATTATTCATGCAAATATGAACGAAGTCTACTGCCGATCTATTTTCCAGAAATATTGCATCAAGGCAGTAAGCGTATGTGGGTGCTGAATGGTGCGGTCGAGAATTAACTGACGGACTTCTTCCCGAGGAAGACAAACTACGTCGATTTGTTCTGCAGGATCTAATTTAAGTTCTTGATTAACCAGTACCACATCTGTGGCGATATACTGGTGCAGAAGACTATCCATATAAACAGGATTGGACTGAACGGGCCCCAGGTATCGCCAATTTTTGGAGGCATATCCAGTTTCTTCCAGCAACTCTCGTGCACAGGCAGTTTGCACGACTTCGCCTTTGTCTACCATACCACCGGGTATTTCCAGGGTTTCTTTACCAATTCCAAAACGAAATTGGCGCACCAGTATAATTTTTTGATCTGGCGTAATGGCCACTACATTTGCAGAATCTGCTGCCTCCAGTACCACGGCCTTCAATACGTGTTGATTTCTATTATTTTTTTGGTGATCAATACGTACTTTGAAAATTCCAAAATCGGGACCTCGTTCGGATTTTAAACATTGATAAGGAGACATAAGATTGTGTGTTAAGATACTATTGCAGGTTGAATAAATAGATGAAGTTGTATGCATTAATTCTTTTAGGAATGAGTTAGGATCATTAAAAATAACTTTACATTCTTTGCTTGATATTTATACCTCATTCCTAACCCTTAGATCAACCAGAAAAGGCTTCATCATTACTGACAAAGCCTTTGTACCCATGACTGGAGTCGAACCAGCACATCCTATTAGGACACTAGGCCCTCAACCTAGCGCGTCTACCAATTCCGCCACATGGGTGGTTAGATTTGCAAAGTTAACAACATTTTTTAAATTAAAAAGGGTTACTGGAAGAAGAATTTTATGTCACTGCAGAAAAAAATCATTTAGGAATGGCGATTCAATCAGGAGCGCCGGTTTTCCAGAGCATCATTACGCAGACGCTGTAGAAAGGGAGATGCAAAGATGAAGTTTTCCAGAAAGGAGTTATCAGTATTCATAACTTCATCTTTATTACCTTGCCAGGCAATTTGGCCCTCGTTAAGGAGCGCGATATTGTCTCCAATCCCCATAACTGAGTTCATATCATGGGTATTAATTACGGTAGTAATATTATTTTCGTAAGTAATGCTCTGAATCAGCTCATCAATCAGTAAGGCTGTTTTGGGATCTAGTCCCGAGTTTGGCTCATCACAAAATAGATATTTAGGTTCTAAAACGATTGCCCTTGCGATCCCTACTCTTTTTTGCATCCCTCCACTGGTTTCGCTAGGATATCGATCATTTACATCGACCATCTCGACCCGGTCAAGACAGTAGTTAACGCGATCCAGTTTTTCTTTTTTAGTTTTATTGGTAAACATATCTAAAGGAAAGCGGATATTTTCTTCTACCGTCATAGAATCAAACAAGGCAGATCCTTGAAAAAGCATTCCTACCTCCATTCTGATTTCTCGCTTGGATTTTTTGTCCATCGCGGTAAAATCGCGTTCTCCGTACATAATTCTGCCTTCAGTTGGTTCCAGCAACCCTACCAAAAGTTTGAGCAGTACTGTTTTACCCGCTCCACTTTTTCCAATGATAAGATTGTTCTTACCTGCGTAAAAATTAGTAGTAATTCCTTTCAGAACTTTGGTCTCTCCGAAAGACTTAAAAACATTTTCTGCAATGATCATAATTTTCTATTGCGTTAATAGCATGGCAATCATGTAATCCGATAGCAGAATCATGATGTTGCTGTAAACTACAGCCTGGGTACTCGCAGCGCCCAACTCAATACTCCCTCCTTCTACGTAGTATCCCTGATAGGCAGCGACGCTGGTAAGAATAAAAGCAAAAACAACCGATTTTATAAACATCATAAAGACATTATAAGGAACAAAAAAAGATTGTAAACCTAAAACATAATCCGCCTCCGTAATCATTCCACCCGCGACACTTGCGATCAGACCACCGCTGATACTCATAAAGGCAGCAATACAGACCAACATTGGAATCACGAACATGGCGGCCAGCACCTTTGGCATGATTAAATAAGCTGCCGTATTAACGCCCATGATTTCCATGGCATCAATATGTTCTTTTTGGCGCATTCCTCCGATTTCTGCGGCAATATTAGACCCTACCTTTCCAGCTAAAACCAGGCAGGTAATCATCGGTGCCATCTCGATGATGGTGGTATCCCGTACAATATAACCGATATAGTAAGGTGGAATAAAGCTGTCTTGTAGCTGATAGGAAAATTGTACCGCCGTTACCGCACCAATAAAGACGGAGATCAGACAGACAATAACCAGCGAACCAATGCCGATGTCATTCATCTGTCGCATCATTTCTTTCCAGTACATGGCTGGCTTTTCGGGTCGGGCGATTGCTTGTTTCAGTAACAGCAAGTATTGACCAATATGAAAGAATAAGCTTTTAAACATAGATTTTATTCCAAGGAACGTTGAAAATTGGCCGCAAAAATAAAGAAATAACTTTGCTTCTAGTGATTTATATTTTCTTTATTCGTTTCGGCATGTTCTTTTTAACGCACTTAGGACATAATTGGTTAGGAGTTCGTTCTTTTTTTTTATTATTGTCCTAAAAAACTATGAATATTATCATTACTGGTGGAACGAAAGGAATTGGTCGGGCTATCGCCGAAAAATTTGCGCAGCAGGGCTTTAATCTGGCACTTTGTGCCCGAAACGCAACCGATCTTAAGGATTGTAAAAAAGAACTGACGGAAAAATATCCTGAAATTCAGATTCTTACCAAGAAAACGGATATGAGTAAACCCAGGCAGGTGAATACTTTTGCAGAATTTGTCAAAAAACACTGGAAACAGGTAGACATTTTGGTCAACAACGCGGGTGTATTCCTGCCGGGTGAAATTCTAAAAGAAAAAGAAGGGACACTGGAAAGTCAGATCAACACCAACCTTTATTCTGCGTATTATCTTAGTCGTGCCATTGCCCCGGTGATGGTTCGTCGCAAATCTGGTTATATTTTTAATATGTGTTCCATTGCCAGTAAGATTGCTTATCCAAATGGTGGTTCTTACAGTATCTCCAAATTTGCATTATACGGTTTTTCTAAAGTGCTGCGGGAAGAATTAAAGGACAAAGGTGTACGGGTCAGCGCCATTTTACCGGGTGCCACCTGGTCGGCTTCCTGGGCCGGAGTAGACTTACCTAAAGAAAGGCTCATGCAAGCCAACGACGTAGCCGAAGCAATCTGGGGTGCCTGGCAAATGAGTACGTCAGCGGTGATGGAAGAGATAATTTTACGACCGCAATTGGGCGATTTGTAGAGATCATAATATTTCCTTTCGTTCAACCATTCTGTTATTCTGTTTTGTTTATACGCAAAAAAGCAGTTTATCAACGTTGTTTGATAAACTGCTTTTTTGCGTATTTTTCTAAAACACAACTTCTCTATCTACTGATCTGCAAGATCAGTAGTGCTAGATTTAGCATAGACTCCTTGCTGATCACTTTTCCACTGCTCAAACTCTATGCTACCCATAGATTTTTTCATAGCAGAACTACTAACAGCAACACCTTCTACCTTTACAACTATGACAAAAGGGTAATTACTGTATCGAACAACCCCATCAATTAGCATGTCATATTCTTTCCCTGCCTTTTCCAGTGCAATATCAATGGCATCTTTAAGGTTGAAACCCAAACCAAGGAAATAAGTTTTAGAACCTTCGGTTTTTTTACCTGTTGATCTATCTACGTTTAAGTTAACATTCTTGGTACTGATAGCAGTGAAATCAACCAATCTATAAGTACAGTCAGAAAATAAAAATAAAGAAGAAAGAAGAAACAAGATTAAAATTTTGTTTGTGAAAATTTTCATAAGATAATTTTTAGGTTAAAAAAAACTGCAATATACAATAGTTCTTGAAAATTTAATATCTTATTCTTCTGAATTTAACTAACATTTCTTTCACAATACCTATCACACCTTTGATCAATTCCAGACCGGCAGATTAGGCAGAATTTGTTTTTATAATTTTAATCGTCCTTGCTCGCAAAGATAGACTTATCTTCCGCTCTAAAAATGTACGCTCCACCCTTTCGATCAGACTGGTACGCTCCGATAAAAATATCTTCTCCGGACATCGCTACACTACTACCAAATAAATCTCGCGGTGAACCATCCATCGCATTCATCTTATTGGCCAGTCCCCAATTATTCTCACCCGCCTTATCTTTTCTAAAAAGGTAAGTAGCCCCCATGCCCATTTCGTGCCCTTCGCTTCCTGCCAGTAGATATTCTCCGCTCATTGCAATTGTCTTACCAAAACGGTCATCTGTATCCGCATCTATCGGCTGAATTTTTTTTAGTTCACCCCAGTTATTTTCACCACCGAGGTTTCTTTCAAAAACATATACTGCGCCCATAAACGCTTCGGCACCATCAGCTCCTACAGCCAGATAATCATCCGATAAAGCCAAACTGCTACCAAAACGATCTTTTGCTTTTCCATCAGAAGAGAAGATCTTTAATGTCTGATTCCAGCCTTTTTCTTTTCTCTCAAAGATAATGATAGAACCTGCATTGTTATCTCGATTGGCACCTACGACCAGGGTATTTCCAGCTAGTGCAACACTGCTTCCAAAGCGATCATTTGGTGCACCTTCCTGGTCATGAATTTTATTTTCAAATTTCCACTGATCTTCTGTTAATTGGTAGATATAAACGGCTCCGGCGGATCGTCCTTTGTCATCTTCTCCGTAAGCACCGACGGCAATCCGTCCATTATTTACGGTAATACTGGTTCCAAAATAATCTCCAAAAGATTTATCAGGTGCCATTATTTTTTGTACTTCTTTCCAGGTGTTATCTTCCGCCTTTTGTCGCTGAAAAACGTATATCGCCCCCGCAAAATCATCGTTGCCCTGTGCTGTTACAAAAGCAAAATCCCCTTCAATAGCGACTTTTCCACCAAAATTATTAAATGCTTCTCCATCGGAAGCCAGTAGCTTTTCCCGCATTATCCAGTGGTCTGTTTTTTCATCTTGTCGAAAATAAATATAGGCAGCTCCAGCCTCCGGGCCCCGGTCGTCATCCGTCCACGCACCGATGACACTATAGTTTCCAGAGACCGCTACGGATTTCCCGAAATTATCCTGGTTGTTGGTGGTCGTAGCCATAATTTTTGTTCCTTCTTCTGCTTCCTGAGCAGAGAGAATGGTGGTATTCAACCATGAAAAAAGACTTAAAAACAAGGTAAGGGAAAGTGGTTTAGTGCATTGTAGAAGTGTTAACATTCTGATGGTTATTTTATGGTTATGGAAACAGGAGACTTATTAATTCGAGGAGAGCAAACGGATGGGAGGTTTATGCAGTTATGATCAATTTTGATGCCACTTCTTTTATATTATTTCATGTTTTAATGTAAGTAAGAGCTTGCCTAAATGCGTTTGATTGGGAAGTAAAATTAAGAAGAGCGGACCCACTTTTCGTGAATCCGCTCTTAAAGTACGACTTGGATTTAAGATTTAGAAAGTAATTGACGTAGTCTTCTGTATCGTTCCTGCTCTTGTCTTTAACTTCAGCAAGGTAGTATGCGTACCTCGTCCAATCGTATGAATCACCTCTAAACGACCAGTAGCGACATTAAAATCAAAACGCTTGATCCGTTTACCATTTACAGTGAGCGTAATTTCAGATTTTGATTTTACATTCTCAAGCATTCCTACAATTCTCGTTTTGGCCGTATTTGGATTAAACGGATCAGCAGAAGGCTGGCTCATGGTCAGTAAATTAATCGTCGGCTTGGCTAACTTTACAGTTCCTGCCTTACCCTGCTTATCATTTATGCGACCAGCATCTATTGATTCCATATTGATCGTTACCTGATCACTGTCCGTTCCAGAATCATTGCTGGCAGCAACAATCAGTTTATTATTTCCTTTTGACAATCGAACATTAGCGGTAATCGCCTTACGTCGTCGATCAAATTTAAAGGCAGTTGATTTACCGTTTAACTTCAGATCCATTTTATTCTTGTCCGTAACATTTTTCACTTTGACCGTCACTTTATAACTACGTTGCTTCGTCGATATATTTTTAGAGGGTATGGTAAAATCCACCTCAGGTTTTGCAATTACAATTACTGGCATTGTATAGTTGACGGTGACCGATGCTTCATCCTTTCCGCCTTCGTTACTAGCTTTGAGAACGATCTGATTCTTTCCTTTTGCCAAGGTTAAGTTGGCCGTTACCCGTCTGTTTGCATAACCAAAATCGTATACCCTTTTTCTATTCAGATACAGCTCCACCTTGCTCTTGAGATCAACATTAGAAACCGTACCACTAAATGCTATTTTAGCCGTCTCTACTTTGGTTCGATTCCGTGGCTTGGAAATCTTTACATTTGGAGGTGCGACCACTAGATAGTATTCAACATCCACCCGGTCCTGATCCCTTCCATCCTGGTTGCGAACCGATATTTCGATGCGGTTGTTTCCTTTTTCCAGATTTACAGATCCGCTGATTCGACCAGTTCGATTATCAAAGTTGAAATCGTAATTTTTACGTCCATTGACGATAAAATCAATACCCGATTTACTATTAATGTTTTGCGTCTTCGCTTTTACTTGAATTCGTTGCTTATCGGTACGACTGCTACTTTTATTCGGCGTTGTAATATTCACTCTTGGTACTTCTATCTGCGGTTGCTGCTGCTCAATTTCGTAGAATATAATCGTACGATCCGAGCTGGTACCAGCATTATTTGAGGCAACTACTTCTATTTCGTTGCGACCTTCTCTTAATTTAGCAGTTCCAGTAAAGCGGTCTCCACGGTAATCAAATCCACTAATACTTCTTCCGTTTACTTTGAATAGAATATTACAATTATTGTCAAGCGGTCCAACCGTTGCTTCGATTCGCTCCCGGTTATTTTTGGTCGTAAAAGGATCCCGGTAAGGCTTGGTTATTTCAACCAAAGGCTTTACTAGCTTAACCATTTCTTCCAGTCGAATCGTAGCTTGATCAGAACGGGATCCACGCTGATTGCGAGCTTCAATTTTGATACGATTGCTCCCTTCGTTCAGATAAATATCTGATTCAAAACGGGTACCTCGTAAAGAAAAATTATCCTGTCGTCGACCGTCTACGGTAAAATAAATATCATTTTTGTCGTACACATTTTCGATGGTCGCCTGCACCCGGTAACGATCCTGCTCAACTGTTTCACTGCTGCGGTAAGGTCTCGTAATCTTCACCACTGGATAAGGTGTTCGTGGTGTTTCCACTACGGGTACATCTTCGATTACCGGATCATTTTGAACAGGTATATCTACCCTGGGGTTGTCTCTAGCTGGCTCGTCTTTTTTAAATCGGTCCACATAAATAATGGTTACCGTTTCGCTATCACTCCCCGCAGCATTAAAGGCACTGACCGTAACCGTATTCTTCCCTTCCAGTAAAATAAATTCACTTTTTAAAATATTCTCGTTATAGTCAAACGGTGTTGACTTACCATTTACTGTCAGATCAATATCCATGGCATTATTTACGTGCTTAACCGAAGCGCGAATAAAAGCAGAAGATTGATAGATCGTCGTTGTTCTACTTTGTGGGTTGATGATATCTACTTCAGGACCTTTTTCCTTTGCTTTTTTAGGATCAATAATCCAACGCAGATTCAAATTAGTATAGTGGTGCCAGTCGTTATCAGCAGAAAGATTGTTCTGGTTGTCATATCTGACACCATCAAAATCATCCGTCCGGGTAAACGTAACTTTATGACCGAGACCAAGAGAAAAACGTGGCGTCAACTGATATCCTAATTCAATACCCGCGCCGGGCATAAATGAAATATTGTCAAAATCGCTACCCTGGGCATCACTTTCGTGGTATCCATCTAGAATATCATTTAATTCCCGACGGATAACCGAACGGGAAGCGGTTGTATCAATTCCCAAATATTCCGAAGAATATAATTGGTTATTATTATTATTTTGCTGATCGGTTCTGGCCCAATAGCCGCCCACTCCAACACCTCCAAAGAGAGAGAGGTTAATATTCGTTCTTTCTCTGAGTTTGTTAAAGTGTAAAACTCCTTCCAGGCCAATTTCTCCAAAATGCGTACGGTTATTCTGAAATACAAATCCAGATTGGTTGTTGGCTTTGGTGTAGTCCAAATTTTCTATTCCGTTTAGTACTGGATTTCGGGTAATTCCGTAAGAACGTTCGTGATCCAGGCCGTAGCTTTCTGCGTAAAGTAATCGACCACGTAGATCAAAAGCGAAAGTGCTACCAGGACGGTAATAAAGGTTTTTAGCCAAAGTCAATCCGGCCCCCCATCCTTCGGTAGTAAAGGGAACGTCAGAGGTTTGGTAAGCCAACCCTCCATTAAGTCCAAAGGTCCAGTATCCAGGTGTTCGGTCGGTCGTCTTGTAGTTAGAAGTTTGTGCATTCAGCGTTATGCCAAAAAGTAGCATAAAAAGCACTAGCGGTAAAAATTTCATTCCATTTTTCATAGCTAAAGGGTTTTAGTGAGTAAATTATATTATTGGTTAATAGGTTTATTGCTTTGACTAGAAAATTGTCGTAGGATTAAAGGGGAAAACAACGTAAAAAGTGAATAAAAACTATTTTTTAAGAATCACACTATTTTGAACATCCTGTAGACTTACGAAAAACTAAATTACAAATCGCTGATTTTCAACCATCTGTACTTTTTCCTGTTTTTTGTTGAACATTTTTCACAAAAAAAGACTTTAACTTAAGTAGGCATAAATCCCAGGGTTTTTAACGAAGTATTAACGCCTTAAAAAAGCTAAAAACAATCATTTCGTCCAAAATTTACCCATTATATTAAAAATATAACCCCTTTTGGAATTACCAATCATCAATAAAATCAATTACGCGATAGTTTTTATCAACTATCTGTAATAATGGTGGTAACTTTCTCTGAAAACCCATATATTTGTTTTCAGTATTTATATTGGTGTGACACCTTTTAAACTCGTCCGTCTAAATATCTATACAAAAGGGAAAGAGTAAGTTATCCAATAGAATCCCCTCTTGCTTAATTAATCCCAACCGAATCTTTTTTACGCTTTAGTTTTAATGAACTGAGTATTTTTTTCCATGAACAAAATTTACAAGATGTTATTTAGATCTCTACTAATAATATTTACGGTCCTCTGTACGCTTTCATTGAATGCACAACTGACCCGAACCATCGACGGTTCATCCAATAATTTACTAAATCTGGACTGGGGAGCTGCGGGTGCCGAATTGGGTACCATTACAACCAATGGCTTTGCAGATAGCAAAAACATACCTGGTGGAGCCACACGGCCCAATCCTCGTGTGATTAGTAATACCCTCTTTGCCCAAACGGATTTATTGAATGATCCCTTAAATCTCAGTGATTTTGTCTGGGTATTTGGTCAATTTTTAGATCATGATATGACTGCCGTCAGTAATAGTCCCGTAGAAACCGCTAATATTCCAGTAAACTTTCACGATGTACATTTCAATCCTGGCAATTCACATAGTAATGTGATGATCCGTATGAATCGCTCCATGCCTCGTACAGGCAGTGGTAATAGTACTAATAATCCAAGAAAATTTACCAATGATATTACCAGCTGGATAGATGGTTCCAACGTTTATGGTTCCGATCAAGAGCGAGCAGATTATCTCCGTAGTTTTACAGGAGGAAAGTTAAAAGTATCAGCAGGAAATTTACTTCCTTATAACACCGATACCAACGAGGCAGACGGACAATCAGACAGCGCAGCACCTCATATGGAAAACGAAAATCCATTTAACAACCTTTTATTCGTAGCTGGTGATGCCCGAGCCAATGAGCAGCCATTACTCGCCGGGTTTCATACACTTTTTGTTCGCGAACACAATCGTCTTTGTGTCGAACTGGCATTAACCAATCCAGGCTGGACAGACGAACAACTTTATCAGCACGCCCGACGCATGGTTGGTGGATACCTTCAATCAATCACCTACAATGAATGGCTACCGACGATCGGTGTTCACTTACCAGATTATCAGGGATACAGTCATTTGGTTTATCCAAATGCTACCAACGTTTTTTCAGCGGCGGCTTTCCGGTTAGGACATACCTTACTAAACAGCAACCTGCAGATGATGGAAGATGATGGAACCCACCTTGGCTCTGTTACTTTAGCAGAAGCTTTCTTTAACCCGGCCATGATAGCAGAAGAAAATGGAATGGATCGGTTTTTTAAAGGAATGGCGCAACAGGTAGAACAAAAGATGGATGGTAAAATCGTGGATGATGTACGTAATTTTCTCTTTGGACCACCACAATTAGGATTGGGTGGTTTGGATCTGGCAGCGATCAATATTAACCGAGGCCGAGAAAGAGGTTTATCTGATTTTAATACCATAAGAACGGATATGGGACTGGCTCCTTATACGGACTTTAACCAAATCTGTTCTGATCAGGAAGTAGTAACAATATTAGCCGGACTTTATGATAACGTAAATGATATTGATCCCTGGGTAGGGATGCTGATAGAAGATCACATGCCTGATGCCCTTTTTGGTGAAACAGTAATGGCCGTCATGGTACAACAATTTAAGGATACACGGGACGGAGACCGCTTCTACTACGAAAATGATCCGGCACTTTCCAACAGCGAAAAAAATGAAATAACCAATACGACTTTCCGGGATATTATTATGCGAAACACGAATCTTACATTTATGCAGTCTAACGTGTTTAAGGCAATGCCTCATGACTCCATTTGCGTGGCAAGCGTTAATGCACTACCTATGTTTGGAGAAATTAGCACTTTTACTGGCATTCCAGTAGAAGGCGCATCGGTCGAACTTAGCAATACTATCGAATCTACATTAATGACCGTTACCTCCGATCAAAGTGGTAGCTATTCTTTGGGTAACAATGCGACTTGTAATGATTATTACGTTACCCCTTCATTCGAAGGAAATGATATCCGTGAAGGGTTGGATAGTTGGGATTTGGTATTGATAATTCGTCATATTTTACGAATCGAAGACTTTAATACCGCTTATAAAACCATTGCGGCGGATGTCAACCGAAATGGTCAGGTGACCATCAGTGACGTGATAGATTTACAGCAAGTATTACTACATTATGAACATGCGTTTCCTAATAACAGTTCCTGGCGTTTTGTAGATGCTAGTATTCAATTTGCAGATGCTTACAATCCTTTTGTAAATACTATTCCGGATTATGCATTTTTGAAACTATCTGAATACAATAATGAAAATCAGTTTGTTGCGCTCAAAGTAGGTGATGTCAGCGGAAATGCGGACCCTAGTAATCTACAGGCGGGTGATACGCGTACCGACGAAGCACTTACCTTTACCGTCCAGGATCAAGAATTTCTGGCTGATGAAACATACACCGTAGACTTCACAACGGCGGATTTTGAGAATCTGGTAGGTTATCAGTATACATTAAATTACGATCCCGCTATGCTGGAATTTGTAAAAATAAATACGGGTGCATTAGAAAATCTTACAGACAACAATTTTGTTGTTCTAAAAGAGGAAGGTGCTATCAATACTAACTGGTTTTCTGCCAATGCCATCACCATGGAAGAAGCAACCGCTTATTCGGTTACTTTCCGAGCGAAGCAAAATGGTTCTTTAAAGGATGCATTGAGTATCAACTCTCGATATACCAAGGCTATTGCATACCAGGATAACGAAATTGCGATGAACGTACATCTGAATTTCCGGGTAGCCGACCAGCTGGTTCCTGCCAATACATTGGCATTGTACCAAAATCAACCTAATCCATTTATCGGTGAAACACAGATCGGATTTAACCTGCCGGAAGCAATGTCTGCCACTTTAGAATTTTATGATGTAACAGGTCGTAAATTGTTTCAAAGCAGCCAGAATTTTAAAAAAGGATACCACGAAGTTCCGGTAAGCCGAGCTGACTTGAACGCCAGCGGTGTAATTTATTATCAATTGCAAACAAAACAAGGTACACTGACAAAAAAAATGATTTTGAACTAGTGCCACTAACAATGGTTCGGTAACTTTTAATTTGGAGGTGATTGCATTAAAAATTTGGCTTGTTAGCCTGTTGGCTATTAGCTAGTTGGCTTCTCTTCAACGTATTTCACGAATGAGGGAAGCCAACTAGCCAACTGCTAACCAGCTAACAGCGAAAAAACAATCCCTATTTGAAAGTTAATCTCAAAAATTAGCTAATCTAAAAAGTTACCGCACTGTTAACTAAGGATGTTGACAAAATATCAAATTTTACTTTTTTTTAAAAAAAGCCCGAATAGATTCTCTGTTCGGGCTTTTTCTATGGATAAGCTCCATTTGTCAAATCGCCAGCTTTTAACGAACTTTCCACAAAAATAAAACCCTATGCCCTATCCCAACCTACTCAGCCCACTTGATCTTGGATTTACAACGTTAAAAAATCGTGTTCTGATGGGTTCCATGCATACAGGACTGGAAGAAGAAAAAAATGGTTTTGAAAAAATGGCCGCCTACTTTTCCGCTCGTGCACGTGGTGGTGTTGGATTAATTGTTACCGGTGGCATTGCGCCCAACCGTGCGGGTTGGGTGGGTCCATTTGCCGCACGAATGGCAACCTCCTCCGAAAGCAAAAAACACGAAGTAATCACGAAGGCTGTACACGCAGAAGGAGGTAAAATATGTCTACAAATTTTACATGCTGGCCGTTACGGTTATCATCCGCTAGCGGTAGCACCATCCGCCATTAAATCTCCTATTTCCCCTTTTCGTCCGTGGAAAATGAGTAATAGCAGCATAAAAAAAACGATTAGAGATTTTGGTAATACGGCTACGCTCGCACAGTCTGCTGGTTACGATGGAGTTGAAATTATGGGTTCAGAAGGTTATTTAATTAACCAGTTTCTCGTCAAAAAAACCAACCACCGAACCGACGAATGGGGCGGTAGCTACGAAAACAGAATGCGATTTCCCATCGAAATAATCAAAGAGGTACGAAAAAAAGCAGGAATCAATTTTATCATTATTTATCGGTTGTCCATGCTGGATTTAGTAGAAGACGGGAGTAGCTGGGAAGAAGTCGTACAACTCGCCAAGGCAGTAGAAGCAGCTGGCGCAACGATCATCAATACGGGGATTGGCTGGCACGAGGCGCGCGTACCTACGATTGCTACCTCCGTACCTCGGGGTGGTTTTAGCTGGGTAACCAAAAGGATGATGGGAGAAGTGAAGATTCCACTGATTACTACAAACCGGATTAACACGCCCGAAAAAGGAGAAGAAATTCTGGCCGCCAAACATGCTGATATGATTTCTATGGCCCGACCATTTTTGGCCGACCCCGATTTTGTCAACAAAGCTGCTGCTAATAAAGCAGCCGAAATTAATACTTGTATCGGTTGTAATCAGGCTTGCCTGGATCATGTTTTTAAACGAAAAACTGCCAGTTGTCTGGTCAATCCCGTCGCCTGTCACGAAACGGAGTTGGTTATTACGCCCGCCAAAGTGGTCAAACGAATTGCGGTGATTGGAGCCGGACCCGCCGGACTATCCGCCGCTACGGTAGCGGCTGGCCGTGGACACAAAGTAGATTTATTTGAGGCAGCGCCGAAGATCGGTGGACAATTTAATCTGGCCTGTCAAATTCCAGGTAAAGAGGAGTTTTTTGAAACCATGCGGTATTATCGCAAGCAGATTGAGTTAACGGGTGTTCGGCTGTACTTATCTACTAAAATAGCGGTAGAAGATTTAAAAGAAAAAGGGTACGATGAAATTATTGTGGCGACTGGTGTAGTTCCTCGTAAGATCAACATTCCGGGAATCGATCATCCAAAGGTACTGAACTACGCCGAGGTGCTCGACAAAAATATAGTCGTCGGTAATTCGGTAGCGATTATTGGAGCAGGTGGAATTGGGTTTGATGTTTCCGAATTTTTATCGCAGGATGGGGAGGTTCCTACTTCTTTGAGTACGGCCGCTTTTATGAAGGAATGGGGCGTAGATATGGATTTGAATTTACGGGGTGGATTGACTACGCCGGTGCCGACCATTTCTCCCCGCAAGATTTATTTGCTACAGCGCAAACACGGAAAGTTGGGCGCTAACCTGGGGAAGACGACGGGATGGATTCATCGCAGTAGCTTAAAACACCGGGGAGTTGAGATGATCGCGGGGGTAAAATATTTGAAGATTGATGACGAGGGTTTGCACCTGGAGGTGGAGGGAGAAAAGAGGGTTTTGGCGGTGGAGCATATTGTGGTTTGTGCCGGACAAGTTTCGGTGCGGGATCTGGTGGAGCCGTTACGGGCCGGTGGAGGTCATGCTCATTTGATTGGAGGCGCGGCGGCGGCGGGAGAGCTGGACGCCAAACGAGCTATTGATCAGGGTACCCGATTAGCAGCGAGGCTATAAGCTCGTCTTTAGCCTTTGCTAATGGCCAAGATAAGGATTTCTATTTGTGGTTTTAAGTGTAAATAGGTATATTTGCAATCATTTTCCATAAAAATCTGGAAAGTTGAATAATATTATTCATTAACAAAAAGTTTATCACATGTTTGCAATCGTAACAATAGCTGGTCAGCAATTTAAAGTTGAGCAAGGGCAAGAGATTTTTGTCCACCAGTTAGAAGCTAGCGAGGGAGACAATGTTAGTTTTGATCAGGTACACCTGATTGGAAGTGACTCATCTACCAACGTTGGCACGCCGGTTATCAGCGGAGCTTCTATCGGAGCTACTGTACTTGGACGCCAGAAGGGGGACAAGGTCATCGTTTTTAAGAAAAAACGAAGAAAAGGATACCGAGTAAAGAATGGCCACCGCCAGAGTTTTACTAAAATCCGCATTGATAGTATCACTGGATAACCGTTAAATTTCGTTTAACAGTTTTTGATATTCTCATATTTAAACCTTATTTTTAATTCTAAATTAAATTATCATGGCACATAAGAAAGGAGTTGGTAGTACAGATAACGGAAGAGATAGTATTAGTAAACGACTCGGTGTTAAATTATTCGGTGGCGAAAAAGCCATTGCAGGAAATATTATTGTAAGACAGCGTGGTACGCGTTACCATCCTGGATTGAACGTAGGTATCGGTAGAGATCATACGTTATTTGCTTTAGTAGATGGTTCGGTTCAATTCCAAAAACGTCGATTAAATCGAACTTTTGTGAACATTGTTCCATCTGGTGAGGTTTTAATCAAGAAGCGTAAGCCAAAAAAAGTGAAAGCAGCTCCAGTAGAAGCAGCAGCACCTGTAAAGGCGAAAAAAGAAAAAGCGCCTAAAGCGCAGAAAGCAGCTCCAGCACCTGAAGCAGTAAAAGCAGCAGCTCCTCCAGCACCTGAAGTAGTGAAAGCAGCAGCTCCAGCACCTGAAGCAGTGAAAGCAGCAGCTCCCGTGACAGATGCAAGTGCAAAAGACGATTTGAAGAAAATTGAAGGAATTGGGCCGAAGATTGCCGAGTTACTCAATAACGCTGGAATTAATACGTTTTCTCAATTGGGAGCTACTGAGGTAGATCGCGTTAAAGAAATTTTAACAGAAGCGGGAAGCCGTTATGCTACACATAATCCAGGTACATGGCCAAAGCAAGCTCAGATGGCTGCTGATGGTAAATGGGATGAGTTGAAGAAATGGCAGGATGAACTGGATGGTGGAAAAGAATAAAATTAATACTCAGGAATGTTGATAAAATAAAGTACGATTCTGCATTTATTTATTTGCCATTCCTAAGGATAAAGATAGTTTTAGTTTTCATAGCTTTATATTTTTTGTTGTTAAGTTCTATCCTCTCGGATAGAACTTTTTTTTGTTTATTCAAAAAAATAGTTCACTTAGGATCATTAAAAGTGAGCCATATGGATAAACGCATTCTAAATTCTTTCGACGCTGCTTTCCGGCAGCCAGCCCTGATCGCCGTTGATAAGACGCACGTGGTACCAATCGTTGATCTCTTCCAGTAGATTCAGCTCTACCCCTTCATGAAGCGTATTCAAAATCTTTCCTTTTGGGTCCGGACTGATGCGGAGATCGATTTCTTTTTCTAGCAGAATAGCCCGACGGCTATCTTTTTCAATTTTATAACCCGTATTGGCTATAAAAGCAGTTAACAATACCAGCGGAATTCCAATTACTCCAAAGGTAAAACCACGTTTACGATGTGTCCTTTTTTTACCAATCAACCACCAGATCCAGCCAGCAACGGTTGCCCAAACAAGAAAAATCAGTAACATCGTCCAGCCATTGGTAGAAAAAGTACCAACCATTTTTTCCCACCCCTGTTGCGGAGTAGTCCCGGCGGAACTTAGTTGATCGATTTGCTTATCCTTTGCAAGTGCAAGATTGTAACGGGTATCTTCGCTGTCATTCAGGAGCAGCGATCTTTCATAATTTAAAATCGCTTTTCCGATGGTTCCGCGTTGATAATAACTGTTCCCTAAATTATAGAACAGCGTAGCAGATTGATTACCGGTAGCTAGAATGGCTTCATAGTTTTTGATAGCCTTTTGATAATCCTTCTGCTCGTAGGCCGTATTGGCAGTACTAAAATTTGTTTCCACCGAATTTTGCGCCCAAACAGGATTCGCAATAATTAATAAATAAATAATGATTAAAAAAAGTCTGTTCATGTTGCTAGCAATTTGTAAAATAAACTTTTAGGAGTAAAAAATAATTAACCTGATCCAATGGGGCTAACTTAAGAATAGGGTGTTCAATCAGCTGAAAAAACCTCTGCATTTTTATGATAACTTATTTCAATTAGATGAATTCATTTGATAACTTGCTCTTCAGAAAATAATGCGATCCCTCTGGGATCGAATGACTGCGGGCCTCGAATCTCGGCTAACATAATGTGATCCCTCTGGGATCAATCCGAAAAAACGTAATAAAAACTGCATAAGAAATTTTTAGCTTACACAGTGTAGATTGAACACCCTAACTTAAGAACGTTGACAAAATAAATGACGATTCTATACTTCCTCTGCAGTCATTTTGAGTTTTTCAAATACTTTTGAGGGCGATACTTATGCGTTGGAAGGACCGATTAACGAATCACTAATCAACTGTTCTTAGTTAAAAATAACTTTACATTCCTGGCTTGATCTTTTTATCCTTTACAACTTAATTTTTAATAATTCCCAAATCAAATCTCGACTTCGGTCTTCGTACACCATCCCAGCGAAAACCTGGTAATTTTAAAGCATTGTGATCCGCCTGACGCATAGGGTATAAATTAGACGTTGGGTTTGTGTAAAAAAAGATGTCGCTGATTTCACTGTCAACAAAGTTAATCAACATACTGCTACAAACACACTTATTAACACCCGTATACGCATCCTCCTCATCGAGAATATAGTAGATGGATTCAGCATTACCAACGACGCGCATTTTCTGCAGTTCGTCATTTTTAAAAAATGCAGTCATGTTTTTCCCTTTAATTTGATTAAAATAAATCTCGTCCGGAGAATTAATAATGAAAGCGTTATTATTCAGGTATATTTTGTCAATCTCTTCATTTTTCATTTGCATCAAAACCGTATCTGCGTAAAATTGCGAAGTATCTGACCAAATAATCGGGTTCTGATAAAAACTGAAAAGGGAGTCTTTGGTTTGATAAACCAGCGAATCGCAAACAGCCTGTAGATTGGTTTTAAAGATTCTGACGTTTTTATAACCAACCAATGTTCTGGCACTATCCACCTCATTTTCTAGCAATGAAATTAAGGTATCCGAACGCATAAACAGTGTATCATCATCTACCACCGAAATCAACAACGGCCGTCCCCCACTCGCTTTTACGTAATCCGTATCTTTGTTATAATCAATTCTTTCGCTTTCAATCGTAATCTGATCGACCGTATCGGTCCAAATTACATTCCCCGTGGCAATGCCCAACGCACCCACGTAATTAACGGTATCTGCAATTAATACCTGATTGCCATCCACAATGGTAGAACGTCCTTCAGTATCAAAAGTCTCCGCTTCCGAATCGTACCGAATCCGATCGCCAACAATTTCTTTTTCGGAGTCCTGGTATTTTGCGTTGCCTTCCAGATAAGTCAGTTGGGTATCTTCCTGATAGCGAATCGTATTGGCAGTAGCTACTTTATCTTCTTCCATAAAACGGGCATTGCCTTTAAGGAGGACTTCTTTATTTTTTCCATCATAAACAATTATGTCCGCCGTGGCCTGTTGCTTTCCTTTGACGTATTCGGCATTTTGTAAGAATTCCGCGTATCCTTTGTTCGTATCGTAAAATCCTTGTTCACAATAAATCCTGGCTTCATCCTGGGTAATTAACGTTGGTGCGATGAATGTAAGAATTCCCGTCTTTGTAGAAAAGTCAACACTATCGGTCCGCATCACAAAAGCGGTATCAATAACCACGACACTATCCCGAAAAAAGGCTTCGTCTGACTCTACTAAATACACCCCACGGTTACTTTCCAGATACGTCGTATCGTTGGTCAACAATGATCGGGTAAAATATTCCGCGCGCTTGGTTTTTAGATCATAATTCAAATGTTCCGTAAAAAGCCGCTGGCCTTTATTGTCTAATCTTACATCGCCAAATAAATCAGCGAGGCGATCATTTCCCTGATAATACAAAGAATCAGCAAATATATTCAGGGAGTCTCCCTGCTGAATAATTACATTGCCTTGCGCAATTACATCATTGTTCACCATCGTGGCCGAATCGCAGTACATATATATTTCGCCTTGTCTCAGTATGACTCCGCCTTTGAGATACGTCGTTTCTACACCGTCCGCTACCAACCCTTCCATCAGGTTAGAACGATCCACCATTACTTGTTTGTGCTCGGGAAGGGTATCCTGATTCGCAGGCGAAGGTGCGACGGATATCTTTTCCTGAGCAAAGCTGGTAAAGTTAGTGCCCAATAATAAGAGAAAGATGAGTAGTTTGATACGATTCACTTATGTATAACGTAAAAAGATGATAATTGTAGATAGATAATTTGAATTTCTTTTTTAAAATAAGTTATAAAGGTTTGGGTCGGTTAATTTGGTTCTAATCGAGGCGGTGAAATGCGATTTATGCCCTAGTGCTTTGAGAACTAAATACTAACTCCCTTATGCGGTCTCTTTTGTCATCCTACATCGTCGATCATCAGTCAGGTAGCTACGGCTATCTTCCTTCTTCTCGTCTCGTTGGATAACAAAATAGACTCGCCTTAGGGCGCTATTACTTCGATCCCAAAGCACTAGCATAATGAGTTTTTCACCAACCCTGTCCGACCTGACAATCGGTCAGGCGGGGAAGAGTAGGAGTAAATTAAGCTATATGTTATAAGTCCTAAATCAATTTCTCAACGGCGGAGACACCTACCGAACTACCAATCGCGACACCCATTCCACCCATCCGTGCGGCTACAACGAGGCGGTCGTTTTGCTTTTCAATAATGGGCTTTTTTTGTTCACCCACACCCAAAATTCCGCTCCACCAGCGGTCGATGGTATGAGAACGCTGAGGTAAAATAACTTCTTTAAGAAATTTAACTAGCGCTGTTTTAATAACTTTATTTTGCCCAAATTCATCGGTCTCTTCGTTTATCGCATCGAGATGTCGGCCACCTCCCAATAAAATTCGATTGTCAATATTTCTAAAATAAAAATAACCTGCGTCACAATGGAAAGCGCCTTTTATTTTTAATCCAATAATCGGTTGGGTTACCAGTACCAGGTTACGTGCTGGCCGCACCGGGATATCTGGTAAGAGCTGGTGCGCAAATCCATTGGTGGCTACGATGGCATGGGTCGCTTTTATTTCCCAGTCATTATTGAGCTTAGCCACCACTTGACTATTTTCGGTAACTAAATTTTCTACCGTTACGCCATTCAGTATTAAAATATCACGTTGACGTGCCAGATCAATGAGTTTTCGCATCATCTTTCCGGTATGGATCATTCCTTCAGACTTATTCCAGATCAAGTGTTGGGTCTGTCCTAATCCTTGGTGTTGAATGGCATTGGGTTGCTCTTTGAATACGTATTTTTGCCCGATCGCGGTCTCCATCAGCTCATTGAGCTGAGGTATTGCAGCGTGGCATTTTTCAAACAAAGTGTTATCTCCGTCTCTAAAAATTTCAAAATTTCCTGTTGGCTGATAATCCATGTTTTCGTCTCCGACCAACTTGCGCAATCGAGCCAATCCTTCCCATCTTGATTTAATTAAATCAATGACGGTTTGCTCATCGTGGTTTTCTAAATCAGCCAGGATTTCGCTGATACTTCCAAAACAGGCAAATCCAGCATTGCGGGTGCTCCCACCGGCAGCAATTGGGCTTTTCTCGACGATCAAAATTTTAGCGGAAGGAAAGTGGCGGCGATATTCTAGTGCGGCAGTTAGTCCTACGATTCCGCTACCAATAATCAACAGGTCCGGACGACCGATAAAACTGTTTTGTTCCCAATAACTAAGATTCGGTTGTGGCATGTAACTTTATTATTAGGTTGATTTAAGCGTATGTCCAAAATAGAATACTTCTGGTTTGGTGTCTTTTTTCTATCTTTGCGGTTCAATACCAAGGATTTCTATTAAAGAAATTATTTAAAATAAAATAAGAAAACATGATACAACGAATTCAGACTATATTTTTACTACTGGCCTCCGGCTCGGCGTTTTCATTATTTGCTTTTCCTTTTGCGAAGGCACAGACTATGAGCCAATCTATTGTTTTTGCGGACGGTTTGTATAATTTACAGGACAATATCGGATTATTGATTCTATTTTGTCTGGCAGGTATATTGACCTTTGTCGGAATATTCTTATTCCGTAATCGTAAAACACAGTTGTTGGTTAATCGGATTGCCATTGTGGCTAATATTATCGGACTGGTTTTGACGGTAATTCTCTTTATGAACGATCAACCTAATATGACACAAAACGTAACGCCCGATGATGGTTTAGGAGCTTACCTTCCTTTTGTGTTTTTAATCTTTGCTTTCCTGGCCAATCATTTTATTAACAAAGATGAGAAGCTCGTTAAGTCCATGGATCGGTTAAGATAGTACTGATCGTTAGCAGTGGTGGTTAAGGAATGAGTTAATAATTTGAACTAAAATTTCATACTACTGAACATTTGCGAGTTTGAAGCTACTCCTTCAGGATGCAGAAAAGTTGAAATTGGAAGAAATGTCCAAGTATGATAAAACCTAAAAAAATCCCGTTCATGCCGGTAGCATAGACGGGATTTTAGGTATAAGTCAATCAGCTAAATTTAGTCATTCTTGGGTTTAGCAGAATAATTTACTTTCAACTGATTTGATTTGCGTAATTGCGTTTTAATATCCTGAACGATACCCATGGTTACGTCACCATCTACTTTTAAAGAAGAAGTGATACGTGCTCTTTTATTTTCAGGCACTTTAATTTTGTGTTTTTCCAAAAAGAGTGGAATATCGTCTACCGTAGAAAACTTGTCTCCAAGTTGTAATCGTGGACTAGTACCATATTGGTCTTCATACGTTTCCTTCGGACGACCAATATAAAGGTAGTTTACCAGCGACTTTTCTTCGAGCTTCGTTAATTCTGAAGCCTGTGGCGTGTTAACTTTTACCATCAAAGAGGAATCTCTAAGTACCGTTACTACCATAAAAAAGAATAGCAACATAAAGATGATATCCGGCAGTGAAGCAGTAGAAATGGCTGGCGTTGCCTTACCTCTTTTCTTACTAAATTTTGACATAAAAAATTAATTTAAAAGTTAAGGATCAATAAGAATAACTCATTTTCAATCAATCCTAAAAAAGGAAGTTTACTTTTCGTCACCAAATGCCGTAGGTTCGGCCTCGGATAAAACAAAAGGTATTTTACCTTTAATGGCCTTTTTTTGTTCTCTAGGCATATTATCACTGTATGCTGTTCCGTATTTACGTTGCGCCTCTTCCTCCCAGAGTTCATTATAAGCAGCCTTCAGTTCGTTGTAAACCTGGAGGTATGTCTTATAATTGGTTCCTCGATCATTCTTCAAAGAGATAATTGCTTTTGTTGGTTTTTCAGCCAAATCTGCTTGTCCTCTGGGGTTCATGATAAACTCCTTGGCACGGTCTTTTAACTGTTCAATATTAGCAGGTTCATCTCTTACGAGCAATTGATTTTGTGCGTTTACCAGCACTGAAAATACGTTACGCGTTTTCAGTTTGGTGGCATCTACTTCTACGTCAGACCAAGGCGGTAATTTTACCGTGATACCTTTATCCTGAACGATGGTTGTCGTTACCAAGAAGAAAATCAGGAGCAAGAAGGCGATGTCCGCCATCGAACCGGCATTAATTTCATTCGTCAACCGATCCTTACTACTTTTCTTTCCCATGTTGATTTATTTAAAGAAGTTACGAATTTCCGAAAGCACGAAAGTGACAACGGCAACGCCAATCATGAACAGACAAGTCCAGATGGCTCCGGTGATGAACTTACTAGCTCCGTCAGTTACGTTAAAATTTTCAAGAATTGGATCCCAAAAAGGACCAGATTCTATAGTTGCGGTACTGTATGCAATTCCAAAAATCACAAGCAATACTACAAAACCAAGCAATCCTTTCATCGAACCTTTTAGATCAGTTACGATCTGAAAAATTCCAAACAGGAACATCGCTGCAAAGCACAGGAATGTTAGAAACGCAACTGCGTAAATGCCCAGGTCAAAAATTCCTGTTTCGTACTGCGCTTCTTTCGAAAGGCCGTTAAATGTATCTAGTCCGGAAAATACGGAACCCAAGAATGCAATGGTAAGGAGCAATCCTAACCCAAAAGCAAACAATTGGCCGTTTTTTGTGAGTGTTTTATACATAATAATATTGTATTAAGGTTAGGAAGATTATTTAAATACATTGTTTGTAGCCATAATGTCTACTAATGCTACAGAAGCATCTTCCATCTTATTAACGATACTGTCAATCTTGGAAACGATATAATTATAAAAAATCTGCAAAATAATTGCCACGACCAAACCAAATACAGTTGTCAAAAGTGCTACCTTAATACCACCGGCAACAACTGCTGGAGAAAGGTCACCTACTGCTTCAATTTTATCAAAGGCCTGAATCATACCGATTACCGTACCCATAAACCCGAGCATCGGAGCAATCGCGATAAAAAGTGAAATCCATACCAAACCTTTTTCTAAAAGTCCCATTTGAACACCACCGTAAGATACGATTGCTTTTTCAACTGCTTCAGGACCACGAGGTGCGTTACGCAAACCTTCATAAAGAATACTGGCTGTTGGGCCTTGTGTTGATTTAGCAACTTCCATAGCACCGGCAATGTCACCTGCCTTGAGGCGGTCGTCGATACCAGCAACCAACTTATCCGTATTGGCGGTAGCAATATTTAAGGTGATAATTCTTTCAATACAGAAAGCCAATCCAAGGATCAGACAAACGAGTACAAGACTCATAAATCTCCAGTCACCCTGAATAAAATATTGTTTTAATAATTGAAATCCGGTTGCTGCCTCAGCCTCTTGTGCCGCTAGTTCCAGACCTCCATTTAAAAGGCCTACGCCTAATACGAATAGTAACGCTATTAATTTACGCATAATTAAAGGTTTAACGATTGTTTAATTTAAAAAAATATGGTTTTTATGTTTGTCTACTTTCTTCTAAGAAATTGTACCTAAATAAATTAATATTTTAGACCTGGTTATCTTTGAACCGTTCCTAAACTAACAGGATAAACAAAGTCTGGAATATTTGTTCATCCAGATTTTATTTATATTCAGATAATTATGCGGAGAGAGAGGGATTCGAACCCTCGGTACGCTATTAACGCACACACGCTTTCCAAGCGTGCTCCTTAAGCCACTCGGACACCTCTCCTGTTGGTAAGCATTCTGTTTTGTTGAAAATACTTACGTCTTAATTTATGTGTTTCATATTAGAAGCGATGCACAAAAATTGGAAAATAATATAACATTTCAAAATTTTTATTCATTGAAACATATAAAAACCAAGTTCTATCGGGTTTTTTTATCTTTTCCCACCTTTTTTATGCGTTTTTACCTAAGAAATATTGGTAACATAATTCAAAAAATCTACTTAATTTATTTTATCAACATTCCTTAGAACGTGCAATATAGTAAACCATAGCTTAAAGTTGGTTATTTTTCTGATTTATCAAATAATCTTAGTGCATTTTCTGTGGTTTGTTTAGCAATTTCTGCAAAAGGCAACTGCTTTATAGATGCGAGATAGTCGCCTATTTGGTGTATGTATGCACTTTCATTTCTTTTTCCACGAAAAGGTACAGGTGGTAAGTAAGGTGAATCGGTTTCTAAAACCAGCCATTCGACTGGTATATCCTTGATGGCTGCGGGTAGCGTAGATTTTTTGTAAGTAAGTACGCCGCCGATGCCTAAATAAAACCCCAGCTCAATAATTTCTCTGGCCTGTTTTTCATTTCCACTGAAACAATGAAAAATACCCCGCAATTTAGGATGTTTCATTTCTCTTAAAATTTCGATTACAATTTCGGTACTTTCCCGGGAATGGATCACAATCGGGATATCCAAATCGATCGCCCATTCAATTTGTTTTTTGAATGCATCACTTTGCTGCTGAAAAAACGTTTTATCCCAATAAAGATCCATCCCGATTTCTCCAACAGCGCAGAAAGCGCGCTTGTCCAGCCAGGATTTCACAATCGCCAATTCTTCTTCCACGTTTTCTTTGACAGAACAGGGATGCAATCCCATCATGGCAAAACATCGTGCTGGATAATCTGCTTCTAGTTTTAGCATGGCAGGGATCGTCGTGCTGTCTACATTGGGAAGAAATATTTGGTGAACGCCTGCTTCCGCAGCTCGGTTCATTACTGCTTCCCGGTCTTGGTCAAACCTGGGAAGATATATATGTGCATGGGTATCAATTAACATTCGTTTTTTTAACCAACAAAAATAGTATAATTTTAGCGCTTGCCTCAATTCCTAGTAGGAGATATATTTAATTGGGTTTATTGGGTTAGATATTTTTAAACGATCCTTAACTATGGCCAAAAAGAAAAAATACTACGTCGTCTGGGAAGGAAACGAACAGGGTATCTTTGATAACTGGACAGATTGTCAATTGCAGATAAAAGGTTATCCAGGTGCTCGTTTTAAGTCATTTGCGTCTTTGGAAGAAGCAGAAGCTGCCTTTGGAGGAAATGCATCTGATTTTATACGAAAAGGTGGTAAGAAGGCTGCTGCTGCTAAAGCGCTTCGTCCGGATCATCCGGATATCATTTGGAATAGTATCGCGGTAGATGCAGCCTGCAGTGGTAATCCGGGGCTGATGGAATACCGGGGGGTTGATACAAAAACAAATTTTGAATTTTTCCATCAGGGCCCTTTTAAAAGTGGCACCAATAATGTTGGGGAATTTTTAGCGCTGGTCCATGCACTCGCTTATTTGAAAAAGGAAGGAAAAGATGATCTGGTAATATATACAGACTCCAGGACGGCTATGAGTTGGGTACGGAATAAAAAAGTCAAAACAACGCTCAAGAAAACCGCTCAGAATGCGGTTCTTTTTGATTTGATGGACCGGGGTGTTGCCTGGCTAAAGAATAATTCTTACAAAAATCCTATCCTTAAATGGGAAACCAAAAGCTGGGGAGAAATTCCGGCGGATTTTGGTAGAAAATAGTGGTTTTTCTAAAAAAAAAGTGGTTGGTGGCGTACTCCTAACGGGTTCGTTTGTTCATATAGAATTTCATCCGGTAATTAGGATCTATTTTTCCAGTTTTGATTTTTTCCAATTTTCTTTTCATCAATCGCTTTTTGAGCGGACGCAGATATTGGGTAAATAAAATACCGTCTACATGATCGTATTCGTGCTGAATCACTCTGGCATTCATCCCCGTAAAAACCTTTTCGTGGGTTTCAAAATTTTCGTCCTGGTACCGCAATTTAATCTGAGCAGGACGCTCTACATCGGCTCGAATATCAGGAATACTCAAACATCCTTCTTCGTAATCCCAGGGGGTACCACCCTCTTCTAGTTTTTCTGCGTTGATAAAAGCTTGTTTAATTCCTTCGTCTTCCTTTCCCTCCTCCATAATCTGTATCGTATCCACGAGGAATAGTCGCAAGGATTTACCTACCTGAGGAGCTGCCAGACCTACTCCCTGTGCCTCGTACATCGTTTCCCACATATCCGCCAGAAACTGCTCAAAATCAGGGTAATCTGCCTCAATTGGCTTAGCTACTTTATTTAAGACCGGGTGACCATAAGCGTAAATAGGTAAAATCATTGTTATCGTTTGCTTTCTAAATAATCTTGTAAAATTAAAACGGCACTGATCTTATCGACCAACCCTTTATCTCTTCTTTTTTTTCTGCCTGCCCCACTTTTCAAAATGATTTGCTTTGCTTCGTAAGAGGTAAAATCTTCCTCCACATAAGAAACCACTAGTTGTGAGAATTGTTTCACCAATGTTTCCTTTAGTTTTTCGATAGCAGGTACCAGGGCGGTAGGATTTCCATCTGCGTGTCTTGGATAACCAATGATCACCTCTTCTACTCCTTCGGTCTCAATATAATTAAATAACCATTCTTTAAGGTCTGTCGTTGCCACCGTAGCCAGGCCGTTGGCAATAATCTGGAGTGGATCTGTCACCGCCAGTCCCGTTCGCTTCTGTCCATAATCAATACTGAGAATTCTCGCCATGGTGCAAAGATAATATTTTATGTCCGAATAGGGTAAGGGGCAAATTCTAATTCGCCTCCTACCCTACCGGGCATAAAAAAAGGCGAATAACAATTCGCCAACAATAAAAAAAGCCCCCTCCCGAACATGTCGGGAAGAGGCCATCCCAAAAACCGATTTTAAAGCATTCTTAAATCGGATTTTGAGCTAATATAACTTACTTAATCACGATCATCTTCATGGTCGCAGACTGAGTAGGTGTATCTAATTGGTAGTACAATACGCCAGTTGCATTCAGGTCACTACTGTTGATAGTTTCCTGGTTTGCACCTTTGCTGTAATCACCTTCGATAACCTTCAGTACGCGTCCAGCGACATCGTAGATAGTTAAGGTTGCAGTAGTCGCTTCTGGCAATGCAAATTCGATAACCGTTTCATTTCTGAAAGGGTTTGGACGGTTCTGTGCCAAGCTAAAGCCTGCGTCAGAAACCTGACCGTCAAAGTTGAATGCTACGTCGAATAATTCACCTTCGTTAGTGTAAGCTTCTGCAGGAGTAAATCTTACCTGATCTACAGAAATTACATCACTCAAGTTACCATCTTTCTTCGCTACGAAGTTCAATGTGAATAATACTTCGTTGTTCTTTACAGATACAGCGTTAGTATTTGTCCATACAGTAGTTAAAGCACCTTCGTTCAATTTAGCGAAACCAAAGTTCTCAGCAGTTAATCCTCTAAGAGCACCAGCTGTGAAATCTTCAAATTCTACTGTATTCTGATCGAAAGCTACAGTGAATTGGTATCCTAACATGTTGGTGAAGTCGTTTGCCTTCACATCAACGCTGTAAGTATTACCAGCAACCAACTTCTGATCAGCTACGTTGAACGCTAGTTCACCGTCGTTAGATCGAGTATCACCAGCAGCAGCTAGTGCATTAGTTGGAGCACTTAAGTTAAGGTCACCTACTTTTACTGCTACGAAGTCAGCGTTAAGCTGATCAGTAGACAAGTTGTTGTAGTTGATAACTTCAGGGAATGTAGTTGCGAAAGGATTCGCAGCATTCGGGAACGTGTAAGCAGTTTCAACGAATCTCCAAGAAGTGTTGTTAGCAAATTCAGTATCAATGAAAAGCAATACTCTACGTAAAGCGATCATATCTAAAGAAGTGATAGAACCAGAGTTGTTCACATCAGCAGCAATCAACTTGTAAGGAGAGTCAAGTGTTACTTGCTCTAATAAGTGCTGACCTAATAAGATTAAGTCATAAGCAGTTAATCCAATCGTTGGAGCATCATCACGAACTGGCTCGATAGCGTAGTTCATCATGGTAGCAAGATCGTAGCTGTAAGCACCATCGTTAGATGTTACCATTGCTGTTGGCATTGCAGAAGCATTACCATCAACATTTACAGTTACACCACCTACTGTTTCTAATTCTTCTGTCATGATTGTACCAGCTACAGATGCAGTTGGAGCAGCATTACAGAATCCTTGAGAATCATCAACGTTTACAATAACAGTTACATAAGACCAGTTTCCTGCTCCATCCTGTAACCAGTAATCAACAGGTACTACACCATCAGATGCACCAGCAGATAAGTCATCACAAGTAAATATTGCGCTGATTCCTGCAGAAGCTGGAGGAGTAGCTTGTCCGTCACCTAAACTTGGCTTCTGGATTAAAGACTGTACGGTATCAGAACATACATCAAAAGATGAAATTTCTAATTCTACAGACCAGATAATACCTTGACCATTTGCCAGGTTAACATCCGTTTGCGTTAAAGCAACAATATTTGGAGGTGTATTGTCAACAACAT
>Ga0209828_1000487_pt1 | contig 38000 bp, 27 predicted proteins | sample MaitaG_FD_187429 | JGI IMG/M metagenome (GOLD analysis project Ga0209828, IMG submission 187429) | Marine algal microbial communities from Maine, USA - Maine_Asex2 metaG (SPAdes) (version 2) | ecosystem: Host-associated > Algae > Red algae > Unclassified | place: Maine, USA | collected 2015-01-05
AGATACTACATCGAAATAATCCAATAAGCCCTCAGGAAATAATAAAGCTGCTAGTTGTTTTTCCACTTAACAAAGATCATATAATCAAATGTATTATTCTAATTCCCCCAACTTTTCAGCTTGATCCTCGTTATAACATAGAAAAGCTGAAATAATGAAGATTCAACTAATATTATTGTTTTTTATATCGATCATGCTATTCTCTTGTGATCCAGATGAAAATGAGTCCAAAGAGGATTTTGTTATAGAGGGACTAAAGCCTATTTATAGTCAAGAAGATGAACTGGTGGTTGTATTAAAAGAAGCAGTCCAATATGAAAATTTAGGGAAGATTGTTTATCGCCAACCCTATATTTTCTTAAACGAACAATTCAAAGGCATCCATGTAGTAGACAATTCTGATCCTACAAGGCCAGAAAAAATTGCCTTTTATGGCATACCAGGAAATACAGATTTCACCATCAAGGGAGACTATATCTATGCAAACCTATTACAAGACCTAGTGACCATTAGAGTTGATGATGATAATCTTGAAATAACAAATAGAATTGAGGATTTCTATAAACTGGAAGATCTATCAGAAAACTTATATCCAGGAAATGATTACGTTGGATATTTTGAATGCGTTGACCTGTCTCTAGGCATCGTTACTGGTTGGACAAGTGAAACATTAGTGAACCCAAATTGTAGAAGATAATGAGAATAATACGAACATTTATATTAGCACTTATACTTGCTTTTGCATTAAGCCATTGCACTGAAGATGGAGATGCATCTACACCATCAGTATTATCTGGTTCTTATGCAAACATTCTTACGCTAGGGGAACGATTGTATGTTCTGGCTTCAGGAGAATTACACACATTTGGATTAGAGGATATATCCTCTCCACAATTATTGAATTCTCAAGAGGTCAATCTAAGTATTGAATCGTTGTTCTATAATGGTGAAAATCTTTTTATAGGATCTTCTGAAGGAATGTATATTTATAGCATTGATGAAAATGGCATTCCACAAGAACAAAGTGTTACTAGGTATGAAGAACTAGTAGAATTTTTACCATGCGATCCGATTGCTGCAAATAGGCAACACGCATATGTAACTTTAAGTACATCTGTACAAGCATCAGATGCCTGTTTTAGGTCAGTCGATATAAATGAATTATTAGTTTATGATATTTCAGAAGTCCAAACTCCACAACTTGTTAGCAGAATAGGAATGCAAGAACCTAAAGGCATAGGACTTGATGGAGACTTGCTATTTGTTTGTCAAAGATACGATGGTATTAAAGTATTTGATATTTCAGAGCCGGCTAATCTGGTAGAGTTATATCATTTTGGAGAATTCGAAGCATTTGATTTAATTCCTACAAATGGTCTACTGATGGTTATCGGTAAAGATCAAATTCATCAATTTGATTATTCAGATAAAGACAATATGTATAAACTATCTAGCTATGATCTTAAGGATTAGAGGATTAATATTTCTTAGTATAGTTTTATGGGGTAGTATTTTAAAAGGTCAAGAATATTCAAAGTATTCATATAGTATCTTTTGGAATGCTGGGCAAATGTTAGCCATCCCTTCTTCACTTAGTGTAGGAGTTGAAGTTAGATTATCTAAAAACTTATTTTTGGAGTTGGAGGGAGGGCCACTCTTATATACCTATAATTTTTATAATGGAGAGCGTGATGGATTTAAAATTGAACCTGGAATTAAGGTGTTTTTGAGCAAGCATATATCGCTCGCACCAAAATTTCAATATAAAAAGGCAAGTCAAATAGAAAGCACCTTTGTTTCCCGCTTTGATAATCTATATTTCGAAAATACAGAATATAACATTAAAAGAGAAGTATTAGGACTGATCTGTGATATGGGAGTTCATGGACAATTTTCCGAATCAAGATTTGGCTGGGAATTTAATATTGGATTAGGTATAGGTTCGATAGATGTTCAAATTGAAGGCTTGCCGGAAGATGCTAGTATAATCGAAAATAATTTTGCAGCATTTCGGGAAGAAGGCGCTTATGGAGTTCCTTTATTTAGATATGGCTTTAAGATAAAATACTATTTAAAGAAAATTGATGGCGCAAAAAAGGAGATAGACCTTTAGGGATTACAATTTAATACATTCTTGACTATTCCTAGAAATCCTCAATCTATTTCCAGTAAAAAATTTCCCCATACCCAACCTTCTTGACCAGAGTATCTAATTTTACACCATTTTCCAGATTTATTATCAAGAAAATATACTTCTGTATCGTAGAACAAAATATCCACCTCGCTTTCAGTAGGAATCTGCATAATTATTTCAGAGCTCAAAGATGCCTTAGATCTCATGTTAAGAGTTTTACCTGAAACTTTGACTATAGCTTTCTTTTCATTTCTGGAATTAACTAAGTCGACTTTTCCTTGCAACTCATTGATGATAGAGTCTTTGGTTGCAACTTGTTTTCTTAAATCTTCGATTGTTTCAGAAGGACTAGCTATTCTGTTAACAGAATTAAATCCATTTTTAATCAGCTGAATAGGGCTTTGATTTAAATAGATTGAGAGGAGAAACCAAATAGCTATTAAGCTCATCACAATATAGCTTACTATTTTTCCAGGGTTGGTCTTTTTTCGACTCTTGTAAACAAATTTATTCATACAAATTAATCCAACTTGGCGAGTTCGGATTTAAGATAATCAATTACATTTACTTCTATAGAATCAACACCTCTAAGTTGGGAAAGATACCAACTCACCCAATCTCCTAAATGGACGAAGTAAATAGATTTTTCAATTAGGTTTTTTCCTCTTGACTTTGCTTCAATAATATTATCGGTACATTTAGAAATGATCCTTTTATTTATATCCATACGGACCTGATTTCGATTCAAATCATCATTATTGCGTAGATATAAAACTGCGAAATGATCGTTTTTGTCTTTCCAGCCAACTAATTCATTGTGATTCATTTCTGGAATTACATTATGCCAGCAAAGTAATTTTGCATTTTCATTAATCTGCTGTCGTAGTCTCATGGCGACGGATTCCATTCGGTCGGTAGTATAAATAATTGGAATTTTATTGTAAAGTTTCTTCGCAATTTCCTTTGCTTCCGTTTTAATTTCTTCTTGATTATATTTTATTAAATCAATGCTAGAACGGATAGCTAGGATAGATTCCCCAGATATAAAACCTAGTTTTTTAAGCACAAATAATTGTTGAACCAAAGAATATCCTAAACAAGCTCTCGGTGAAGGCCAGTCATCCGGAAGTTCTATATAATCATATCCTTCTTCCTTAGCCATTTCGATGAGTTTCCCACCGGAACTTATGACTACGATCTTTGCACCTGTTTTTTTGATTAGGTCAAATGATGAAAGGGTTTCTTCAGTGTTGCCTGAATAAGAAGAAACAATAGCTAATGTATTATTATCCACGTAAGCTGGAATAGTGTAACTTTTTCCAACGGTATATGGGATTTTACATTCATCGCTAATAAACTCTGAAACAAAATTTGCTCCGATACCAGAACCACCTAGCCCAGCTACAAACACTTTATAAATTGGTTCAGTATGTGCAGTTATTCCAGCATTTTCACCAATTTGTAAGGACTCAGTTAACTGGGCTGGAAATCGTTCAATTAATGTATCCATCATATCTTTATAATTATGCTCTAATTTATTAATAAATAACTAGACTTCAATATCATAAGCAATTATGAACATTGTATAAGTCCAAATAAAAATTTAGAATAAAAGCAGGATGGCTAATCATAATATAACGGGAAAATTAGGTGAAAATTTGGCGGTTGAGTTTTTAGTTTCTCACGGATTCGAGATTCTTGAAAGAAATTGGAAATTTAGCCGAGCTGAGATCGATATAATTGCGAAAGAGGAGGATGTATTAGTTTTTATAGAAGTCAAAACTAGAAGCACTATTGCATTTGGAAAACCGGAAGAATTTGTAAGTAAAAAGCAAGAGGAATTGATCATAGATGCTTCTCAACGTTATATGGAAATCAAGGATCATAATTGGGAAATTAGATTTGATGTAATTTCCATTGTTTTGGACTCAATTATGCTAGATTCGAATATAGTAGATCATCCAAAGAAATATGAAATACGGCATTATAGAGATGTATTTTATTAATCTATTTAAAGTATAATTTTACAGTAGTGCCAGATTGGCTACTTTCCGTTTCTATATATCGACTTCTACGGTTCTTATCCAACAGACCTAGTCGCTCTTCTATTAATTTCATGGCCATACTTTTGTGATTTGTATCTTTAGGAGCATTAGAATTAAAACCTTTTCCGTTATCCTTTACAACACACATAATATATTCTGCATATTCTGAAAAAGTGATCTCTATTAGACCTTTGTGTTTTATTCCTTGAAATCCATGAACGATGGCATTTTCAATAATAGGCTGTATAATCATATTGGGAATTTCTTCCTCCTTTAGTATATCTGGAATATTAAAAACAAAATCAAAAGAATGATTACGACATAATTTCTCCAAATCCATATAATCACTTAATAGCTGAATTTCATTTTCAATATTATTTGTTTTTACTTCGGATTGATATAGAAAATTTCTTAAAAATCGAGAAACTAAAACAATGGATTGTTTAGCTTCTATATTTTGATTTGTGGAAACCAATCCTTGAATAGAATTGAGGGCATTGAAAATAAAATGAGGACGAATCTGTAGTTCATGGAATTGTTGTTTCATTTGCAAAAGGGAATTTTCAGTCCTTAACTTTGAAAACTCTAAATTCATTTTTTCTTTTCTATTATTCAGATTATATAAAGACAATAAACTGATCATCAATAGCGCTCCTAAGACTCCGAATAGAATCCTCCATACGAATCCAATTTTATTTTCGTGATAAATTTTTTCAACGGAAATATTTATCGGAACAGAGATGTTCTTTCCTTCTGAAGAAGCCCGGATAGAAAGATTTAAATTTTGATTGTCGAGTTCTTCATAATCTATTCTGAATGGGTTTGATTGCGTAGTTTTCCATTTATCAGCATTCAATAAATAGCTAACTTCGGTTTTGCGACTAGAAGATAGATTTAATGCGCTATAAGTAATGTCTAAATACTTTATAGGCTTATTCAAAACTACCTTATTTGTATCATAAATCTTTCCATTATTATCGATGATCGACTTTACTTTTAGACTAGAAGGGAAATGGGATTTGGTAAGCGATATTTTCTGCATCCCAATATCCGAAACGATCCAAAGTTGCTGCCAATCATCAATCACCCAATCTCTAAATTGCCCATTTATTTCTCCTAATCGATCTATAGAGGAGTCCCGCCAATCAAACACAAAAAGATCATTATCGGATAATATGTAAGTTTTTTCCTTATGTTGCTGTATGGCGATAATGTCCTTTGGAAAAGCGTCAACCAAGGAGGAAAGTTGAAACCATCGATCATTTTCTGAAGCGTATATTTTTTCCTTTGTAGCTGCTATTATTTGATTATTTTTAGAAGTAATATCTATGATTGGATCTTTGAAAGCGTGGATGGGACGGTAGGGTCGAGTCGCATCAAAAAGAAGATTGTTGATCATTAAAAATAGACGAGTATTTTGCTCTGATTTCAGGCGAATTGGGTGAATGTCATTTTCAAAGTATTTATAAACTTGATTTTCACTCAATGAGAACTGATGTATTTCGTAACTACTTGGTGTAGATAAGTAGAAGGTATCTGATCTAGAAAAAAGGGTTTTACACTCAATTCCAGAAATATTAAAATCTATGGCTTGATAACGTATAAAATCTGTTGTGGAATGTAGTTCATCATTTTTTAAAACTAAGGCCACATTATCTTTAAATGATAGTACTTTACAATTACTAGTAAGGGTAGAAAATTGAATTCCATTAAAGGATAGAATTTCATCATCTGTAGTTTGTAGAATTAGATGTCCATCATTTAATTTATAAATATTATTAGCATTTTGAATAGGAGCAATCCACTTAATTTGGGAAAAGGAAGCTTGCCAAAGGAATGTCAGAGTGATCCAAATAAGGAAGGTCGACCAAGATTTAATCATAATCAAAATTAAAAAAAATAAGCCTACCGAAGGGGTTCAGTAGGCTAGGGGCAAATAATTTTAGGGACGATTATTGCTAACACTAAGTAACAAAAAAATACATTATAATTGGTAATAATATGAATTAATTTTAATCAGTTGACTAACGAAGTGCGGAAACATTGGTGCCCAATAATAGTTGCAACTAAAATTTATCAAAAAGACGCAACCTGTTTGTAGAATAACCATACTGAAACCAGTAAGATTAACATTGAACCTAGAGTGAGAATATAAGTTGGTTTGACTTTCAGTTTTTTTAGGAAAAAGAGAATGACTACAACCATCAAAAGTATCAACAATTGAGCTAATTCTACTCCGATATTGAATGAAGCTAATGGAGGAATAATGGAGTCTTCCTTTCCTATAATAGATCTAAAAAAGCTAGAAAATCCCATGCCATGAATAAATCCAAATAGCAGTGTAATGACATATCTGGAAAATATTCTTACTGATTTGTAGGCACTATAAAGATTATCTAAACAAGACAAAATGATTGTAATGGGAATCAGTAATTCTATCCATTTTGATGGAAACTCAATTATACTCATTGCGCTTAATGCAAGTGTAATACTATGACCTATGGTAAATGCAGTCACTAAGATAATAAGACTTCTAAGGGGAAAAATAGTATAGAGAAGAGTGATTGATAGAATAAATAGTATGTGATCATATCCTTGAATATCTAATATATGATCAAAACCTAGTTGTAGATAGGTAGAAAACAATTAAGCTTTACTTAAAGTTTTAAGATTCTTTGCGTGTACAATAAGCCAAAAGACACTGCCAGTAGCAAATAGAAAATGACTTATGTTTGATTGAATACAAAAAGATAATAGATAACTTATGAAACCAGCAATAATTAGAAAGCTAATAATCGGTAGATTTTCTTTGGTAACTTTCTTGCGAATGGTAGAGTAAAGTATCACTAATGCAAGAGAAAGAATGATTACATCAAAAGTCAAATGAGAACCATTTGTGCTATGGATTCCCATATATGCAAGGAGAAAAGGTAGTATGGTACAGTGTACTGCGCAGATAATAGAAACTATAATACCTAATATGTCTGGAAAGTGTTTTTTCATAAATGCAACAATGATGCAAATATAAGAAATATTTTCTGATTTTGAAATTATAATAATTAACTGTTTCTTTATGTTCTAACATAGTTCATTTTCTGTAATTTCGTTGTTTAAACATCTGACCCATCTAAAATACATGGGCATAGCAAAAATGAAAAAGTTTCAATTTAAAGACATTGCCTTTTTAATAATATCTATCGCTTGGATTTTCTTGGTGTTTATAGATTATTTGAATAAACAGATGTATGATTCTGCATTTATTTATTTCAAACAACCAAAAACGGCATTGGCCATCATTGTACTTTCTCTCCTAGTGGGGTTAGGTTTCTCAAAGTTCAAAAACGTATTCTCGAAATATCTAATGAATGGGCTGGGTATGTTATTACTCATCTTCATATCCACATTAATCTTAGCATTAGGATTTTCAAAATGGGCTTACACTCCTACAACACCTTCAGAGGGTAGTTTGTATGCAGTCTGGTCTATGGTATACATCATACCTTTATTGTTTACGGTTTGGAGTTCCTATGCAATGGGAGATCTAATATTTAAGTATTCAAAGTTATATCAACCGAAAATAGGTCTTGACCTCATCAAGATTGCGATAGGAATAATGCTGATTACCTTTTTGCTATTTATACTGGCAATTTTTGGTCTCCTATTCAATTTTATAATAATCCCAATTCTTGCCATTCCAATCATTGTCAATTATAAAGGGAGTTTAGATGTTTTAAAAAGGAGTTTGATCAAACCATGGGTCGATAAAAAGTCTAAGGTGAATTTTTTGACTGGGGTTTTATTGACCTTATTGATTACATTTTTGGCGCTAAATTTTTCAGGTGTAATTAGCCCATTTCCATCTGGTTTTGATTCTAGAAATTATTATGTAAATATTTCTAAACTTTTGCATGATTATAATGGGTTAGTGGAAGGCTTTCAGCCGTATAATTGGTCGTTATTTATGTCGTTAGGTATAATTGCCTTTGGAAACATTACGACGACTATGCACCTATCCTTTATCGGAATCATCTTTACCCTTTGGGGAGGAAATATAATTTGTAGAAAATATTTTAATTTACCTATAAACTTATGTCTATTTATTCTACTACAATTTTCAGTAACACCAGCCATTTATAATCAAATGTTTGTCGAATTGAAGATTGACTTTGGATTATTGTTTATTCAGATTTGTTGCCTCTTGTTGATTATGGAGATGATTGTAATGCGTAATCTAAAGGGATCATTTGAAGGAAAAGAAATATGGAGTTTAATCATTCTATTTTCTATTTTTTGCGGGTATGGGCTAGGAGTAAAATTGACACATCTATATCTAATGTTTGCCTTCTTTATGTTGATATGGTCCTTGTATTGCCAATATTTCGGCTTTTTGGGAATCTTTTTTATGATCCTATTTGTCATCTTTTTTGCCGGTCTTGATGAGATTAGTGGAATGGGCAGATATCACATAGGAATCTTCTATCAGCGATACGCATTCTTTGGAATTGGATTACTATTTATGATCATCAGTTTTATCAGAAACAGAAAAGATTTCCTAGACTTATTTAAAATTAGCGCGGTAGTGACCACGATAAGTATTCTTGTATTTGTTCCGTGGGTATTCAAGAACTACGCAGACTCAGACAAGATTAGCATCAGGACCTTGGTCATGGGGAATAATCCAGGCCCACCTGTACACGTAAAAACCATCAACGAAACATATAGAAAACTACTTCGAGAAAAGAATCAGAATAAAAATAAAAATAAAAACAGAAAGTGATCGCAATAAGATCGAAACATAAAATCATTGTTTTATTCAGCTTGTTTTGTATAGCATTATCTAGTCCTACTACTGATTTGTTTTCTCAAAATAATAGATTGAAGCATGTCGATGAAGGAGATATAACAAGAGAAGAAGTACAACGATATATAGGATACGAAAATCTTTTGCTAAGATATCTAACCTTACCTTATGATGTAGCTATCAATGTAAATGAAAGAGGGAATTTTGTAAACATGGGGTATTTGTTGCTTATGTTTTTACCACTTTTATTTCTTGCGCTGATTTGGCGACATACATTGTTTCGGATTTTGACTATGTTTTTTATGTTCTTATTAGTCATCCTGTCTACCTCAAATTCACTGATACTAACAAAGACAGGTATAAAACGAAATGCCATTCGGAATGTAGATGGGGATTTTGTGAATGATATGGTGGTTACTTGGGCAGATCAACCATTGGCTTTTTTAGTCAAACAGATCTATACTTTGAATAACTATATTTATCGACCATTTAACGGTATAAGTGACAGTATAAGTGGAGAGTCTGATCAAATTACATATCCAATCGTTATTGGGATATTTTGTTTCTTTGGATACATCGTGTATAGTTATGCAAGTAGATTCAAAAAAGGACCTTTAGTTGTAATGGGTCTAATATTTTTCTTTTATAGCTTCTTTTGGATTGCTACCTCTTCTGGAATTCTATGGTATGGATATCTTATGATGTTTTTGGGTATCATGATGTTATTCCTTCTACTTCAAAAATCTAAAGAAGAATCCGTTTTAAATTTAACATGGTTTAAATATACTCTATTTGCCTTTTGTGGAATATGGATGATGATGAATTTTGTACAAAGAATGACAAATATAAATCCAGGATCACATGAATCTAGATATGGACAAGAAATGATAAATATGGTTTCTTTTGAATATGGTACCGGAAAATTGAAAGAAAATCAAATCGTCAATAAGATTTATCCTGGATTCGATCAGGTCATAAAGCGCATAAATAGAGATAAAAATAGCTTAGTCTATAAGGTGGGAACTAGTATGACTTATTTTGTGGAAAATAATCATAGAAGAGTTTATTCAGATAATCAATTAGGAGTATTTAATCAATTAGTCATGGATTATCCTGATAGAGAAACCATGAATAAGGTCTTTAAAGCATCTGGATTCAAATATATTATTTTGGATCTTAACACTCCGACACTGGATAAAACTCAAGAGCGTACACTTATAAAAAAGTATAACCAATTCTTACAATATATTTTTGAAAATCCTGAAATTGAAATTCTATCTACAAATCGGATCATCGAAATGACGAATCCTAATACGGGGAAAAAAGATAGAATGTATGGATTATTTGGAGACATCATCGCCAATGGTAGTTATGCCATTTTTGCTCTAAAGTAAACGTTAGTTTAAGTATTTTTTAAAATATTATATTAAGGTAAATAGGGACTTTTAGCTTTCTTGGTCCTGTAATCACCTGATTTTCAATTCTAAAACTGGATTAAAGAAAAACTTTTTTGGTATATTTATACTCTGAGATAATATTTAATAGATGATATTTATCCCAATTCTATCCTAAAATTAATGGATCTTAAGAAGAAACACAAACTACCCTTGGAGGACGTATTCGTAGTATTGCCCGCGAAAGATGAGAGCAAACGAATAGAACCTGTACTAGTAAAGCTCCAGCTTCTGGGCTATAAGAATATCGTGGTGGTAAATGATGGATCTACAGACAACACCAGAGAAGTCGTTTCTAAATTTAAACATGTAAAATTACTAGATCATGTCATCAATCTAGGTCCAGGTGCATCGACCCTTACAGGTATTAAATATGCAGTAAGGAATGGAGCTGAATATGTCGTAACTATGGATGCGGACAATCAGCATAATCCAGAAAACGTTACCAATTTGATCAAGAAAATGCGAAAAGATGAACTTGATTTAGTCATTGGCACTCGATTCAAACAAAAAAATAAGATTCCAGCAACTCGTATAGCATTTAACTTCGTTGGCAATATCATAAGCTATGTGATTACTGGTATATATGTTTCAGATAGTCAATCAGGTATGAAAGCTCTGAGTAGGAAATTTGGTGAACAAATAGAGCTAAATTTTGACGGATTTGAATTTTGCATCGAAATCATCAAGCAAGCCCAAATCAATAAGGCAAAAGTAGGTGAAGTCCCAATCGATGTAATTTATACCAAAGACACCATGAGTAAAGGACAAAATTTCTTTACAGGTGTGAATATGTTGGTGAAGTTGTTTAATCCATTCTCGTAGTACCTACTCTTATTAGCTCATCAAATACGTGCTTTTTTCAAAAATCTTTGCTATCATCTCCAATATGAAGTTCGATTTCTGTTCCTCTATCTTTTTTGTCAAGATCATCCTAGGTGTACTCAGGATCTCAGGTACAACTCAACTGGACAGCTTTAGATGATTTGTAAGATTTTGTGTTCTTGGATATGTAATATCGTTTGTCTATTTGGTAACTATCAATGGATTATTGATTTCCGTTAAACACGGAATTTCTCCTTTAGATATATCTATATTTTAAAGTAAAATTCACTCTGTCGAATACATCGAAAAAGAGCCGAAAGTAATTATAACGTGAATTATCCTTCCAAGTTATCTTTTCGATTATAAACCTTATCACTCAGTTCATCAATATCTCCCTGATAAATCTGGTAAAATTCCTCCACATAAGGACGTTGATTAAAATTTCCTTTTTTGAAAGCTTTGTCTGCGGCATTAATTGCTTTATTAGCTTCGTAATAATCTTTCAATTCAAAGGCTGTTCTTGCATACCAAAATAGCAGGTCAGCATCTCGGGGATTATGCTCGATGCCTAGATTAAATTGCTCTTTTGCTTTTTCGAGATTTCCCATTTTGTAGTGCGTAATCCCATAAAATAAAAAGGATTTTGAATCTAGATAATCAGGAGTAAGTGTTTTTAGCTCTTCGGCAAAATGCTTTTCCCAATAGGATATTGCTTGGTCATACTCTTCCATCTGCAGATGGCAAACACCTCTCATAAAATGGATAGAAGTCGCTTGAGGATAATCTACGAAGTTAGGGGTCAAGGTGTCTAATGCATTAAAGTCATCAAGAGCTTTTTGGTAATCTCTATAAAAATATAAATACATATACCCTCTCCATCCTTGCCAATGAAGTGGGTCATATTCTACGGCTTTTCCGTAATTTTCATAATATTCTTTGGCCATGCCTCTTTTTCCGTAAGGCACTCCGAATTCTCTCCAAAGTGTAGCATTCTGAGGATCTAATTTTTCAACCTCTTTAAGTACCATAATTTCTGATACAGAACCCTGTCCATATTTTCTTATAACTTTCTCCATCATCTGTTCGGGAAGTTTTGCAAGCTCTTCTTGAGAAAATTCTTTTTTGTAGAGTTCGGGTGTTGTTTCACAAGAGCAAAGGCAAAGCAAGCAAAAAGATAATATTATATTGAATACATTATTAGTTTTCATAGTCATTTGGTTATGGTAAGATTTCGATCAATTTTCCATCCTTCAACTTGAAGGTTAGGTAAAAGTAAGCATCTACATCTTCACCATTTATATTAGTAGGAATCCAATCTTCCATGGATCTAAGGATTTTATAAAAATGAGTAGCGGTTTCGGAATTGAATTCTTTCCTCTGAAAGTCTAAATCGGCTTCTTCTGTGATGTATTTTCCTGCTTGACCTTTGCAATTAACAATAAACCTAAAGGTGAGATAGCCGGATTCATTAAAGAGTTTTTCTTCTTTTAATTGTCTTTTTGTAATATCCCAAATGTTCTTTTTGCCTCCTCGATATCTTTCAACCTGACTGCCATTATAATAATCATACATTCTATTATTAACCATGCACAAACTCAACGGTATGTCTTTATCAAAGGCTTGTGATGTATCTATATAAGCCACTCTATGAACAGGTTCTTCTCCTTGCTTAAGAAAATCATCGAGTGTTATCTGTTCAACTAGTTCACCCCAATAGTGAGTTCCTTCTATTTTATTACTGAATTGATAAAGCCCTAAGCCATGTAAATAAATGCTTTTATTGTTGAAACTATTTATTGTTGTATCGGAATTGAATATTGATGTTTCTTCTCTAGTCCCATAGAATATCAGTCCAGGTCGATCCATGATGATAGTATCTTTGAAATTATTTATATATACATTTTCCTCTGTGCTTCCCCATTCATTTGTTTTTAGTTTTTGGTGCCTAAAGGGTTGTCCTGACCATCTATGGGTAACAGAGTCTGTAATGGATGTGTCATATGGATATCTTTTAGATAAAGATTTTTCTTCCAATAATACAAAGTCATCTTTTCTTAACAACAATTATTGAGAAAATTCAGGAGTATGTTCATTTATGTAGTTAGTGTAGTGTAATGTGTCGCCTATCAAAAGGTATGAATTATAGAATATATGGGTATTGGTGTCATACTTTTCAGCTTCTATAATAGCGTGTGCATAATATTTATTTACAATACCTTTTTTCAGTAATTCTAAAGAAGGGTAGTATTTTAGTCCAATACTCTTTTGTTCTTTAGTTGATTGACAAGAACTCAAGAATGAGATGCTGAGGCACATAATTAAGAAACGAAAAAGTACTTTCATGAGAATTGGGTTTTCATAATTTGGTTAAGAAGTACTTTCTAAAGATAATAAAGACGGAACTATTCTTTAATATATGTAAGTACAATTAACAAAGCGTTAAGTTATTTCTTCTCCTCCATTCTATCAAACTCTGATTTTTTGCGAAGTATGACAAAATCATAAAAACGCTTTATGTCAAACCACAAAAAGAATTCTTGCTTTTTGAGAATGGTCCAACTGCTTGTAAGTTCATGTTTTGATTGAAATGCTTTTCGGCTATCTGCTATTTCATTCCAATCTTTGAAGAAAATGTGATGAAGTGTTTTTATCAGCATCTTCAAATAATTGAATCGTAAGAAAACGATATCAAAAACCATCACCATGAGATACTTAATGATGATGGATGGGATATTGATAAGTACTACAGGTAGTGGCATGAGTTTAAAGAAAGTATAGAATATACTCTTTTGAATTTGTAGTACATACTCAAAGTTGTGGATCTTATTGACGGATCGACTGATTTTGTGATAGACGACTGCATGTGGGTCGGTGATGCATTTGTAGCCAGTTACCAAAGCTCTAGCTCCAATTTCCGCATCTTCGTATCCTGTGTTGAAGTATAAGTCAAAATAGCCGATATCTTCTAACATCTTTGCATCGTATAGAGTAGCACCAGCACAACTTCCATAATTTTCGATATAATCATGATAGTCATTTGGATTTTTTCTGAACGCAATTGGAACGATCTCTCCGGTATTAATCATTCTGTGACCAAGGTTGTCTAATTCCTCATGGTTGAAGTAGTCTATCATTTTACATGCAATGATATGAGCTTCTTTTTTTCTTGCTGTTTTCAATAGAGAGGACAACCAATATGGATCTGCCGTTGTATCATTGTTGAGCATAGCGACATAATCGAATTGCCCTCTATATTGATCATACAAAATTTCCAACAACATATTTGACCCAAGTGTGAATCCATGATTATCATCGAAGTAAAAAAGTTCTAACCATTCGTATTTTTGATCTAATACTTTTAGTCTCGCTTTATTTTCTTCGTCAGAATCATTGTCCGCAAGGAAGACTTTAAAGTTTACATCTTTTAGGTGTTCTAGGGATTCGAGGCACTCTTCGGTATCTTCGATGCCATTCCAGTTGATGATTAATATGGGAATAAACTTTTCCACCTCTATGCTAGTATGCTATTATACCAATTTAATAATTGTTTATCGGCTATTTTTTGGAGCTGAAGATATCTATCTTTTGATTCTTGCTCTAAAGCAGTGCGAATTTCTTTGTTAGTTATAAGACCGATTACCGCATTGGCAAGATCATTTGGCGACGAAGCAGGAAAATAGATAGCAGCTTGATTTGCGACTTCTCGAGAAGTCGGAATATCTGAGAGTACCAATGCTTTCCCAAAATGCATTGCTTCTACAATTGGAATTCCAAATCCTTCGTAGAGTGAAGTAAAAACGAATAAGGTGCAATTCGAAATCAATTGTAACATGTCATTCCTTTTCACATAACCCATTACTTGTATACGATCTTTGTATGGGTGCTTTTCTAATAAGGAGAAAAATTCCTCATTTTTCCAACCATCTTTCCCAATAATTATAAGCTCCAAATCCGGATACTTTTCAGCAATTTTTTCAAATGCGTTTAATAAGACAGGATAATTTTTTCGAGGTTCTATAGTACCTATGGTCAATAGGTACTCTTTTTTGATCGAAGGGTTTTCATTTATAATTTGCAATTCTAACTTAGGATAGATAGGGTAAATAGGTGCTTTGAGATCTTTTTTGTAAGCGAGAATATCCCATCCTGTATGCATTGTATTGCAAATCACAGAGTCGGCATTCTTTAAAATTTTAGGTAACAATAATTTATGCATAAAAGTACTCATACGATCATGATATTCGGGATACATGATCGGTGTAAGATCGTGGATGACGGTTACTTTTTTGATTTTTTTGGGTAGATTAAAAGGTCCAAAATGGGCTAACTCGATGACACAATCGGGCTTTAATCTTTTTACTTTTCTTGGTATGGTAAATAGTTGTCTCCATCTAAGATGCATTGGCAAAGACCTGACAGGTACAATAATTTGCTCTACATGTTCGAATTCTGAAATTTCATTTGAAGCTATAATAGTGTAGTCTGGTAGAGGGAATTCAGAAATCAATCTTTTTACAAATTGTAATCCGAAATAATGTATTCCGGAATTTTGGGTGGAAATGCTATCAGCTAAGATGACTATTTTCATGCTGGCTGTTTTATCGAAAGATTCTTGTAAAGAGCTATATATTCTTGCACAGAATCACTTAAGTGAAATTCTTTTACGGGAATATAATCATAGTCATTTTTAATCGCTCTTTTCATGGCCGTTGCTAATCCTTCTGAATCAAAAGTAATCATATTTATATGCTTGCCCGAAACGACTTCAGCAAGAGATCCTCTATTGGATGATATGATAGGAGTATTCATGGCGATGGTTTCAGCGGCTGTAAATCCAAAGCCTTCACTATAGGAAGGAACAATCACTGCATCTGTATTGATGACCTCAAATTGTAATTCTTTGTAGGGGAGATGATGTTTGATTTCTACCTTGTCTTCAATATTGTTTTCTTTGATTAATTCTTTGACAGCGTTTAGCAGTCCTTCTGGTTCTTTTGGAAGAATGAGTGTAAGTTTGAATGAATCTTGAACTAGTCCTGCTCCTGCAATCAAAACATCTAAGCCTTTAGAGATTCCAAGTCTGCCAAAATATAGAAAATGATAAGGTCGGTTTGGATCACTTTGTTTCTTAATATTCTTTTTGAAAATGGAATAATCTAGTCCATTGTAGATAACTTTTATTTTTTCTTTTTTGATTCCGTTTAAGGCCAATTGTTCTGCGGTATATTTTGATACGGCAATGAATAGATGGAATGGCAGTTTTAAAAGAATTTGTTCGAATAAGTAATGGAAAAATAAACTTAGCTTGGAGAAAAAAGGAAGATCAAACCAAAGTTTACCCCATGCTTCGTGGAATGTAATGATCACTTTTTTCCTTGTAAATAACCCCGCAATAATTGCTGGAATACCGGCATTATAGGAAGTGGTATGTATAAGGTCGTGTTTTCTAGCTTCTAGCAATGCAGGTAACCATCCAAGGAAAGTAAATATATAACGATTGAAAGTGGAAATCCTTTTGACCCTGACTCCACTTGGTAGCATTTCTTGTGAAGCTTGTCCTTTGCCTTTATTTGTAAGAACCGTGATTTGATGATTCTGATGGGAAAGTTCGTCCGTTAGATTTTTGAATAGTGTCTCAACGCCACCAATATTTGGATAAAAGCTTTCAAGAATGAATAAAATTTTCATTTGACGAAGCCATTATTTATTTTGATTTAAATCTGCAATGTTATCTTGGTTTTCTTGCTCTTCCATCTTATCCATCGCGATCTTTCTGACTAGGTCCGTGACTTTTCTTTCTAGTCTTTCCACCGAATTTGATAAATAATAGAGAAATATAAATTGAAACCCAAGAGCGACAAAGATGATCGCATTCACATTATCAGCAAAACCGAAGATTTCAGCTAATTTGAAGGATACTTCATTGGGAATAATAGCTAGGATACTGATGCCTAACCAAAAAACTAACCAAAATATGGTTCCTTTTACCAGTCTTTTCTTGACTTTATATTGATTGACCAGCCGCACAATGTAAAAGAATGCGATAAGAGGTACTACCCACTGATATAATTCAAATTGCAAATCGGCTGGTTTTATAGATAATAAAGGTACCTAAACTGTAAATATAGACAAATTCTATTCCGAATATCGATAGCTTTGTCTAAAATGCGCTATAATAGAGTGACCTTTTTAAGGGTTGTAATGATAGAGTGTTTGATTTTTTCTAGTGATTTTAAAGATCGTTGGACTTTCGTACAAGTACAGCTTAATTGGGCTCTAAAACCTATGGCCTAAACCTATACCAAGAAAAACGGGTAAGGATAAATCCTAATCAAAGGTTGATGTATAACCAATTCTGAAAACCCAACCACTATTAATATTATGTCTATCCATCACAGACGCTATAAAAGCGATTCCTGTTATAACTTGGCCTAAATTTAATGATAAACCTGTAGTGAGTGACAATATGCCTGCTCCAACTTCTAGTTGACGCTTGGTTCCTAAAAGATAATTGACCATGATAGGAAAAGAAAATCTATATATCTTAAATTAATAATACTAACTCCAAGACGAAATCCTAAGCCATATTCTGAATTGGATATTCTTTGATCATAAAAAATTAATAGATGCGAATATAATTCCATTACCAAGCAACTCTCCATATATCTGCTTATTGGACTGGCCATTAGCAATATTAATCACAAAAAAAATAATATTATGGAAATCAGAAATGTCATTGTTAACTTACATACACTTTTTCTTATGAATAGATCAAGTACTTAAAATTTAATTTATCCAACTCAATTTTGGAGCACAAGAAAGCTCATAAGTATCATTTATACCCACTAAAATAGATTTCGGAAATCAGATATTTCATATATTCTTAAGCAGGATACTCAACATAGTTTCTTGGAGTTTCCCATAATCTGACGGTTAATTCAAAGTCTTCACTTAAGGCATCTTTTAACAGTTTCCAGATTACAAAGCAGATATTTTCTGCTGTTGGGTTCATCTCCTTGAAGAATTCTGTATCTAAATTCAAGTTTTTATGATCAAATCGATCTTCTATTTCTACTTTTATGATGTCTTTTAGCACTTTAAGGTCAATTAGGAAACCCGTTACTGGATCGGTTTCTCCAACCACTTTCACTTCCAACTCATAGTTATGGCCATGATAATTAGGATTACTGCAGAGACCATATACTTCAGTATTCTTCTCCAAGCTCCATTCTTCATTGAAAAGCCGGTGTGCGGCGTTAAAATGAGCCCTTCTAAATACGGCTATTCTCATTATTTATGTATAATTTTTAAGTGATTTAATAATGTTTTAGAATAACAAAACGTTTTTATCCCAAGTATAGTTGTACTTTTGTAAAAGGGAGAAAGATTAGGAGAACACGAGATTTGACAAAATAAAATTCTTAATATCCAACTTAAAGTCAATGGGATATTATCAATATAAAGTCCTGGCTTTCAGGATACTATCATAAATTACTCTGCCAAACTCTTTGTACGTCCTATTCTAGCGATTTTGTCTCTCTCTTTCTTGGAATAAAAATGTGAACGGTGTTATTTAAAAACATACCAGGGCAAGATAAGACGAAAAACTACTTGATGGATTTAATCCAGAGCGATTCTATTCCGCATGCTCTACTATTTACGGGTCCTCAAGGAAATGGTAAGTTGGCCATGGCAATGGCTTTTGCCTCTAGTTTGCAATGCAAAAAATCAAATAATTTAGAAGTTTGTGGTATTTGCTCAGACTGCCAGAAATCTCTAAAAAACATACACCCAGATATTCATATTTCATTTCCTGTAATCAAAATGGAAGGTAAAAAGAGGGAGGATACTACGTCTATTGATTTTCTCGCCCAGTTTAGAAAATATTTTGATTTAAATCCATTTGGTGGATATCAGCCATGGTTAGAATACATTCAGGCAGAGAATAAGTTGGCAAATATCAATCGTACAGAGTGTCAACAAATCATTCGATCCTTAAGTCTTCAAAAATATGAAGGTGCGTATAAGATCCAAATTATATGGATGGCGGAGAAATTAGGTAAAGAAGGAAACAGATTACTAAAATTAATAGAAGAGCCTACTCCAGATACTATTATCATCTTGTTAGCAGATTCATCAAACTCTTTATTGAATACCATCGTTTCGAGATGCCAAATTTTAAATATCCCACCTTTTCAGGATGAGGATGTTTCCACTTTATTGAACGGTTTAGATTTAGAGGAAAATAGAAAAAATGAAATAATTCGACTCGCATTTGGAGATATGAGTAAGGCGATTGCGATGGCTACCGAAGAAAATAATGATTGGGATGAATATTTACTCCAAATTATGCGGACTTCTTATTCATTAAATGCAGAAAAAATAAAAGGGGAAGTAGCGCATTTGACTTCCTTGGGAAAGCATAATATAATATCATTTTGCCACTATGGGTTATATTTCTTTAGAGAATATTTGAAGGCATTGCATATAAATAATACAGACATTTGCAGACTATCATTAAAAGAAAAAAATACAGTACTAAGGATGATGAAGGTAGTGGATGAGCCAATGGTATCAGAATTAGTAAAGTTGTTTGAATCTAATATTGGGTTGATTCAGCGAAATATAAATAATAATATCCTTTGGATAAATACTTTTTTTACCATTGGACAAATGATGCGTAGAAAGAAAATTGCTGCTTAGCAGTATCACTATAAATTGAGAAACAATGGGATGTAGTTCATGTGCAGTTTCAAAAGATGGAGTTCCTACGGGATGTGGAGATAAAGGACATTGTACGAGTGGAACATGTAATAAATTAAACACAACTGATTGGTTGACTACGTTGGAATTAGATGATCCGATGAGTTATCCAATTGCAGAAGTATCCTTTAAGAAAGGAACCAGAAAAGCCTTTTTTCTAAATCATCCAGATACCAGATCTATTACCGGTGACATGGTCGTTGTAGAAGCCGCGAATGGGTATGATGTAGGGCGTATTACCCTGTCGGGTGATTTAGTTCGACTACAAATGAAGAAGAAGAAAGTAGCTGAGGAAAGGATCATTCATAATATTATTAGAAAAGCGAATGAAAGAGACCTAAGAAAACTTTCAGATGCAAGAGGCAAGGAGAAACCCACTTTAATCAAATCAAGACAACTCGCAAGAACTTTGGGTTTAGATATGAAGATTGGGGAAGTAGAATATCAAGGAGATATAAGAAAAGCGACCTTTTATTACATCGCAGATGGTCGGGTAGATTTTAGAGAATTAGTAAGAGTATATGCACGAGAATTTAGAGTGAAAATCGAAATGAGACAAATCGGTTCTAGACAAGAGTCAGGACTGATCGGTGGCGTGGGAGCTTGTGGTAGAGAGCTGTGTTGCTCTACTTGGTTGTCCGATTTCAGTTCTGTGACCACTACTGCAGCTAGATATCAAAACATTGCGATCAATCAAACAAAGCTATCTGGACAATGTGGACGTTTGAAATGTTGTCTAAATTTTGAATTAAATATGTATGTGGAAGCATTGGATCAATATCCGCAACACATTGATCGAATTAAAGTAAAAGCAGGAAACGCTTTGCTGATGAAAGTCGATATATTTTCTAAGAGAATGTTTTATAGTGTACCGACGGAAATTGGAAGATCCAAAGTGGTCGCATTGACAAAAGAACAAGTACTAGATTACAAGAAAAAAAACGACGATAAGATCTATCCAGAAACTTTAATGGATGCAGAAACATTAAATCTTGGCAACTCAAAGGTAGAAGAAGAAAAGAAATTTGCAGATGTTACTGGTGAAATAGTATTGCCAGAAGAAAAAAGGAAAAAGAGAGGGAAGAAAAGAGTTAATAAAAAAAGTAGATCGGCATCTTCGAGATCAGGACCTAGAGATAAAAAAGATGATAGATCTGGATCTTCTCGGTCTAGTTCAAGATCTAATCAAGGCTCTAAATCTAATAAAAGTCCTAAGGGTTCGGGTTCTGAAAGACCATCCGGTAACAGAGGAAATAACCCAACTAAAAAAACTGAATCAGGAAAGCAAAGTTCAACTCAGCCGCCAAGAGGACAAAGGTCTTCAAATAAGTCAACAGATGGCAGATCAACTGAAAAAGGTGCTTCATCAAAGCAGAACCCCAAAAACCAGACTACCCCAAAATCTAGAAATCAGCAAAGAGATCGACCAAAGGGAGATGCTTCAAAGGGAGATGCTCCAAAGGGAGATCAGCAAAAACCGAATTCTAATAATTCAGGAAAGAATGATACAAATAATCCGCCTAAAAAATAATAAGAATGTCTTACGATTTGACCATAATTGGTTCTGGACCTGGAGGATATGTAGCGGCAATTAGAGCAGCTCAGTTAGGTTTGAAAACAGCCATCATAGAAAGATATAGTACATTGGGTGGTACGTGCCTGAACGTAGGTTGTATTCCTTCCAAGGCTTTACTAGACTCCTCTGAACATTACCATAATGCGACTCATACTTTTGAAGAACACGGTATCAAGGTGGCGTCTGCGAAAGTAGATATGAAGCAAATGATTGCAAGAAAAAATAGTGTAGTCAGTCAAACTTGTGATGGTGTAAAATACTTAATGGATAAGAATAAGATTGAAGTATTTCATGGTCATGGATCTTTTGTGAGTGCCAATGAAATCTCAGTTCTTAAAGAAGATGGCTCTAAAGAATCTATTGAATCTAAAAATGTAATTATTGCCACTGGCTCCAAGCCCATTGCTCCTGCATCGTTTAATTATGACAAGAAAAGAGTTATTACGAGTACGGAAGCATTGAACATTGATAAGGTACCAAAAAGTATGGTTATTATTGGGGCCGGAGTGATCGGCTTGGAATTGGGTTCTGTCTTTGCAAGACTTGGAACTCAAATAGATGTCATAGAATATCAAGATCGAATTTTGGCAGGAATGGATAAAGATGCCGGCAGGGAACTGAGAAGATCTCTGAAAAAATTAGGTATGAAATTTCATCTTTCTCACATGGTTACCAATGTCAAAGGAACTGCAAAGAATGCAAAGGTAGAATTTAAAAAGAGAGATAAAGAGGATGTACTTTCATTAGAATGCGACTATTGTCTGATTGCTATTGGAAGAGGTGCATACACTGATAATCTTGGTTTAGAAAATGTAGGTATTGCTACAGACGATAAAGGGCGAATAGAGGTCAATGAGCATTTGGAAACGAACGTCCCAGGTGTATACGCTATTGGAGATGTAGTGAAAGGAGCTATGTTAGCTCATAAAGCGGAAGAAGAAGGAGTATTAGTAGCCGAGCAAATAGTCGGACAAAAACCACATATTGATTATAACTTAATTCCTGGCGTTGTATATACTTGGCCGGAAGTAGCTGCTGTAGGTAAAACAGAAGAAGAATTAAAAGAGGCTGGTGTTCCTTACAAGAGCGGAAAATTTCCTTACAAAGCATTAGGTCGCGCAAGAGCTAGTATGGATACAGATGGATTAGTCAAAGTCCTTGCCCACAAAGATACAGATGAGATTTTAGGCGTACATATTGTCGGTGCAAGAGCTGCAGATATGATTATGGAGGCAGTAGCCTTAATGGAATATCGAGCAACAGCCGAAGACATGGCAAGAATTAGCCATCCTCATCCAACCTATACAGAAGCAATAAAAGAAGCAGCTATGGCCGCAACAGAAAATCGTGCAATGCATGTATAACGGTGCATACAATGCTGCTACAAAAAATAGAGGCTTCCTGCAACTGAATTGCGGAAAGCCTCTATTTCTTTTAAACTATCTCTGAAAATTTTTTAAAAAAAAGCTCCAAATTTCTTTCCCATTAATTGTATCCCAGCATTACTCTACTGGGATACAACTATAATTTTCTTAGACTAAAATTTCTCAAACTTTAATGAAGCGTTTGATTTTTCTTATTCCTCTTGAATCCTGAATTACAAGTAAATATAGACCAGGAGTTAAGTTGGAAATATCTATGCTATTTGTCATGAGACGCTGTAATCTATTTCTTTTAGAATTTGCATGTCCTTCATATCCAACAATGAAATATTGGAAAGATACGTCCTTCCCTAATGTTTCACTTTCAAGAATGTTAACCTGCAATTCTCCAGTAGTAATTACTTGAACTAATTCTGGTTCCCAATTGTCAATTGTAGCCTGATTTTCATCATCATCCGGATCAACTAAGTTGTTTCCACCATCATTGTCCTCCTCCTCTGGATCGTCTTCCTCCTCTTCTGGGTCATCATCTTCTTCTTCTTCTTCCTCAGATTCGTCGTCTTTAGGAATTTCTGTACAAGTAACTAAAACCGAACAGCTGGTAGAACAACCATATCCATCAGTAACTGTTAAGATGAGATTAGCATCTGCATATCCCATTGTGAATTCGACAACCACACTTGTAGTAATCGAAGTAATTTGACATCCTTCGCCACTGATAGACCATTCATAGGTAAAAGGACCCGTGCCGTCAGGATTTGCAACTGCCAGATGTCCGGGAGAATTACAATCTAAATTATCTGTATAAGAGATCTCGCATGATAAATCGGTGGGTGTACCCGAAATCAATTGAGTATGAGAACTGCTATTTCCACAGTAATCTGTCGCGGTCCAGATTCTTTCAATTATAAAGTTCAGTGGGTCACTTGAGATTACATTTTCCGTATAAGTAACCGTATACATATTGTCGTCCGATACACTCGGATCTGTAATTTCCGGTATTGACTGACAATTACTTAAGGTAATATCTGCTGGACCCTGTATGACTGGTGCAGTGTCATCATATAATCCTAATAGTTCACGTCTTAAATTAAAATTACCACATGCATCCTCAGCATACCAATCTAAAGAAATTCTAGCATACATAGACGGAAACTGCTCGTCATTGCAGTATAAGTACTCAATGGAATGATTGGTTTGTACTTGAATGTATTCATTGCATTGATCGGTTGCCGTTACATAGCTATCATAATTTATAAGATTTTCTAAAATTTGAATTTTCTCCGTTTCAGAAGTGTAAATGATGCCATTGCCATTTATCATTTCTTCTAATGCCGAATTAAATCCATATACAAAAGTAGGAGCTGTAAAATCTCCTAGAATAGCAGTTTGTTCTAATGTGTACACATTGCCGCAAACCGTAGGTTCTGTTTCCCATACATACTCTAATCGAATAAGATCATCACAAGTGTATGTAGTATCCGTGCTAATCTTGTATAATGCTAGCTCTTCTCCAGAGCAAACATCCAAAGCAACTCTTTCGTCTTCTACAATTTCGTAACATATAAGAGAATCCATTAAAAAATCTGGTGTTGACTCAATAACATCGATTGTTTGAGTGTATTCAGATGTATTATCACATTCGTCTGTAATTATAAAGTCACGGATCATGGTATAAAAATTATCGCAAGGGCCTTCCGTAATTGTTTCTATTACATCAAGTCTAAATTCAGGTGCCATTTCTATCTCAGGAATATCTTCATCGCATCCAATTGTTAAGTGAGAAGGAATTACTGCTTGTGGATCTCCCTCAATGAATATTTCTAGATAATATAATTGCTCATTTCTACAAATATCAGATAGTAGCCATTCTAAATAAATTCTTTGAGTCAAATTATCTTCATTGCATTCTAATTCTTCTATGGACGAATATGGTGTAATAAAGAAATTATTGCCGCACGGAGAATCATAAACAAAATCTGCAGAAGAGATCACAAATTCTCCATAGTAATAATCAGCCGTCCAAGTTACAGTAGAATTTACGGGAACACCATTTGTCAAATTTCCTACAAATGTTGGATTCATGTCAGTAAAATCATCCGTAAGAATATAAGAGAAAATAGTTACGGTGTTGTAGTTTCCGCATTCATCTACAAGATCAAAAGTTCTACCTAAGATATCTACATTGCTACAATGAGAACTTGTAATTTCCTCATCAATTGAAATTATTTCTAAGCCAGAACAATCAATAAAGTAATCTAGACCTATTTCTGGCACGTCATCGTAACAATAATATTCATCTAAATCATAAATGTTCTCTACAATGTTAGGGCCTTGGTTATCTACTACATCTAAGGTTTGTGTAAAAGAATTATAATTACCGCAGTGATCAGAAGCAATCCATGTTCTCGTGATTACATCATCGTCTTTACAGAATGTTCCTTGATCCTCGTAAACTTCATTAAAATCTAGATGTGCACATATACAAGCATCAAAAGCAACGATCGAATCTGGTGGAGGGATATTGTCACAATCTACATAAATGTAATCCTCCGGTAAGTTCTCAAAAGTTGGCGGAGTATCATCAACAATATTTATATAAAATTCAAAATTTGATTCATTATTGCATTCGTCTGTCGCTATTATTTTGCAATAATATCTCACAAAATATCCGTCGGCAATACAATTACCTTCACCCAAAACATCCTCGAAAAATTCTATCGTAACATCTCCTTCACAATTATCAATTGCTAATCCATCCAAATCACTGAGGTTAGGAAGTAAGAAATCATCGTTACTTGTAGTACAGGGGAAGTTGATGGTACTTCCATCCACGACATTTTCTAAACCTGGGTACCCACTCACGTCAATGATTGGTCCTTTGTCGTCAATAAAAGTATAGATAGCTGTAAAATACTCACTATCGTTACCGCAAATATCAGTCGTTTGCCAAACAACCGTTCTTGTCTCAAGTATAGGGCAATCGCCAGGAACTGTTACATCGCTAATGAGCATAAGTTCCACGGTTTCTGGATTGCAATCATCCATATAGGTCGGAGGGGTCGGTACAAAGTCAGGATTCACACAGTTGAAGGTCATATTTAGGTCCTCTGCTCCTGTAACCCAATAAGGAGGAGCGTCATCTACTACCGTAAAGGTTGCTTCTTCACTTGCAGAATTACCACATAGGTCAGTCGCATAGAATAGAACTATTCTTATAAAAGTGTTTCCGCAACCAATAAAGTCATTGACAAGTTGATAGCTATAATTTAAATCTGAACACGCATCTTCAGCCAGTATACCTGCAAAGTTGTTTAACCAATTTTGATATTGCTCTTCGTGGGTCTCAGAGCTAGAACAAGGTACATCCATGTCCATTGGAGAAACGGTTATTATCGGTGGAAATACATCTCTTAAATATAAGGTAGCTGTGCACGAGTTTACATTTAGACATTGGTCTTCCACTTGGAATGTTACAACTTGGAATTGATTGGAAGGACAATTTTCAGCAGTAAAATTATTAGGATTGTAATTATCTGTAATACTAATGGGTCCACCCCCATAATCAGATCCTAGTACTGAATTCAACCAATTTTGAATTTGAATATTTTCATTAGGATCGAGACTATCTTCACAATTTATGTATAAGTCAGCAGGACAATTAATCTCAGGTGGTGTTGTGTCTAATATTTCTAGTAAGCTTGTACAGCTATTAGCATTGCCACATTGATCTTTTATAGTAAAGGTGATGATAGAAGCATCATTGTTGTCGCAAATTGGCTCAAAATCACTCAGCTCAAAATCATTGTATATGATCACATCACTACAAATATCTACTCCAGTTACAGCGTCTATCCAATCTTGAATTTCACTATCATTGCCATCATCTCCATACTCTAAAGTAAGTGTAGGAGGGCAATTGATAGTTGGATTTTGAGTGTCTTGAACAATGATTTTAGAAGTACAAGTTAGGGTCTCACATTGATCGCTAGCGAAAAAAGTAATATTAATTTCGAATGGTAAGTTGTCGCTTTTGCAGGGAGAACCTAAAGAACCAGGTATATAATCGTTAGAAACATTTATAGAAGAACAGCCTTCATACATTTTTACTTGTGCTAACCAATCTTGTACATCTCCTTCCGTATATTGATTGCATTCTAAAATTAAATTATCTGGACATTCTAGAACTAAAGAAGGAGTAGGAGTAATTGTAAAAGTTGCCGTACAACCAGCTTCCGAACAATTATCATCAATGTTATAATCTATGGAAATTTCCTTCATCTCAGAATTCGGACAAAGCTGAGGAATACCATAGATACTCAAATCTGGCTCTTGAACTCCACACCCAGCATTAATGACATAGAATTCTGATAGCCAACTATTATATAGGCCTTCGAGTTCAGCTTGATTATTTATGTTACATGCATCATAACTTACATCTCCGGGGCAGTTTACCTCAACTACTGAGGTACCAGTAAGGGTAAAAGTTGCAGAGCATGCATCTGAAAAACAAACATCACTTTCTCCAAAATCAATTGTAATTACTTGATCTTCTTCTGAGCAAAAGTCAGGAACATCTATTCTATTATTACTAATGGTTACACAACCATCTTCAACTATGACAAATTCATCAACCCATGCATTATAAATATCAGCAAGATCCTGTTGATCGGTAAATTGACAGGTTGAATAAGATACATCTCCTGGACAACTTACTATGGGTAATTCTCTTGGAGTCAACTCAAACTGCTCAAAACAGTCAGCACTACTGCACCCATCAGTTATACTTATGGAGACGGTTACTACTTGACCTTGTGTTTCGCAAAGTAAAGGAGGGAGATACTGACTTAAATCTATTGGTTCTACACCACATCCTTCATTGACAACTATAAATTCTCCTAACCATTCATAGAAATAATCTTCTAATTCTTGTTGACTGTCAAATATGCAACCACTGACATCAACAGATGTAGGACATGATAATGATACGGGCTCGGATGCTTCTATAGAAAAACTTACTATGCAATTGGCAGTTGTGCAAATATCACTAAGATTTATCTCGACCACAGTTTCTGCATTACTACATAATAAAGGAGCACTATATACAGATAAATCTGGTAAGTTTATATTGCATCCGCCCGATACATTGAATTCTGCTATCCAATCTTGAAAGGTAGCATCTAACTCATCTTGATCTGCAAAGTCACAACTGCTGTAAGATACACTCAATGGACAACTAAGATTGATTGACTCATAGCCCAATTGGGTAAAAGTCCTAGTGCATGTGGAAGTGGTACATCCATCTGAAATATTATAAGATGCTGTGATGACTATGTCTTGACCTAAACATAGCTCTGTGGAGCCATCTACATTTATTTGAGGTTCAGTAACACCACATCCTTGACCAGAAATATCAAATTGAGATAACCATACATCAAATGCATCATTTAGTTCTTGGGGAGTACTATAGTCACATGCTCCTACGACCAAATCATCAGGACAACTAACGACCACCTCATCGGGTGGAGTTAGATTTATGTTTTGCTCAATAAATGATTCATTGCCACATTGATCAGATATTACATAAGTTCTTATTACGAGGACTTCATCACATGTTGGATCAGATGGATTATCAGATAAGAATTCTATTGTAGTTCCATTAGCACAAAAATCTACGACGTTGGTAAGTAAGTTTATATCGGGTTCTGGTATTGGGGAACAGGCAGGTACATCTATATCTGCAAGAGGATCAGCTGTTGGTGGATTTTCATCAGCAAGGACTGTAATGGTTTGCACACAATCATCAGTTTGACCACATTCATCCATTATTTGATAAGAAACGTAAATTTCACCTCCAGAACAGACGTCAACACCAGAATCATCGATCGATAAGATTTCGGCAGATAAACCTAAGTTGCAATCGGAAGTACTGTTTTCGAGGACACTTTCTAAATCCTCATTTAAGTTCTCTAAAAAAGTAACACCAAAAGAATTGAATTCGATTCTAATTGTATTTGATCCGGATGAACTGGAAATCAAATTTCCACCACCGCCATTTTGAAATGAAATCCAATCGGAGTAACAATCAAATGTTCTGTCATCTGGACAAAATATTTCAGGTGGATCTTGTTCGATAATGAAAAATTGATCACAGGGTTCTGATATCATACACTCACCAAATTCCACTGTGTAGCTAATTATATAGACATCTCCATTACATCCATTTTCTATAGAGGTTTGTCCATATGGCCCTACAATTTCCACTGTGTATTCTATGCCTTCGCAGCCTCCATTAATAATGACATTATCTATTTCGGATTCTATATCTTCGAAGCAATTGACAATCATTGCATCTCCAAGAGTCGGGTTAGGACATTGTGTACTGATAACATTTGATTCAATAGTAAAATTTGCAGTACAATTAATACCGTCAGGATTGCAATCATCAAATACCTGATACACGGCACCAACACTTCCACCACAAATAGATGGAGCCACTAATTGATTTGGAAAATCTGCATTATTTAGTGTGCTAGTTGCTTCACAGCCGCCAGAAAAACTAAATTGGAGAACCCAACCATCGAAAGCATCATCTATGTCTTGTTGATCGATACACCCAGATAGGGTAAAGTCATCCGGGCAATTGAAGATAATTGGTACTGCCGTAATATTATAAATTAAATTACAATCATAACTTTCCCCAGGTAATCCATCATCAGTAATTGTTACTGTCCTTATAAAATCTTCGCTGCTACAATAGTCTGGTTCATTATCTGAATATTCTATATTTATTTCTCCACAGTTATCATTGATCACTATTCCGTAGTCTCCTAATAGGGTAATATCAAATATAGGATCGGGTACTGGATTATTGCAATCATAAGTTCCCGTTTGAGGATCTGGCGAACAACTCACATCAAATGTGCAACATGGCCCTTGGAAGTCTATGCTCATATCTGTAGTACATCCCACTCCGTCGGTTACGGTTACTGTGTACATACCTGGTGGAACATTAAGTAAATCTTCTGTCGTAGCTCCATTACTCCAAGAATACGTAAAGTTCCCATCGCCTCCAGAAATTGTTGCATTCACATTTATTGCATTTGCTCCAGCTACGCATTCTGCGGTGAGAGTAGCCATCAAAAAAGCATCTATGGCAATATCGGTTGAAAGATAACAATACTTACCGTTAGGTGGATCCAGAATAGGACATTCCCCACTAGGCACATCATATATTAATAAGATGTCAGTTAAATTTAAAGCAGTACCGCACTCAAAGGTAATTTGACCTGCATTAATGGTTGCAGGCGATTGTCCATCCAATGGTCCTTCACAAACCAAAATATCGCACATCGTAGTGGATCCATCTGGCAAGGTGTATTCTACCGAAGCGATGACAGCTAGATAACGATCAGAATTAGGATTATTGTAAGCATCGATAAGTAGACTAGTCGTTATCATTTCTCCTGGCTCACAAGTAACACATCCTCCACCTAGATCTAGATATACACCATCTACTTGTACATCATTAGCAGGACAATCTCCTGGAGTAAAATCTGGCCTGACGTCCGCCTGCCCCGGAAAGGGTGGAGGACATTGTGAATATAAGTTATTGGCTCCAAAAAATAGGAAAACAAAAAATAGGGTTTTTTTGATTAAACCATACATAGATATGGTTTGTAAATAGGTATTGATCATCATTAAAAAGTTTATGGTTAAATATTTTTTATTCGATTACATATTCAGACTTATGGTTTTTTCTTTTTCAATAGAAAAGAGAATCATGGTAATTTTGTATTCGTCTTCTAGCTCTGTTTTAATAAAAATCGGTTCAGGTAATGGGTTAGAAGAGGTAATAAAAAAATTGCAAAAAGGGATTTTGAAAAGACAATTGATAAAATGCCTTTTAAGGAAGTAGTGTTCATGGCCTTAGTTGTTTTTGGTTAACGTAATATTTAATTGAATAGTCGAGAGGAAAAGTAATCACTTTGCGGTTGTAGGTGATGTTCATAATTTAAGTTGTTTATTGTTAGGATATATAATACGATTAGAGTCAGTGTAGCCTACACTAATGGTTGGCTATAGCATTGACTATAGTCAGTAAGTTGCTTTAATCTGAACTTGACTGTTATAGGTGTTTCACTTAATTAGATTATTATCTATTAAGCTGAATCTATAACTATAATTTTTAATTGGAGGAATCACGTGGAGTATACCACCATAGAAATCCTATTAAGGATATGCTTAAGGGTTGTATGGACACGATAGATTTGAAGTAAAATAGTTGTTTCATAATGTATGATTATTGGTAAGGAAAATATTACGAATATGAGAATGGAGATTCACCCATTGAGAGGAGAAGTAGTTGGAGTTAATTAGGATCATTCTCTTTTTATTTAGAAACTCATTAATGTAAAATAAGCACAAGCCTGTATAAGCTGAATTAATCAGTCTATATACATTGTCGATTTACATACACAACTCGTAATTATGTAATCAACCTATTAAAAAATCTAAACAAAAGCTGAATATGTTATTTGAGAGAGGTAATAAGAAAGTTGTTCTCAATTTCATATTGTAGCAATTTGATGTATGTCAACGCCCTACATTCATAAAGCTACAGAATTATTTTGAGAAAATAAAATTGGATAAGTCAATATCATGGTTTTCTGGGAGGGAAAATAGCTGATAATTGAAATTTAGATATAAACAATAGGTGTTATAATGAAAAAAGCTCTCAGCGATTAAATCACTGAGAGCCTAGTAATACCCTTTAATTCTCAATACTTAATACAAATATCATATTATTAATTTATTTAATATATGACATTATGCGACGAAAAAAGTACATTATGTGCCTTCTGCGTAAAAACTTACGTCAGGGCAAGTACATATTAAGTTTCTATCGCCCTTTGCATTGTCAACTCTTGCAATTGTGGGCCAAAATTTTCCTCTTTTTTGAATGTAAGCTAAAGGAAAAGCTGCTTTTTGCCTAGAATACTTATGATTCCATTCATCAGCACAAATCATTTGCTGAGTATGAGGTGCATTTTTCAGCACATTATCTTTTTTGTCAACTGAACCTAGAGCAATCTCATCGATTTCTTTTTTGATACTCAATAAGGCATCACAAAACAAATCAATTTCTGCTTTATCCTCACTTTCAGTCGGTTCTATCATAATTGTACCTACAACGGGGAAACTTAACGTGGGTGAGTGAAAACTGTAGTCCATCAGTCTCTTTGCAATATCTTCTGCTAAAATATCTATTGCTTTGAAGTCTCGCAGATCGACTATAAGTTCATGAGCTGATCGATTGTTGGCGCCAGTATATAATATTTTGTAGTGCGTTTCTAGTCGACTTTTTATATAATTGGCGTTAAGGATGGCGATTTGAGTGGCTCTTTTCATGCCCTCTTTTCCCAATAATCTAATATATGCATAACTAATTAGTAATATGCTTGCACTTCCATAGGCTGCTCCAGATACAGATGAAATTTGATTTTCTTGTTCTCCTCCATCATCAGTCCAAGTGTGTCCTGGTAGGAAAGGTTTTAGCTCACTTGTGCAACAAATTGGACCCATTCCTGGACCTCCACCTCCATGAGGTATACTAAAAGTTTTATGTAGATTTAAATGGCAAACATCGGTGCCTATATCTGCTGGACTTGTAATACCCACTTGGGCATTCATATTAGCGCCGTCCATGTATACTAATCCACCAAACTCATGAATGATGTTGCAAACTTCTACTATGCTTTCTTCAAATACACCATGTGTAGAGGGATAGGTTACCATAAGTGTAGCCAAATGTTTTTTATGTTCCTCCGCTTTTCTTCTTAGATCGTCTACATCTATGTTGCCTTTATCATCACACATAGTAACAATGACTTTCATTCCAGCCATGACCGCACTTGCCGGATTGGTTCCATGTGCAGAAGAAGGAATGATGGCAATATTTCGATGACCTTCTCCCTTTGCATTCAAATAATTACGGATGGTCATTAGTCCTGCAAATTCTCCTTGAGCACCAGAATTTGGTTGAAGGGAACATCCCTCAAAACCCGTTATTTCGCAAAGGTATTTTTTGAGTTCAACTAGAATTTCTAAATAACCATCTACTTGATTCGATGGAACCATCGGATGTATATCTGCAAAAGCTGGATTAGAAATTGGCATAAGCTGAGAAGCCGCATTTAATTTCATGGTGCAACTTCCTAACGGTATCATACTATGTACTAGCGAAAGATCCTTGTTTTCCAGTCGCTTCAAATACCTCATTAATTGTGTTTCCGTTCGATGCTCTCGGAATACCGGGTGGGTAAGAAAATCTTCTGTACGAGCAATGGTGGTAGAAAATGCTGGTGCCTTTGATGTTTCTATCTTTGGCAATCCAAAAATAGTTGAAAATTTTTCTAAGTCTTTATCAGTAGTACACTCATCTAGACTAATCATGCAACCATCTTTTACATAGTGTAGATTGATTTTCTCTTCTAAACATCTTTCTTTGATTTCTTTAATCTTATTTGTTTTGATATAAATAGTATCAAAAAATTCTTTATGAGCTGTCTCAAATCCTCCGGCAATTAAAGCACTATTGAGTGCGACTGTTTTGTTGTGGATTTCAGAAGCAATGTTTTCCAGGCCATCTCTACCATGATATACGCCATACATTCCAGCCATTATCGCAAGTAGGGCTTGAGCCGTACAAATATTCGAAGTAGCTTTTTCGCGCTTTATGTGTTGTTCTCTGGTTTGCAATGCCATACGTAATGCACTCTCACCATTTCTATCTACAGAAATACCTATAATTCGTCCAGGAATTATTCTTTTGTAGGAATCAACAGTTGCAAAAAATGCTGCATGTGGTCCACCGAATCCAATAGGGATACCTAATCTTTGGGTCGTTCCGACGGCAATATCAGCACCTAATTTTCCAGGAGATGATAAGAGCGTTAGACTGAGTATATCTGCGGCAACCGTAAGCATTATAGACTGCTCTTTTAATTGCTGTGCAAAGTTTTTGTAGTCAAATACTTTTCCTTCCGCATCGGGAAATTGAAGAATAGCGCCAAAGTACTCTTCACCAGAGAGTGTTGCTTGATTCCAGTCACCTGTAACGATTTCGATATCTAAAGGCGTGGCTCTTGTTTGTAGAACAGAGAGTGTCGTTTGATATACATGCTGATCTACGAATAGCTTGTTTATCGGTGTTTTTGTTCTTTTGTTTTTGATGGTATACATTAGATTCATCGCCTCAGCTGCTGCCGTTGCTTCATCCAAAAGAGACGCATTGGCGATCGGTAGGCCTGTAAGATCACTTACCAAAGTCTGAAAGTTTAACAGCGCTTCTAATCTACCTTGTGCAATTTCTGCTTGGTACGGTGTATACTGAGTGTACCATCCCGGATTGTGAAAAACATTTCTAGCAATAACGGGTGGCGTAAAACTCATGTAATAACCTTGTCCAATAAAAGATCTAAAGCTTTTATTTTTTTGCGCAAGGGATTTAAAATGTCCTTGTAATTCGTATTCAGAAAGGGCCTCTGGGAGAATCATTTCTTTTTTTCTCAAAATATTTTTGGGAATGGTCTGAGACATTAACTCACTCAAGGTATCAACGCCAATTTCTTTCAGCATTTCTTTTTCTGATTCGGCATTGATGCCTACATGTTTAGATGTAAAATTGAATTTGTCCATTAGAAAAGCATTAAATTTTAGAAAATAAATTTATCATTGTCGTATTTGTAAAAACTTGGGTTACCACTTGGTCAACCGGTATCCGTTTTTGCTCTAAGGTATCACGGTCTCTAATGGTAACCGTTTGATCTTCCAATGTTTGATGATCGATTGTCACGCAATACGGAGTTCCGATGGCATCTTGTCTTCTATACCTTCTGCCGATGGCATCTTTTTCATCATATACAACATTAGTTGCTAACTTTAGTTTAGCCTCTACATCTCTTGCCGCTTTCACTAACCCTTCATGATTTTTGAGCAGTGGAAGAATTGCACACTTGATTGGGGAAAGAGCCGGATGAATTTTTAAAACTAATCTTGTAGAGTTTTTACCTTCCGAATCTGGCACATCTTCTTCTACTAAATTATGACTTAATTGAGCTAAGAACATTCGGTCTAGACCAATAGAAGTCTCCACCACATACGGAATATAATTCTTGTCCAATGCTGGATCAAAGTATTGTAATTTTTTAGTAGACAATTCTTGGTGCGCCGTTAAATCAAAATCAGTTCTTGAATGAATTCCTTCCAGTTCTTTGAACCCGAATGGAAATTCAAATTCAATATCAGCAGCGGCATTGGCATAGTGAGCCAAATTATCATGATCATGGTATCTCAATTTTGAGGCTGGTGTACCGAGGGCTTTATGCCAATTTAGACGATGCGTTTTCCAGTACTCGTACCATTTCATTTCTTCGCCAGGACGTACAAAAAACTGCATTTCCATTTGTTCGAATTCTCTCATTCTAAAAATGAACTGTCTTGCTATAATTTCATTTCTAAAAGCTTTCCCAATTTGAGCTATGCCAAAAGGAATTTTTTGTCTTGCTGTTTTAGACACATTTAAGAAATTAACAAAAATTCCTTGAGCAGTCTCCGGACGTAGATATAACTTCCCTTCTTCTCCAGCAATGTTACCTAATTGGGTATTAAACATTAGATTGAATTGTCTGACTTCTGTCCAATTCTTACTGCCACTATCAGGACATGCAATCTCTAATTCTTCTATTTGTGCTTTTAGATCACCCATATTTTCTTCTGCAAGAGATTTATTCATCCTTGCTAATATGGTATCAATTTTAGTCTGTCTTTCCATGATTCGAGGATTGGTTTCTCGAAACATTTTTTCGTCAAAATCATCGAATTTTGTTCTCGCTTTTTCAACGTCTTTCTTGATTTTTGCTTCTATTTTATCGCAATAACCTTCGATCAATTGATCCGCTCTATATCTTTTGTTAGAATCTTTGTTATCAATAAGGGGGTCATTGAATGCATCAACGTGGCCGGATGCTTTCCAAATTTTAGGATGCATAAATATAGCGGAGTCCAAACCAACGATATTATCGTGCATTTGTACCATGCTTTTCCACCAATATTCTTTGATATTATTCTTTAATTCTACCCCATTTGGCCCGTAATCATAGACTGCTGCTAAGCCATCATATATTTCACTTGATTGATAAATAAAGCCATATTCCTTACAATGGGAAATAATTTTTTTTAAATCCATGATTCGTCTCTTAATTAGAAGCTAAAAATAACCTTTAAGCAAAGATTATATTAAAAATATTGCTATTTAATTCTTATTTGAGGTATGACCATGGATTATGGATTTTATGCTACTTTTGTTGAATTATGAAAGCCCCAGTGCTGGAACTGGTAGACAGGCATGGTTGAGGGCCATGTGTCCTTATGGGCGTGAAGGTTCGATTCCTTTCTGGGGCACTTTTTAGAAAATTACTTGGGTTTAGCTTACTGGCTAAACCCTTTGTTTTTCAGTGAGTTATGGAACATATTAGTGTTTTCCTTATTCCTTGTTTATTTCTTTTCTAATTATTTTTTGCCACTATACTAGATCACTTGAATACATACCTTCAGCTGAGATTATGTATATCCGATCATCAGGCAGTAAAAATGAACCTTCTTCATGAATTTTAAAATACTTGCCATCCCACTTCATGTAGAAATCCATTAGAGTGCTTCCAGCTCTAATTGACATTATTAAATCACCTTGCTTCAATAGCTTTTCTTGATTATTGTGATATTGAGTTACGACAATGGGTTTTCCAATTTCTGAATTTGGAATTTTTGATCCTAATAGCTTGACATATCTTTCATCTTTTGCTTTTGGTAATACTGTAAAGCTTTTCGGATTCATCTCTCGACTTTTAATATAATTCGCATATTCAAGAGTTCTTTGCGTACTCACCTCTCTTCTTTCATCAGAAATACTTTTTGAAAGTAATGCACAAATTAAAGCTACAACGGGAGAAAGAAATATACTAATGGCAAATACACCCCAATATCCAATTTTTCTATCTCTGCCAGCAAAGCCAACAACAAAAGCAAACACAAGCCATGATATTTTAAACATACTTTTTATAAAAATTAATGTAAATAAATCTAAACATTAGCTTAAAGCTAAGAAAAGCAGAACATGAAAAATCATTCAGATAAGAATTTTAGATTTTTTGAATGCAAAAAGTGTGGAATCTAAAGGATGAATTGCTTATTAATTAAAAATGATAACGCTTCTCTAAAGCCCAATTGGTCTAGTAGAAATTTTTCTATTGATATTTAGCTCATCTGGAGCCGGCATAATAAAAAACCAACTTTGATAAGCTCAACCTTTAAAGTCTTTACATTAATTTATTAGATACTCATATATTTTAAAATACTCTCAAGAGAGGGGTAGAGACTTGAAAAGTTTCAGGAGTTAGTTGAACAAGATAATGGAGGCATTGTATTAACCAATTCAAAAAGGTCATTGATAAAATTTATTTTATGCTTTAGACTCTAATTCTTATTCGAATCTTATTATCAGTATTATAGAGCAAAAACACAATTACTTTCGTTTTAATGTTAGAAAATAAAAAGTATGAAACATTTTACATTACTTTTCCTCAGCATAGGATTTTTTTTTACTCCCAATCTTGTACAATCGCAATACGAATTTGCGCCTCTTGAAGCAGAGTGGCAATACGATGCACTATATGGTTGGCAAGGTCCTGGGGTGACACATGTAAAAGTAACCGGGGAAACAATCATAGGAGGACAAGAATATAAGATTATTGAAGACAAGGCCATATCTTTTGAGAATGGGGAATTTATTGACAAGCGATATGTACGGCAGGATGGATTTGATATATATGAATATTTGGAGTACTCGGATGAAGAGATATTTTTATTTAAGACCTATATGGAAGTTGGGGACACTATAAATTTCCCAAGACTTTCAGGATTTGATTTTTTTATAGTTACAGAAGTAAACACTTTAGAGG
>Ga0209828_1000489_pt1 | contig 37839 bp, 33 predicted proteins | sample MaitaG_FD_187429 | JGI IMG/M metagenome (GOLD analysis project Ga0209828, IMG submission 187429) | Marine algal microbial communities from Maine, USA - Maine_Asex2 metaG (SPAdes) (version 2) | ecosystem: Host-associated > Algae > Red algae > Unclassified | place: Maine, USA | collected 2015-01-05
CCACTTCGCGCTTGGCGAGGCGGTGACGCTGTGGCGAGTACTGGGTGTCCTTCTCATCTGCGCGGGCGTCGCGCTGGTGGCGCGCAGTGGCTGATCTGGATCCCGGCATGAAGCACATCATCTTCGGCGGAGACGGTTTCCTCGGAACCGAACTGGTCAGGAAGCTCGTGGCCAGGGGCGAGCAGGTACTGGTCTGCGATGAAAAGCAGAGCCTGGCATTCGGCAACTACGACTTGCCTGGGGTCGAGTACGTCGCCATGGACGTGCGCGAACCTGCGTCGTTCGCGCCGGTCACGGTGGGTGAAGGCGACATCGTCTATCACTTCGCCGCACGACTACTGGTCCCCATCCTGCCGAGGGCCGAGCGCGAAGACTATTTCTGGCAGGCGCTGTACGTCGGTACCGAGAATGTTCTCGAATGGATGCAGCAAAACGGTTTGCGTCGCATGATCTACTACACCACGGACATGGTGTATGGGCATACCGAGATTCACCCGCGTACGGAAGAGCATCCGCGCAAGCCCATCGGCCCGTATGGCGAGGCGAAATACCAGACTGAGCTGCTGGTCGACAAGTACCGGCAAAAGGGCTTCGATATCACCTTGTTCAGACCGCGGTTGATCATCGGGCACGGGCGCCTCGGGATACTCGAGAAGCTCTTCAAGCTGATCGAACGCAATCTTCCCGTGCCGACCATCGGCAACGGCCGCAACTATTATCAGTTCATATCGGTCTCGGACTGCGCCGACGCCTGCCTTGCTGCGGTCGAGCATGACTTCCCTCGCGAGAACTACAACCTTGGCTCTGCCAATCCGCCCACCGTCAATGAGCTGCTGAGCTCGCTCATCAAGGAAGCTGACAGCAAGTCCCTGCTGGTGCCGACACCCGCTTTCGCGGTCAAGGCGACGCTTGCGCTGCTTGATCGTGTCGGCATGCCGCTGATGGACCCGGAGCAGTATCTGATTGCCGACGAGACCTGTGTGCTTGATTGCAGCAAGGCGCAACGTGAGCTCGGCTGGGTGCCCGCCGAGGACGACACGAGCATGCTGATCACGGCTTGGCGAGACTACCGGGCAGGGCGTTCACGTCCCTCCTGAGCCCGTCGATATCACGTTGATTGACCACTGCCCGGAAAGCTTGAAATACGACCCATCGACCGCACGATATTGGCGAGCAGGATGTCTCCTCGAGAGTCCACGCTCGTACCGTAAATTGCTTCTATTGGAGAATTTTGAGATGAAAATCGATTTGACACCCCTGTACGCGAACACGGTCGGTTTCGACCGGTTTGGCTCCCTGCTCGATGCTGCCTTGAGCGCTGACCGACAGGCGGCAGGCTACCCTCCTTACGACATCGAGCTCGTCGGCGAAAATCGCTATGCGATAACCCTCGCGGTAGCCGGCTTCCAGGATAGTGAGATCGACGTCCAGGTCGAAAAGGGCGTGCTCACGGTACGTGGGCGCCGCGAAGAGCAGACGAAGGATTCCCGGTACCTGCACCGCGGTATCGCGACCCGCTCGTTCGAACGCAAGTTCAATCTTGCCGATCACGTCGAAGTGGTCAGCGCGCAGATGGACAACGGGCTACTGAAAGTCGCCCTGGTGAAGGAAATTCCCGAAGCGATGAAGCCGCGAACGATCCCGGTCGGGCAAGCGCAAGCAGCCATCGAAAGCACGGCTATTGATAGCGAGGCCAATGAAAGTAAGGCCAATGCATAGTAGGGAGCGGGACACAGTCGTGGCCGAAAGCTCCTGACCTTGCCGCGCCGGGGCAGATGACGCGCCCTTGAGGCGAGGCATCGAGGCGCTGCGGCTGTCAAAGTCGCCGCTGAGCTGAAGTTCCCGGAGGGCCGGTTGATCACGTTGATCTTCCGGCCCTTTTCTTTGTTCATGGCATTCAGGTCCGTTTTTCCGGACCCGCTTGTCGGCCCCGCGACTCAGTGTTCCGAAAGTGAGCCCGCGTTGATCAGTGCCAGTACGATGCCGAGCACGAGTATCGATGCTGCCGCGTAGAACAGGCTTCCGCCGTCACTCTGACCCTGATGCAATACCTCGATGCCCAGAGGCGAGAACAGATGGAAGAAGACAGCGCCGGCCATGACCGCTGACGCCATCAGGCCGCCGGCGATGTGCCAGCGGCGACGCGTGCTGCCGAACGGCGTGCCCTTCATTCTGGCAATGATCCACAACACCGCCGGCAACAGCAGGACGAGTGACGTGATCAGCTCGAAGCTGCCGACCGCGATGGCTCCGAAATCGCGGAACAGATTGCCGATGGTCGTGCCTAGGAAGGTGCCGATCCAGTCGCCGATAGTGCCGAAGATATGCTGCGTGTCGGGATGGCCGCTGAACTTGTAGGGTAGCGAGCCGAGAAAGATTTAGCACATCCACGCCACGATGGGCCAGGAAAGCCACGCACGCCAGCTCTTCATGATTCCCCGCTCTCCGCCTGCGATGACTTGCTATTGATTGTACCGACCATTGATTGTCTGACTTCTGAGGTCACTACTGGATGTCACTACTGATTGCGTTCGTGTTCTATGAACCGGTCAGCGACGCTGGTCGCGTCGATTTCGTAACGGCCTGCCGCGATCTCCGCCTTGAGACGTTCGACTTTCTCGGTATCGAAGCGTCGGTTAGCGGGCTTTGTTCGGGGCGGATTTGCCACCGACGCACGCGTTCTGCCGCGACGTGCGGTTGCCAGGTCGGTGACGGTAGCCGTCGGAGCACGCTCGGGTGGAACCATGGCGTTCTGTCCTCTCGTAATCCTCGGTACCGGTCGAGCGGTACGCGGGATGCTTCTTGTTATTCGATCGATCGGCCCGATCTTCGCCGGACAGACGGTGGATCGGCGCTTGGTTGTACAAGTGTAGCGTGTGCGAGGTGTTACAGACGGTCGGGTCACGAAAAGCGTCCCGGCCACATCGGGAGTGGGAGCCAGAGTCCGCTTCGTGCGGGCGTGGTGCGCATTGCAGGGCGGTCATGAAGGCATCGAATATCGACCTGAATCCGGTTTAAGCTTTCAAGCGAGATGAGAACTACTTCTCGGTTCGCCTCGAAGGTTCGCTATCCTCGTCAATTCTTTGTCTTCTGCCGGCCGTCTTCTATGCTCACCCGGCAAGACATAACGATACGCGCCCACCGGGCGGAGACTGTCAATCGATGAGTACACGCAAAAAAGCGCGCAAAATCCTGATTCTCGATCAGGACGCCGACAGCGCGCAGCGACTTTCGCATCAGCTCGAGTTCATCGATCACGAACCAAGGGTGCTGAGTTCCCCGTCGATACTGGAGAGTCTTCCCGATCTCGACAGCTACCAGACGATACTGGTAGCGAATTTTCATGGCATCGTCGAGTGGGCGGCCAAACTTCGGGCGAGCAATGACAGCTGTCCGCCGTTGATCCTGTTGCTTGGCGGTCAGCCAGCCGGGATATCCCAGAAGGAAGTCGAAAGTACCTTCATCGGTGTACTCAAGGCCGAAATCCGCTATGCGGAGCTTTCCGACCTGCTGCACAAGGCCGAAGTTCGCGGTACGGCAAACACCGAGCCTTCGAAGGAGTCGACCCAGAATCCGGAGTTGTTCCGCAGTCTGGTCGGTAACAGCCGCTCGGTGGTGCGTGTCCGCAAGATGATCGACCAGGTATCGCCAACTGAGGCGACGGTGCTCATTCTGGGCGAGTCGGGAACCGGCAAGGAAGTGGTTGCCCGGAACATTCACTACTATTCCAACCGGCGCAGCAAGCCCTTCGTGCCGATCAACTGTGGCGCTATCCCGAGCGAGTTGCTCGAAAGCGAACTCTTCGGCCACGAGAAAGGCGCCTTCACCGGCGCGGTCGGCCCTCGCCAGGGTCGATTCGAGCTGGCGGAAGGTGGCACGATCTTCCTGGACGAAATCGGCGACATGCCATTGACCATGCAGGTGAAGCTGTTGCGGGTCATTCAGGAACGATCGTTCGAACGCGTCGGCAGCAACAAGAGCATCAAGACCGACGTTCGCATCGTGGCGGCAACGCACCGCCATCTCGAGCAACTGATCGAAGACGGTACCTTCCGTGAGGACCTCTACTACCGCCTCAACGTCTTTCCAATCGAGATGCCGCCGTTGGCAAGCCGCGCCGAGGATCTGCCGCTGCTCGTGAACGAGCTCATCACCCGTCTGGAGCACGAGAAGAAGTCGTCGGTGCGGCTCACGCCCGCTGCGATGATGGCCTTGTGCAATTACGAGTGGCCCGGGAATGTTCGCGAACTGGCCAATCTGATGGAACGCATGACGATCCTGCACCCCTATGGTGTCGTCGATGCGGGCGATCTGCCACCGAAGATGGCCCCCCATGGTCGAGCCCGCGGCGACGAGGCGACCGTGACCAGCGACGCGGGTCCGGCGGCGCCGTTGCCGATGAGTGCCGGTATGCCGGCGATGGTACTGAACGACCGACCGAGATTGCCGCGGGACGGCATCGATCTGAAGCAGCACCTGACCGACATCGAGGTGGCGCTTATCGAACAGGCGCTGGACGAGTGTTCCGGCGTGGTGGCGCATGCCGCCAACCGGCTGCACATCCGTCGTACCACCTTGGTCGAGAAGATGCGGAAATACGGCATCCAGCGGCCGGAAGAGGTGTCCTGATCGAGCGATAGGCGTTCAGTGAGCTTTCCACCCTCACGGTCCGCGTTGCCCGCGAACGACTGATGACAAGGCTTCGTCACTCGTTCGTCGAATACTGATCGCAGGCACGTTCGGACGTCATTTCCGGTAAGCCCCGGCAACGCATCGTCGCTGCCGGCGGCAGTGTCTGTTAGACCCATCACAAGCGAACTGCGGCGTGTTTCCCAATTCGGAAGCCTGCCCCGCGAGAGTGGCCTGCGAATGCCTGTGCATGCCGTCTCGTGGTTCGAGATTTGCTCCGTCACGGTTCATACATCGGGCTGATCGGCCTTGCCTTCCAGCAAGCCGCCAAGCGCGCCGATTACCGTGCAGGAGCAAGAGTTTTGGAGTCGAGAAAGTCCCTTGTCAAGGATCGACGGACGTGAGCGATGCGCTCGTCGGGAGTAGTGTCGCGCACGAGGTTCCAGTGGTCCCGCTGCTGGATCAGCCACTGCCGAATCTGGCCCCGGTGCAAACCATCGCCATTGCCGGTGGCAAGGGTGGCACCGGCAAGTCGAATGTCGCCGTCAACCTCGCTGCCGTGCTCGGTGCGTCTGGTTCCGAGGTCCTGCTGCTCGATGGTGATCTGGCGCTCGGCAACGTTGACCGCCTGCTTGATCTCGAGCCGATCCACAATCTTTCGCATGTGATGGTCGGTGAGCGACGACTCGACGAAGTCCTGATGAAGGGGCCGCTGGGTGTCACCGTCGTGCCAGGGGCAACCGGCGTGCTCGAGATGGCATCACTGTCAAGGCTCGAGCACGCCGGCCTGATCGGCTTGTTCAGTGACCTGCACACGCCGGCGGATACCCTGCTCGTCGATCTGGCGTCCGGGTTGCCCGACAGCGCGTTGGCGTTCTCCCAGGCGGCGCGAGAAGTGATCATCGTGGTCTGCGATGAGCCGACGACGCTGCAGGATGCCTGTTCGACCATCCGCGTCCTGCACGAACGATGCAGGGTCAGCCGATTCCGTGTCGTCGCGAACAAGACGGAATCAGCACGTCACGGACTGGATCTCTACAGCGCCCTGTGCCGCCAGGTCGAACGGCACGTCGATGTCCTGCTCGACTTCTGTGGATCGATTCCTCACGACCCGCAACTTGCCGAGGCCGTGCGCCGACGTTGCCCGGTCAGTGAGGCTTTCCCGCGCTCGCCGGCTGCCCTTGCGTTTCGCAAGCTTGGCGCGCGGGTCGCTCGCTGGCCGCGTCCTGCCGAGCCCCGCGGGCACATTGAATTCTTTGTCGAACGACTCGTTCGCTCCGCCGCGAATCAACGCTGAGAACGTCACCATGAACGCACATGCGATGTACAACGAGGTGGAGACGGTGGACCCGGATGGGTTGGTTGCCGCCAATGCAAACCTGGTCAAGCGAATTGCCTTCCATCTGATGAACCGCCTGCCGCCGAGCGTTCAGGCGGAGGATCTGATCCAGGCCGGCATGATCGGACTGCTCGAGGCTGCACGGCACTACGACCCTTCACAGGGCGCGAGTTTCGAGACCTATGCCGGCATTCGGGTGCGTGGCGCCATGCTCGACGAGATCCGACGATCCGACTGGACGCCTCGTTCTGTCCACAGGAAGTCGCGCGAAGCAGCCGAAGTGCTTCGTGAAATCGAGCAGACTCACGGTCGCGAGGCCAAGCCAAGAGCCGTAGCGGACAAGCTCGGCGTCGATCTCAGGGCTTATCACACGATACTCACCGAGAGTTCGGCTGCTCACATATTCAGTTTCGATCAGCCGGACGAACATACCGGAGAAACCCTGACCCTGCCGCAGAGCGGCGAAGCAACACCGGGCGAGCAGGTCGAGTATCAGTCGTTTCGCGCAGCACTTGCCGAATGCATCAAGCACCTGCCGGAGCGCGAGAGCCTCGTCATGTCGCTCTACTACGACGAAGACCTGAACCTGCGGGAAATCGGCGACATTCTCGGTGTCAGCGAATCGCGTGTCTGCCAGATACACGGCCAGGCCCTGGGACGGTTGAAGACGCGCTTGTCCGAATGGACGCAGAAATAGGACGCAGGAACAGGGGGGCAGGATGTGGAAGTGAGCGACGAGCCTCAGTGGTACGTGCAGAAGGGCGCACGTGTGCTTGGACCGTTTTCAGCCGAAGAGGTCGGGCGCTTCCTGTTGCTTGGCCGGGTCAGGAACACGGACCGGGTGAGTCGTGACGGGGAATTGTGGGAACCTGTCACGCAGGTACCCGAGCTTGTCCCCGAGGAATTGCTCGATCTCGATGGAACGCCGGGCTGGGCGCGATTCCTGACTGCACGCAATGAGCAGGATGAGCGTCAGGTGCAGGTTGCCGTGCTCGAGGAGCGGCGCACGGAAGAGGACATGTCCGGGCGCTTGCGCGAGGAATGGCGGAAAGGCTCTGACGACGAAACGCCTGGCAACAACACGCTGCCCTGGTCATTGTTCGGAGTCACCTTGCTGGCACTCGGTGTCGTCATCTGGATGAACATTGCAGCCGGAATCTGACTCGGGTCGCATTCTCGACGCCGGGATACGACGGGTGACGAGAATCCGGACCGAGTCCCGCCGACTCAGGGTCGCTGTGCCGCTAGTGGAAGCGGATGACGCGTGAGCGCAGGTATCGCATGCTTCCGATGGTCCGTCGATTGCAGTGTTGACGGCATCCGTCGAGCGGTATTCGCGAGAATCGGCACACGTCGGATCAGTCCGCAGTTTCGTCGCAGCGAGTGCTACTCATGACTGTCACAACTCTCGAGCCGTCTGTCGTCACCTCGTTGTCTCGGGTCAGGCAACAGCGACTGGATGTGCAGCTCAGACAGCTCGAGTTTCATGCCCTGTTACACCGGAAGCTCGACATCGACCTGCTGTTCGAGTGCGTGCTGACCGAGGGACAGTCCTTCCTGCGATTCGATGGCGTGCTCTATCACGCTGATGGGCGCGGTCGTGATGTCCACCTGGGGTTGAGCCGGCAATACTGTCAATCGTTTCAGCTGAAGCTCGGTGAGCGCAGTCTCGGTGAAGTCATCCTGATGCGCGGGCGACCGTTCTCCGGGCGCGAGGAGCGCGATGCGGAGCGCCTCGTGGAAAGCCTGATCTATCCCCTCGACAACGCGCTGGAACACTACGCGACGATCATGCTCACGATGACCGATCCGGCTACCGGGCTTGGCAATCGGCGAGCTCTCGACATGCAGTTACCTCGTGAGCTCAATCTTGCCCGCCGCTGTGGCCGCCCGGTATCGATGTTGTGCATCACGGTAGATCATCTGGAATCTCTGTCGGAGCATCATGGCAGCGAGATTGGAGCGCAAGCCTGGCATGCGGTTGCGCAGACCCTGTCGGCGCGACTCCGGCGCAGCGACCTGATCTATCGAATACGCGAAGACACCTTTGTCATCGTGCTGGGTGATACCGCGATGGCAGGCGCCATGGCACTGGCTGTGCGGCTGCGCAGCGAGGTCGATCGATGCGTGACCCGGGACAACGTGCAGTTCGTCTTGACCATGAGTGCCGGCGTGACCGAAGCCAGCGAACCCGACTCGACCGAGCCACTCATCGAACGGGCCGAGCGCGCACTTGCCGAGTCACGACTGCGCGGCCGGAATCATGTCTACGGCATCCCCGTGAACGACCCGACCGAAGATGATCCGACGGCGGCCTGACAGCGGCGTGACAGCGGCGTGACAGACCTTGCGGATGATTGCGCGCACGTGAAATCTTTCGGGTATACTTCCGCGCTCGAAGGCGTTGGGTCATAACCGACGAGCACTGCCACGTCCCCTTCGTCTAGTGGCCTAGGACACCGCCCTTTCACGGCGGTAACAGGGGTTCGAGTCCCCTAGGGGACGCCACTCCGCCTTCGCTCGGCATCCGCCGAGCTGATGCCGCCTTCCAGTCGCTGTTGCCGGGTTTGCCTGCCGCCGTCATGCCGCGTTTCTGTCATGTACCGTGCGGCCGCAGAGTGGGCATATCGTTACTCGTCGTTGCCCTGCTTCTGCTGCTCGCCGGCTGCGCGAATCCGACCGCGCGGCTCGACGCTGTCGGTCGGGGTTTCGACCGCAGCACCGTCACCGCGAACGGCTTCCGGCTGACGGTATTCAGCAACGAGCGATACCAGGGCAGCGGTACGCCGCTTTCCCGTGATCCGGACGTCTCGCGTGATCGGGACGCCACGCTTCCGCCTGCAGACATCCCCTTGCATGTGTATCTCGAAGGCGACGGCTCACCGTGGAAGTGGAAGGTCATCATCACGCCCGATCCGACCCCCCGGCAACCGCTGATGCTGAGCTTGATGGGCCGTGACGAAGCGTCTGCCGTGTATGTCGGGCGACCGTGCTACAACGGAACCGCGCTCGACAGCGGCTGCGGTACGAAGCTGTGGACTTCAGAGCGCTATTCGGAATCGGTCGTCGCCAGCATGGCGCTGGCCATTCGGCGACTGGCGGCGCAGAGTGGAGCAACGCAACTACGCCTTTTCGGGCACAGCGGTGGCGGCACGCTGGCCATGCTGCTGGCGGCCCGTCTGCCGGCTACGGTCGACGTCGTCACCCTGGCCGGAAACCTCGATCCGGATGCCTGGACGCGCCACCACGGTTATCTCGCGCTGCGCGGTTCCCTGAATCCGGCGAACGAGCCGCCGCTGGACCCCTCGATCAGACAATGGCACCTGGTGGGCGAGGCTGACACCGTCGTCCCGCCGGCGATCACCCGCCCGTTGATCGAGTCACAGGAAAATGCCATCGGCTTGTCATTCCCGTCCTTCACTCACGGTTGCTGCTGGTCACGGATCTGGCCCAGCCTGTTGCGGGCGGTGGTCAGCCGTGAGCCCGGTCGATTACCCGGAATCCCGTTCAGGCAGGCAGCGCTGCCAGCAGACGCCCGGGGTGATCGGTGAAGACACCGTGCACTCCGAAGGCGAGCAATTCCCCGGCGCGCACCGGGTCGTTGACGGTGTAGCAGTAGAGTCCGACCGACGCCGCGACAATCTCGCCGGCATCCTCGGCAGTCAGCTGGCCGCCGGCACAATGCAGGTTACGACACGCGTGCCTCGACAAACGCTCTTTCCAGTCGGCGGGCACCCGCCCGACCAACAGCGCGCGCGCGGCATCGGACCAGCACTCGCGTGCAGTATCGAGCGCGGCCGTTGAAAAGCTCGAGAAGACGAAGGGAAGTTCCTCAGGCCAGGTGGCCGAGAGTTGCGTGCAGATTGCACGAGCCGTGCGTTGCTCCAGACCGGCAGCCGGCTTGATCTCGAGATTCAGGCCGAGGTTCAACTGGCGACAGAGCTCGACCACGGCACTCAGCCGTGGCAGCGATTCTCCTTGCCAGTCGGAGTGGCCCTTGTCGGCTTGCAGACGATCGAGTTCCGCTGCGTCGTGATCACAGAGTCGACCGGCCCCGTTGGTGCACCGCTCGAGCGTGTCGTCATGATGGACGAACGGCACGTCGTCGCGACTGATCGAGACATCGATCTCGATGCAGCGAGCACCCTGATCGGCCGCCAGTCGAATCGCGCCAAGCGTGTTTTCAGGGGCGTCTCCGGATGCGCCGCGGTGGGCGACCACGGAGGCCAGGAGCAGAGGGCCCCCGGGCGGCAGGGTTGACGAATTCATCAGCGGGTATCGCGGGCCAGGTGTGGAAATCGGCAGAGCGCACCAGAGCGCTCGACTGGCCAGTATAGGTAGCCAGGCCGAAAGCTGCAGCCTGCCGTCAGGGCTCGTCAAGGAATAACTTGTGCACTCTGTCGTGCCGCAGAGCGTGTCGGGCAAGGCGCGAGGAGTGGAGCGTGGCACGGCCACGCGACCGACGAGCAACGCTGAACGGCGCGCTCTGCGGCGCGACCCCGCAGGGGCCGGCCCTCTGCGCCGCTCCGGCGGCGTTGCCACTCGCGCCGGTAGCCCTGCTACCGTTGCTCACGGCGTCTTGCCGGAACGGCGCAGAGGGCCGGCAGAGCGCACAACTTATTCCTTGACGAGCCCTTACACTGCCGCGAGGCGGAGCGAACCGCCGGAAACGGCGGCACTTTCATGGAATATGGCATGAAATATGGCACGGAATCAGGCATGGACACGGGCATGCCCGCTGCGGACATGCCGTCCGGATGGGATGCCGCACGTCTCGAGCCCTTGCTGGAGTCGATGCACCGTGCAGCCGACGCGGCGCGTGACATCACTCTGCAAGCGTTTCGTGCACCGTTGTCGATCGACAACAAGGCATCGGGAAACCGTCTGGACGGGAGCGATGTTGCCGCGTTCGATCCGGTCACCAATGCCGATCGTGAGACCGAGGCCTGCATGCGTGACTGTCTCACGCGCGCACATCCAGAGATCGGTTTCGTCGGCGAGGAGTCTTCGTCATCCGATACGCAGCACGTCGCAAGCGAGATCGCGCACTGGGTGGTCGATCCCATCGACGGCACGCGTGCGTTCATGTCGGGCATCCCGCTCTGGGGAACGTTGATCGCGTTGAACGTGGGCGGGCAGATACCGCTCGGACTGCTTGATCAGCCGGTGCTGGGCGAGCGCTACGTCGGCCGACCGGGCAAGTCCTGCTGGTTCGTCGGTGGATCGGAGCGGCGGTTGGCCACGCGAAAGGGCGTGGCTTTGGCCGCGGCAACGCTGAGTTGTACGAGTACCGAGATGTTCGTTGCCGGCCGCGAGCGAGAGGCATTCGATCGTGTTGCCCGGCAGGCGCGTCTGGTGCGCTATGGCGGTGATTGCTACGCCTACGCACAACTCGCCGCCGGGCATGTCGATGTGGTTGTCGAGGCCGATCTGGCGCCCTGGGACATTCAGGCCCTCGTGCCACTCATACGCGAGGCCGGCGGTGTCGTGACCACGTGGTCCGGCGATGATCCTGCCGGAGGTGGGCGGGTCGTGGCCGCGGGATCACAGGCCCTGCATGAGGAGGTAATGAGTCTCTTGAGGGCGGGATCGATCGACTGACGTGGCATGTCAGTCGTCGGTGTCCGTCAGTGCACGGTATCCCTTGATCTGCGCAGCCTCGAGCCTCGATGGCCTCAATCCCTGATGTTCAGTCGAAAGCCGTCGCTGATCGCGGCTCCGCCGGTGTCTTCCGCCGTGACTACCACGAACCAGTTGCCCTCGTTGCGTGAGCTCGCTTGCCCCGAGATGAAGCCGTCTTCGCTGATCGAGACACCGTTCGGCAAGCCGCTGGCGGTGTAGCGCAGCGGGTCACGGTCCGGATCGTCAAAGTACTCGGTAACGTCGAAGCCGAAGTTTCCGGTCACACGCCGATTGGCGATGTCTCGCGCGACCGGTGACTGGTTGATCGAAGGCCGAACCGAGATCGACAGATCAACGGTTGCCTGTCGTGTCTCGCGACCATCGGACACGGCCACCTCGACAAACCACTGACCGGCATCATCGGCATCGACGATGCCGAGCAACACGCCACTTTCCTCGAGATAGAGATTGCCGCTCGGTGGCAGCGAGCCGGACGCTGCAGTGAATTCGAGCGCATCTCCGTCCTCGTCGTTGAAGTACGGGGCGAGATCGAAGCGCAGGAATTGTGTGTCGTCCGCATCGAAGACCAGGCCGATGGCCGGCAGGTCGGCGACGAGCATCGGTGCATTGTTCTCGTCGGTGATGAGCACCACGACCTGGCCGACAGCGGTATGCGTGCCGTCGTCGAGCGTGTAGGCGAAGCTGTCGGCCAGCTGGCCTGTATCGCCGAGCACGATGGCCGGGTCGGGGGTGTAGCGGAATCCACCGTCGGCGTCGAGCTCGAAGGCGATGGCGTGTCGTGGCGCACGGGTGACATTGACGTCGACCATGAGCGGCGCGTTGCGAACATGATCGTCGTCGTCATCGTTGGCGAGCAAGTCGTTGCTGCTGCCACCCTCGATCAACAGCGTTTCATCGAGCCTGACCGAATAACGGTCATCGCGTGCGGTCGGGACTTCGTTGACCGCCAGGCCGCAGACCAGCTGATCACGCTCGATCGGGTTGCCGAGTACATCACTGGCCGACAGTCTGTAGCGTGCGGCGAGCGGTGCTCGCAAGGCGGGCAGTGTCAGGTGGAAGGCGGTCGAGCCCTCGCGATAGAACTCCTCATATGACAAGCCACATTCATTTGCGTTGCAGGCATTGGCGAGCGTCGTCTCGGCCACGGCGACGTCGAAGCCGCTCATCTGTCGACAGCTGTCGATGGCCGTTTCATCCTCGACGGCAAGCCACTGCCAACCGCGAACGCGACTGTCCCCCCCGACGAGCAGGGTTTCACGTGGCCGTTGTTCGACGAGGATGACAGGAGTCGCTTCGGAGAGCGTCGCCGGCATGTCCCCATCTGTCGGCACGGGAATGCCGTTGGCCAGTAACGAGTTGTCCGATACGGTATCGCCGGCCTGGCGACCCGTGGAGTCAACCCAGCTGCAGGCGCTCGTGAGCACGCTGGCGAGTGGCAATATCAAGTAAAGTCTCGAATGCGAAACCGGCATCGTGAAACCCCTGGTAACAGCGGCAGGACCGCGGAGCCGGTACTTTCCTGCATCGTCAGGCGCCCGTCCGTGGCGAACTCGCGAAAACAGACGTCGAGACTTGTGTCGCCGCGCCTCGGGCTTCAGACTTTGTGCAGTTGTCGCGAAATCGGTAATCCGCTTCGTCCCGCGCAGCTGAATTGCCGAAGCTGCGGTTACCTCCCGGTTCAGTGGGGACCTTGAACGTTGCTAGATTCGACCGACAGGCAGGAGTACCGGGGTATCGCACGGCCTATGCTTGTGACGTGTGTTGTATTGTGGTTATTTCTCCTGTTCTGGGCGCTGCGTAACAGCGACCGTCTGTTCGTCCCGATTCGCCTGGCCGGCATCGATGTCAGTCCCGTCGCGCAAAGCAAGTCGCTGCCGCTGGAATTTGCTCCCGCGCCCGCATCGCAGCCAGAGCTCGCGTCAGAACAGCAGGCAGAACCTGCGCCCGAGCCTGCACAAGTGCCGGTCGCGGAGCTGCAGCCGGAACCTCGACTGACATCTGCGCCCGAGCTTCAAGTGTCCGAGCCGTGGCCCGAACCGCTGTCGGAGCCGCTACCCGAGCCACAGACGCTGCCGGAGACCGAGTCGCTTCCGGAGCTGCCGCCCGCTGCTCGCGCCGCTGCTCCGGCCGAGCCGCTGACCAACGAGCCGCTGACAGCAGCTCAGGCAGAGTCCCGGGAGAGAATGCAGCCCTCGCCGATGGTGGAAGTTCGATCCGAGCCTGAGGCAGGCGTAGCCGAACCTGTCGATACGCCGGCGGCGAGAATTCGTCGTGACGAGATTTCGAACGTCGTCGTCTCGGCGTCGTCCGTGCGCTTCGATGCCGGTGAGGCCGCCTTGTCTGCCGCGACGCTCGAGTGGCTCGACAGCCTTTACGGCATCATGTTCCTGTATCCGGACATCACGATTGAATTCGTCATCGAAGGGAACGAGTTCAATCGGGCGGCACGTGACCGCTCAGTGGCCACGCAGCGTGGCGTGGCCATGCTCGATAACCTCGATTCTCGCGGGATTGAGCGAAACCGTGTCAGCCTCGACATCGGCAGCGGGCGTGGTTTGCCGTCAGGTACGCATCGTGTCAGAGTCCGCGTTGACGATCCCACTTCCTGAATCGCTGCCACACCTGCCGAACTCGTGACCCCTACATCCCTGCTGCTGATCTGCCTGCTGGTGGCGACTGTGCTCGGCATCGGCATCGGCGTCTGCACCTGGCATCTGCTGCTGACTAGCAGATTTCGTCGCCAGATCGATACGCTTCGATTGACCGCATCCCGTCACGACAACGCAAGGTCGTCGCTCGAGGACGATTCGGCCTTGGTCGCTCTGGCCAAGCAGCAGCGACGTCGTATTGATGCGCTCGAGGCGGAAGTCGGCAAACTCGAGGAGCGTCACAGGAAGCAGCGTCAGCGCGAGCGCGTCGGGCGTCGGAAGCTTTTTGAACGCAAGCGGGCGGTTATACCGGATGGCGGTTCGCAAGCGGATACGCAGCCGGATACGGATCGGCTGCCGGTGCTGAAGCGACGGGTCAGCGGGGTATTTCCGCCGATTCTGTCCAGGCAGGTGTTGAAACCCGAGCAGAGACTCGATGTAACGATCGATTTTCCCGAACGGCCGCGCGCCGGACGCGCCGCCCGAACCGATGATCGGTCGGGCACGGCGAAGAATCTGGCCCCTTCCGGGCATGAGGATGACTGAGGCCGGAAAATCGCGGGACAGACCGATGTGGAGTCGCTTGATTCAGTTCGATGCCAACACCGGTCAGAGCTTGCAGTCGCAATTGCGGCAGGGCTTGGTCAAGGCCATTCTCGATGGACGCGTACCTCCCGAAGAGGCCTTGCCGAGTTCGCGCGAACTGGCTCGCGAACTGGGTGTTGCTCGCAATACCGTGGTTCTTGCCTATCAGCATCTGGTCGATGAAAACTATCTGCTGTCACGTGAGCGCCGCGGTTATTTCGTCAACCGCGAGATGCTCGGGGGTTGTGTCGAGCTGGCCGGCCGCTCTGCCGGCAGCCGTCCGTCCACGGGTGAGGAATCCGCCGCGCTGGACGCGAACGACAAGGGCCCGGCGACGGTTCTGGATCTGCTGAGCCAGCGCAATATCACCCGGCCACTGGATTGGCAGCGTTACGAGTACCCGTTCATCTACGGGCAGGTCGACCCCGCCCTGTTTCCGGTCAACGACTGGCGCGAGGCGAGTCGACTGTCGCTTCGGGTGGATGCCATCGAGCGCTGGTCCCGTGATCGTGTGGACCATGATGACGAGCTGTTGATCGAGCAGATTCACACGCGGGTGCTGCCGCGCCGTGGCGTGTGGGTCGAACGGGACGAGATCCTGATCACCACCGGCGCTCAGAATGCGCTCTATCTCGTGGCTCAGTTGCTGCTCGACCGGAATTCGAAGGTGGGAATGGAGGACCCCTGCTATGCGGACGCGCGAAACATCTTCGCGATCTTCGCCGGCGAACAGGTGAATTTTCCCGTCGGCGACAAGGGCGTCATCACCGATGACAGACTGGAGGACTGTCGCCTGATGTATGTCACGCCCAGTCACCAGTGCCCGACGACGACGACCATGCCTCTCGCGGCCCGGCGTGAACTCCTCGAGCGGGCTGCCAGGAGTGATGTGACGATCGTCGAGGACGACTACGAAAGCGAACTCAACTTCGTCGACAAGCCAACCCCGGCCCTGAAGAGTCTCGATGCCGAAAACCGGGTGATCTATGTCGGGAGCCTGTCGAAGACGCTTGCCCCCGGGCTACGCGTCGGCTTCCTGGTAGCGCCGCGAGGTTTCATAAGACAGGCGCGCGCCTTGCGACGCCTCATGTATCGCCATCCGCCGACGAACAATCAGCGGACCATCGCTCATTTCCTGGCGCTCGGCCATCATGACTCGGCGTTGCTGCGGCTGATGCAGACCTTCAAGCGACGCTGGCAGATCATGGACCAGGCACTGAAGGCTCATGCACCTTTGTCTGCCCTGACGCCGACCTTCGGCGGTTCGTCGTTCTGGGTACGCCTTCCGGAGGAGATCAAGGCTCGCGAACTCGAGCGCTGTGCTGCCGAGAACGGCATCATCATCAATGCCGGTGATGACTACTTCGCCGACCCGCGCGGGCCGACCCACTACTGCCGACTCGGCTTCTCGTCGATCGACCAGGAGCGTATCGCACCCGGTATCGAGCGACTCGCCTCACTCATCGACAAGTCTGGCAGCTGACGGTTTGGCGGGTGATACCATCGGCGGCCCACCTCAAGCGCGCACAAGCATGACGAATGTTGCATTCATCGGCCTCGGAGTCATGGGCTATCCGATGGCAGGCTACCTGGCGAAGGCCGGCCTTGATGTCCGTGTCTACAACCGCACGTCGGCGCGCGCCGAACAGTGGGTTGCGATGTATAAGGGGAGCGCTCACGCGACACCCGCCGAGGCCGCGACAGGGGCCGACGTCGTGTTCGCGTGTGTCGGTAACGACGACGATGTTCGCTCGGTAACCCTCGGTGAGCGTGGGGCGTTCGGCGTCATGTCGACAGGTACGGTCTTCGTTGATCACACCACCGCGTCAGCTGCGCTTGCTCGGGAATTGCATGCGCAAGCCGCCGCAAGCGGATTCGACTTCCTGGACGCGCCGGTTTCCGGCGGGCAGGCGGGAGCCGAAAACGGCGCGCTGACCATCATGGTTGGCGGCGATGCAGACCCCTTTGCACGGGCCGAGCCGTTCATGCAGCACTACGGGAAGTCGGTGCGTCTGTTGGGAGCAAGCGGTGCCGGGCAATTGACAAAGATGGTCAACCAGATCTGCATCGCCGGGCTGGTACAAGGCTTGTCGGAAGGCTTGCACTTTGCGGAACGCGCTGGCCTCGACGGTCGAGCGGTCATCGATGTGATATCGAAAGGAGCGGCGCAGTCTTGGCAAATGGAGAATCGCTTCGAGACCATGCTCGAGCGTGAGTTCGAGCACGGATTTGCGGTCGACTGGATGCGCAAGGATCTTGGCATCGTGATCGACGAGGCGAAAAGCAACGGCGCCAGTCTTCCTGTCACTGCACTGGTCGACCAGTTCTATGCGGAAGTACAGTCGATGGGTGGGGGTCGTTGGGATACCAGCAGCCTGCTGGCCCGATTGCCGCAGGGGAACGGTTCGAAAAAAGACACTTGAACTCTGGCTGGCGACCGTTCTCGTCGTGTCATCCGACTGACGTGAATAGCGGCCAGGTCAGTATGGCGTGACGAAATTCCGGCGGCAGTGGCAGCATCTGCGGCACGCAATGGCTGATACGGGTGGTGAATGTTACGTTTCGCGTTGAAAAACAGCGCGTTCGGTCAGAGAATAACGTTATTGTCGAGACGGTTTCGTACCGTCGTCCAACGGAGTCGCATCTCGTGCACAAGTCCTCAGTTCCGTTCGTCCTCGCCTCGCTCGTCATTCTGGTTGCCGGATCCGTCGCGGCGCAGGAAGTCGACAACACACAGATTCTGCCCGACGCCAGGCCAGGCGACTGTTTCGCCAAGGTGATCACGCCAGCCAGGTTCACGACCCGCTCGGAGGAAGTCGTCGTTCAGGAGGCATCTGAGCGTATCGAGACGATTCCTGCCGAATACGAGACGGTGGAGCGCAGTATCGTCGTCAAGGAGGCGAGCGAGACCATCGATCCGGCGCAAGGCGTCTTCGAGGAGGAACTCGAGGAAGTCGAGCTTCGGCCGGCGGAAACGCACTGGGTCGGCAAGACCGGTCCTTCGGCCGCAGAATTCCTGCCGGCAAGCCCGGGCGCACTCGAAGGCATCGAACGTTCCGGCGTCGACCTTGGCGCTGTCGAAGTCGGCATGTGTTTTCGTGAATACTTCACCGACGCGGAATACCGGAGTGCCGAGCAACGCGTCCTGGTCAGGGAAGCCACGCAGACGATCGAAGTCACCGACGCCGTCTATGAGACGGTCGACGAACGGGTACTGGTCAAGGAAGCGTCCAGCCAGGTCGTCGATGTTCCCGCCGTCTACCGGACAGAAACCGAATCTGTCCTGGTAGAACCGTCGCGCAGTGTCTGGAAGACCGACTGCGGCATCATCGAGCAGGTCGCCAACACCACCGGCGACGTCATGTGTCTGGTCGAGGTTCCGGCACGCTACGAGACCTTGTCGAAGACGGTGCTCGACAAGCCCGCGACAACCAAGACCATCCGTGTTCCGGCCGAGTATCGGAACGTCAAGGTAGAGCGACTGGTCACACCGGCCTCGGAGAAGCGCGTCGAGGTTCCGGCCGAGTACAAGACCGTCGAAACCCGCGTCAAGATAGCGGATGCAGGCTTCTTCTGGCTGGCTACCGGCGAGGATGCGGATAGCGAGGCGACCTGGAACGGCCATGAAGTCTGTCTTGTCGAACGACCGGCCGAAACCGAATCCATTGCCCGTCAGATGCTGGCCAAACCGGCATCGGCAAACGTTGTCGAGGTGCCGGCGCGCTACGAGAGCATCAAGGTGCAACGCCTGCTCAAGCCCGCCACCGAGCGACGCATCGAGATCCCGGCGCGTACCCGCACGGTCACCAGCCAGATCCAGGTCGATCCGTCCAGGCTCGAGTGGCGCAAGGTGCTTTGTCAGGCGAACATGACGCCCGGCATCATCTCCTCCTTGCAACGGGCACTGAAGCGCGAAGGGTTCGACCCCGGCCCGATCGATGGTCTGGTCGGCCAGACCACCATGCGCGCCGTGGAGCGCTTCCAGACCGAGAAGGACCTCGATCGAGGTGGCATTACCTACGAGACGCTCAAGCAGCTCAAGGTACAGTCCTGAGCAGCTTCGTAGCGGCTCAGTAACGAGTCGCGAAAAGCCATTCGGGAATGATGCTGTCCTGCCAGCCTGGCGCCGCACCGCGCCAGAGCTGGATCACGGGAGCGATGTCCGGCGCCAGTGCGAAGGCGATCACCGCAACGACGATGACGCTGATGGTTCCCGTTGGACGATGCCTGTCAACGAGCTTGAGAGCGCTGCCGAAGGAGCGCTTCATGCTCATGCCGCTGATGTCGACACTGTAGAGTTCGTCGAGTATCAGATGTAGCACATAGCCGCAGGCGATGAAGGCCGCGAGCATCCAGCTCATTGCCGGGTCTCTGTCGAGCAGGTGCGAGGCGCCAGCGGCCGTCACCGTCGTTGCCATGCACGCGGCCGCGATGGAGTGCAAGGCTCCGCGATGGACGGTTATCGCATGGAACAGCCAGCGTATCGGGAAGCGAACGAGCAGGAACACGCCGATGGCGGCGAACCATAGTTCGAGCACCGTCAGCGTGTCGACATGCGCGAACAACCAGGCGAGGGCGACGATACTGCCAAGGAAGGCGAACAGGATTCGCGATGGCAGGGAGACCTTCAGGTCGATGTCGGGGAGAATGCCACCCGCGATACTTGCCAGCGTCAGCGCGACGCCGTCGACTGGCGGTAGTGCGAGCAACTTCGTACAGAGCGTCGCGCCAAGGCTGCCTAGCGCGGCGGCGCTGAAAACATGCGTGCTAAAGTCAGCCAACGGGTACGCTCGGTTGTCAGTGGTGCGTCAACGTGATTTTGGCAAGCACGTCGGTACTACGTTGACGCGCCGGTAGCAACGGAGTGTAGTGGCCACCCAGACCAAGTCGCCGGGAGAGGAACAAGTGCTCGTTACATTCACGACCGAAGCCTATGCGGACATCACCATGTTTGGCTCGGCAGCAACATCATTGTTGAAGATGATGGGGCAGAGTGGCAACGTCCCGGGTGCGCTGATGGCCGAGGATATCGCCGGCGCGCTCGAGCAGTTGCGACAGTCGCTGGACGAGGTGAGCAGCGGGTCGAGCGACGAGGCCGCGGCCGAGGCGGACGAGCAGGACATGACGCGCTCGGCTGACGATGACGACGCGCCACCGGTCTCGATCGCGACGCGAGCAATGCCGCTGGTACAGCTGCTCGAAGCGGCTCATGCAGCGCAAGCGAATGTCCGTTGGAATCACTGAACTGCGATCAACGGCAGTAGGGCGCAAGCGTCGAGCGCTCCTCGAGCGACAGGACGCGAGGAGTGGTTATCGGTTCGCCTGCGGCGTCGAAGAACGCTGAATGACGAGTCTCGCCACGAAGCGCACGCCCGAGAAAGGCCGCGATGACACCGGGATACATACCGTAGGCCGGGCCTGGATGCGCGCCCGGTACCGGCCCGTTGACGGCGTTCTTGCCGAAAATCCGATGTTCGACAACGCCGTAGACGGCGTCGACCGCTGACGCACTTGCGGCCGCCACAAAGGGGTTGGCCAGGAGGCCGAGGTGCGGCACGCGGCGGCGGGAAGCCGAGTTGCCGACAGGGGTGTTGCAGCATCGTGTGTGCCAGCGATACAGGCCGTTCGGTGACAAGCGCAACAAGCCGATGCTGTCGTGTCCCTTCTGGAACGAGAAGGAGGCTGGCGACACGCCGATAATGTCGCTGCCACCGTGCTTGTCCAGTGTCGTTTCGCTAGCGTCGAGAGCGTGTGCGAATGCCTGACAGTCCAGGCAATGACAGATCGCCCGGAACGCGCGCTCCGAGGCTCGCCGGGTCAGAGTGCCGGTGACCTCGCCGCAGTGGCAACGCCATGCCAGTTGATGTGCGTTCTGCTGTGCTTTCGCCATGCGTTCGCGTTCGCTCTGCCCTGCGTGGAACGACATCGTCGGCCGTATCCGCTTGCCAGGCAAGTCGAACCTCGGTTCTGTCGCAGCCATTGACTGCGCATTGTTTAATGCATACATTATTGCATTGGCTGCGAAGAATCCTCTTCGCTGATTCGTACTGTCTTCTTCAATCGAGCGAGCTCGGGGGTTACGGGTGATTACGATGACCGAGCCGTCCTCGCTTGCCGGGCGGCCGCTGCAAGCGCCATTGCGGGTGGCTTGTCTTGGCGCCGGCTACTTTTCGCGCTTCCACCTTGATGCCTGGCGCCGTATCGATGCCGTCGAACTGGTTGGATCGGCCGATCTCGAACGTGACAAGGCCTCGGCAACGGGACTTCCGGCGTTCGAGAATATCGGCGAGTTGCTGGCAGAGACTCGTCCCGATGTGCTCGATATCATCACGCCGCCGTTCACGCACCTCGACGCGATCAGGGACGCCATCGAGGGCGGCGTCAAGGCGATCATCTGCCAGAAGCCCTTCTGCCGTACGCCCGAGGACGCGCGTCACGCCATCCAGCTGGCCAGTCACGCGGGCGTCCGCCTGGTGGTGCACGAGAATTTTCGTTTCCAGCCGTGGTATCGCACCATTGCCGAGACTCTGCGGGAAGGCGGAATCGGTGATGTACAGCAGGCGACCTTTCGACTGCGGACAGGCGACGGACAAGGCCCTGACGCCTACCTTTCCCGACAACCCTACTTTCGCTCTATGCCACGTCTGCTGGTGCACGAGACTGCTGTGCACTGGATCGACACCTTCCGTTTCCTGCTCGGCGAGATTCAGGCGGTCTACGCCGATCTTCGTCGGCTGAACCCGGTCATTACCGGTGAAGATGCGGGCTACATCCTTTTCGACTTCGCGGGTGGCGGTCGCGCGCTGTTCGATGGCAATCGCCACCTCGATCATTGTGCGACGGACACCCGAACCACGTTTGGCGAAGCGTTGGTGGAAGGTACCGAGGGTAGCTTGTCACTGCTTGGAAACGGCGCGGTCTACAAGCGCCGGTTCGGCGAGAGCGAGACGAGTTGTCTGCTCGAAGCACGTGACTGGAAGGGCTTTGGCGGTGACTGTGTTCATGCCTTGCAGTTGCACGTCATCAACGGCTTGCTGAACGGCACGCCGCTGGAAAATGAAGCCAGTGAATACCTCAAGGTGATCGAGGTCGAGAACGCGATATATCTTTCAGCCGAGCAGCAACGCAAGGTCCGGGTCTGAGCAACAGGATGGAAGAAAAGTCCGTATCCCGCTCCTACCTTGCCATGTGTGAACTGCGCGAGCTCATCCTGAGCGGCGAGTTGCCGGCCGGTACCGATCATCTCGAGTCGGAGCTTGCGGCAAGGCTCGGCGTGTCACGCACGCCGATTCGCGAAGCGGCCTTGATGCTCGAAGCGCAGGCGCTACTCGAAGTTCGACCACGCAAGGGTGTCCGTATCCTGACCGTGTCGGTCGACGACATGCACGAGATCTACGAGGTGTTGACCGAGCTCGAGAGCACGGCGGCGCGGCGTGCGGCGGAGGCGCACCATGATCCGGCGACGCTTGCTGAACTCGTCAGCTGGATCGTCGAGATGGAGAACGCTGTCGAGCAGAACGATCGGCAAGCCTGGGCTGTGGCCGACGACGCGTTTCACGCTGAACTGGTGCGGTTGGGCGGCAATCAGAGGATCATCGCCATCATCGCGAATTTCAACAATCAGGTGAGGCGGGTGCGGGCGATGACGTTGCGGCTCCGCCCTATGCCGCATCAGTCGAACAAGGATCATCGTGGGCTGGTTGACGCGATTTCTCGCGGTGACGGCAGCGAGGCCCACCGTCTCCACTGGAATCACCGCGCTGCCACTCGGCAGCTATTGACCGGACTCCTGGAGAGTCACGGTGTGAAGCATGTTTGAATTCCCTGGCCGAAGGACTGCCGAAAGGAGCACAGCACCGCGATGACATCCCGCCACTACCAGATTGCCCTGATCAAGGGAGACGGCATCGGCATCGATGTTGCCGAGTCAACCCAGGCGGTCGTGTCACAGGCGCTGGCGCGAACGGGTGATGTCGTGCTGGACTATCGGGAGCTACTCGCCGGCGCCGGCTACTTTGCCGAAACCGGCAGGGACGTCGCGCCCGGTGTGGAGCAGGCTGCGGGTGAGGCCGATGCCATCTTTCTGGGCGCCATCGGCCTGCCACACGTTCGACACGCTGACGGCACGGAGATCGCACCGCATCTCAGGCTACGTGATCGCTATGCGCTCTATGCCGGCGTCAGGCCGATCCGGGCCTACCCGAACGCGCCGGTCTTGCTGGCCGATTCGCGCGCACAGGCGATCGATCTCGTCGTCCTGCGAGAATCCACCGAGGGTCTGTTCTATTCGGCCGCAGCCCATGGCCGCGATACCATCTGCAACAATGATGAGGTACAGGACGTTCTCAGGATCACACGGCCGGTCACCGAGAAATTGCACGACTTCGGGTTCCGCCTGGCGCGAAAACGCCGGGACAAAGGCGGCCAGGGCAAGCTGACCTGCGTCGACAAGGCCAACGTCTTTCGCTCGATGGCTTTCTTCCGGCAGATCTTCGATGAACGGGCAAGCGCCTTTCCGGATATCGAGGCGGCTCATTGCCACGTAGATGCCATGGCGCTGGACCTCGTCAGAAAGCCCTGGGAGTTCGATGTGCTGGTCATGGAGAACATGTTCGGCGACATCCTCTCGGACCTGGCCGGCGGACTGGTCGGCGGCATGGGGCTCGCCTCTTGTGCCGAGATCGGCGACGACCATGCGTTGTTTCAGCCCGCCCACGGCAGCGCGCCGGATATCGTCGGCCAGGACAAGGCCAATCCACTGGCCGCGGTTCTATCCGGTGCGCTGATGCTCGACTATCTGGCGGATCGTCATGATGATCCGAACTGCGCTGCTGCTGCGCAACTCATCGATCGGGCAGTCGAGTCGGGTTTCGAGCAGCGCCGCCTGCGACCGATGGAGTTCGGTGGCGACATGGGTACGCGCGATGTCACCGCCGAACTTGTCACCCTGGTCGGCGAGGTGGTCAGCGAATGAAGGTTCCCGCATCGAGCTCACGCAGCGCCTGCTCTATCTCGTCCTGCGTGTTCATGACGATCGGCCCGTGCCAGGCGACTGGCTCGCGCAGCGGTTCGCCTGAAATCAGCAGAAAGCGGACAGGGTTGTCGCGTGTCGTCACGACGATCTCGTCACCCTTGTCGAAGTTGACGAGGGTACGGTTGCCGCTTTCATCGCGCACGTGTACCTCGGCCCCTGCCACTTCCTTCTCGATCAGGATGCCGACAGGTTCCGACGCGTCGCGGAACGAAGCCGAGCCCTCGAAGACATAGGCAAACGCCGTGCGCCGGGAGTCGACCGGAATGACCTTGCGCAGTCCGGCGGGAACGCTGATATCCAGAAACGACGGATCCGCGGCGACGCCATCGACGGGTCCGCGTTTGCCACGCCATTCGCCCGTGACGACCCGTATCGCGGTGCCGTCGTCATCAATGAACTCCGGGATCTCGCTGCCGACGATATCCTGATAGCGCGGCGAGGTCATCTTCAAGGAGGATGGGAGGTTCGCCCACAGCTGAAAGCCGTGCATGCGGCCGGCCGCATCACCGTGCGGCATTTCCTGATGCAGGATGCCGCTACCCGCGGTCATCCATTGCACGCTGCCGGGCCCGAGCGATCCGCGGTTGCCAAGGCTGTCGGCATGATCGACCGACCCGGCCAGCACGTAGGTTATCGTCTCGATACCGCGGTGGGGATGCCACGGAAAGCCTTTCGAATACCGAGCGGGATCGTCGTTGCGAAAGTCGTCCATCAACAGGAAGGGATCGCTTTGGCTGGTGTCCCCGAATCCGAACGCCCGGTGCAGATGTACGCCGGCCCCTTCGAGTGTCGGTCGGCTTTCGGAGACCGTTCTGACAGCTCTTGTCAACATGTTGTGTCCTCGTTTGCAGGCTTCGTCTTTCAGGCTTCGTTCAGCCACCTGCCTGCAGGATGGGGGCAGGGGGTCGTTTTCCCAGAGACCACGGTACGCACGATGCCGTCCGATGTCGGGGTGTCGCACTTGCATAACAAGTCGAAACAGCATGACCGTCGACCCGACCCGGTGAGTCCCGGTCACGCGTCGCGATGGTGCAGGGCGCTCGACCGGCGTGCGCTACTACGCGACGGACAACTGTCGCATCGTCGGCACCCCTCGCCGTCGCGCCGTCTTCCTGCCGCGTTGTTGCGGCGATGTCCCCTCCGATCACCTTGAAAAGTGCCGTGAAACGTCCGCGAGCAGCGGCACGCAATTTGTAACGAGGGTAGCGACGGGCTTTGCAGCGGCCTATCGAATCGGCTGCTTCTTGCATCGCAAGACAAACGCTCCGACGCAGGACTCTGGAAAGGACGACCGGACACCGGCAGTCGGAAATTCATACCAAAGGAGCTTCATGAGTCGCACCTTTGGATCTTGTTGTTGTCGATGTTTCGTATAGCATCAGTAACACAGGACGCGAGACGGATAGCATCCGTCGGGAGCAACCGATGGGCTTGTTCGAGAAATACCAGACCGACTATGCAGGTACCCGGGATCAACGGCTGACGCTGCTCGAGTATCTCGAGCTCTGCCGAAGTGAACCGCGTGCCTACGCCAGCGCAGCCGAGCGCATGCTCGCGGCAATAGGCGAACCCGAGATCGTCGACACGCGTCTGGATCCGCGCTTGTCGAGAATCTTCTCCAATCGTGTCATCCAGCGTTATCCGGCCTTCGCCGAGTTCTACGGCATGGAAGACGCGATCTCGCAGATCGTTTCTTTCTTCCGCCACGCCGCACAAGGGCTCGAGGAGCGCAAGCAGGTGCTGTATCTGCTCGGCCCGGTCGGCGGGGGCAAGTCGTCGATCGCAGAGCGCCTGAAGTTGCTCATGGAAGCCGAACCCATCTACGCGCTTGAAGGGTCACCGATCAACGAGTCACCGCTCGGTCTGTTCGATCCGGTTCGCGATGCCGAGGCGCTCGAGAGCGAGTACAGCATCCCGTCGCGTTACCTGAACGGCGTGATGAGCCCCTGGGCGGTGAAGCGGCTCGAGGAGTTCGACGGCGATATCACGAAATTCAGCGTCGTTCGCGTGCAGCCGTCTGTGATGCGACAGGTCGCGATCGCGAAGACCGAACCCGGTGACGAGAACAATCAGGATATTTCGTCGCTCGTCGGCAAGGTAGACATCCGCAAGCTCGAGTCCTACGCGCAGGACGATCCGGACGCCTACAGCTACTCGGGCGGTCTGTGTCTGGCCAATCAGGGCTTGCTCGAATTCGTCGAGATGTTCAAAGCGCCGATCAAGATGCTGCACCCGCTGCTCACCGCCACCCAGGAAGGCAACTTCAAGGGGACGGAAGGTTTTTCCGCCATTCCCTTCCAGGGCATGATCCTCGCCCATTCGAACGAAAGCGAGTGGCAGACCTTTCGCAATAACCGGAATAACGAGGCCTTTCTCGATCGCATCTACATCGTCAAGGTGCCTTACTGCCTGCAGGTGACCGAAGAGGTGCAGATATACGAGAAGCTGCTCGCCAACAGTTCGCTTGCCGAGGCGCCGTGCGCGCCCGGAACGCTCGACATGATGGCTCGCTTCTCGGTGCTGTCGCGCCTGGTCGAGCCCGAGAACTCGAACCTCTACGCCAAGATGCGCGTGTACGACGGCGAGAACCTGAAGGATGTCGAACCGAGTGCGAAATCGGGTCAGGAATACCGGGACTTCGCCGGCATCGATGAAGGCATGAACGGCATCTCGACGCGCTTTGCCTACAAGGTCCTTTCCAGTGTCTTCAATTACGATCAAGGTGAAGTCGCCGCCAATCCCGTGCATCTCATGTATGTGCTGGAGCAACGCATACTCCGCGAACAACTGCCGGAAGACGTGCAGCGACGCTATCTCGATTTCATCAAGTCCCACCTCGCGCCGCGGTACGCCGAATTCATCGGCAAGGAGATTCAGACCGCGTATCTCGAATCCTATACGGAATACGGCCAGAACATCTTCGATCGCTATGTCACTTACGCCGACTACTGGATTCAGGATGAAGACTATCGTGATCCGGAGACGGGTGAGAGTTTCGACCGTGCACAGCTGAACGGTGAACTCGAAAAGATAGAGAAGCCGGCCGGTATCGCCAATCCGAAGGATTTCCGCAACGAGATCGTCAATTTCGTGCTGCGCGCGCGGGCAGCGCACGGTGGCAAGAACCCCGAATGGACGAGCTACGAAAAGCTTCGCGAAGTCATCGAGAAGAAGATGTTCTCCAATACCGAAGAATTGCTGCCGGTCATCTCCTTCAATGCGAAGAGCTCCAGCGATGATCTCAACAAGCATGAGAGTTTCGTCGAGCGCATGGTCGAGAAGGGCTACACCGCGAAGCAGGTGAGGCTCTTGTGCGAGTGGTACTTGCGCGTGCGAAAGTCCCAGTAGCTGGACTTTTCTCGACATGAGTCGAGCGGATCGAGCCGGGTCGGCGCGGGTCGTCATGGGTCGACACGATGCGGCGCAAGTGAGAGAGGCGCAGGCATGTCAGTGATCATCGACAGGCGATTGAACGAGCGCAACAAGAGCGCGGGCAACCGTGCGCGCTTCATGCGTCGCTACAAGAAGCAGATCCGGCGCGCCGTCTCCGAACGTATCGGTGAGCGCTCTATTCGCGACATGGCGACCGGTGGTGAGGTCGATATACCGGCAAGCGACATTTCCGAACCTCGCTGGCGGCATGGCGAAGGGGGCGAACGCGAGATCGTGCTGCCGGGAAACCGCGAATTCGAGTCCGGTGATCGCCTGAAGCGACCACAGGGGCAGGGTGGCGGTGGGGGTAGCGGAGAGGGTGGCGAGGGTGACGGTGACGAGGACAACTTCACGTTTGCCCTGTCGCGTGACGAATTCATGGAGATCTTCTTCGACGACCTCGAACTCCCTCATCTGCTCCGAACCGAGGCAGGCGATATCACCGAGCCCGCCTACGAGCGGGCTGGCTACACGCGAGACGGCGCGCCGGTCAACCTCTCGGTCGTGCGCACGATGCAGCAGGCGCTTGGTCGTCGCATCGCGCTGAGTGGCGCGGCGCGACGTCGTGTGGCCGAACTCGAGCGCCTGCAGGCGGGCGATGGAACAGTCGGCACAGACGAAGCGGACGAAGCGGACGTCGCGGCGCTTGACGATGCGACGACAGTCGAGCTGGAAGCCCTGCGTTCGCGGATCGCCCGTGTGCCGTTTCTCGACGAGATCGATCTACGTTATCGGCATCGCGTGCAAGTACCGAAACCGGTGAGCCGCGCGGTGATGTTCTGTCTGATGGACGTATCAGCCTCGATGGACGAGCACCGCAAGGACCTGGCAAAGCGCTTCTTCACCTTGCTTTACCTGTTCCTGTCTCGCAAGTACGAGCGCGTCGAGATCGTCTTCATTCGACATACCGATGACGCCGAGGAAGTCGATGAAGAGACCTTCTTTCACGACAGGAAGACCGGCGGTACGGTGGTGTTGTCGGCGTTGACGCTCATGCACGAAATCATGCGGGAGCGTTTCCCGAAAGACAGCTGGAACATCTATGGCGCACAGGCCTCTGACGGCGACGCCTTCGGCGTCGACCCGGAGCGAAGCAGGGTCTTTCTCGAGGAATCGCTCATTCCCGGACTGAGACACTTCGCCTACATCGAAGTCTGCGAACGTCCGGAACGGCATCGGTCCACGCTCTCCTCCGCCTATGCTCGAATCGACGACGAGCGTTTCGCGATGCGCGAGGTCAACGAACGACGCGACATCTATCCGGTATTTCGGGAGCTGTTCACGGCACGTGCCAAGCGGGTGCCCGCGTGAGCCGCGCGACGAGCTACCTCTCGAACGGGCAGGACTGGACCTTCGAACTGCTGACGGACTACGACCGGGCCATCCGGCAGATTGCCGTTGACGAGTTCGGACTCGATTGTTACCCGAACCAGATCGAAGTCATCGCCTCGGAACAGATGCTCGACGCCTATGCCTCGGTCGGGCTGCCGATTTCCTATCACCACTGGTCGTTCGGCAAGGCCTTCATTTCACACGAACAGTCCTATCGACGCGGCGCCCAGGGACTCGCCTACGAGATCGTGATCAATTCCGACCCTTGCATTGCCTATCTGATGGAAGAGAACTCCCTGCCGATGCAGGCGCTCGTGATCGCGCATGCCTGCTACGGTCACAACTCGTTCTTCAAGGGCAACTACCTGTTCCGCCAGTGGACCGATGCCGATGCCATCGTCGATTACATGGTCTTCGCCAGGAACTACGTGGCCGAATGCGAGGAGCGCTTCGGTATCGGGGCGGTCGAGGCGATGCTCGATGCCTGCCATGCGCTGCAGGAATTCGGCGTGTCGCGCTATCACCGTCCGGCACCCTTGTCCGCGGCAGATGAGCTCCTTCGCCAGCGAGAGCGCGAGGAAGGCGCACGGCAGCGTCATGACGAGTTGTGGCGCACGGTACCCGCAGCAGCTGACGTGGATGACGCTGTCGCGCCACGGGTGTTCCCGGAGGAGCCTGAGGAGAACATTCTCTACTTTGTCGAGAAAAATTCGCCGTCGCTTGCGCCATGGCAGCGCGAGCTGGTGAGAATCGTCAGAAAGCTTGCGCAGTATTTCTACCCGCAAGGCCAGACCAAGGTCATGAACGAAGGCTGGGCGACGTTCTGGCACTACACCATCCTGAATCGCCTCTACGACAAGCGACAGGTCGATGATGGTTTCATGCTCGAGGTACTGGCGTCCCATACGAACGTGGTCGCGCAGCGCGGCTTCGATGAGCGTGGCTACGGTGGCATCAATCCCTATGCCCTCGGATTCGCGATGTTCACCGACATTCGGCGAATCTGCGAAGCGCCGACCGATGAGGATCGTGAGTGGTTCCCGGCGATCGCCGGCAGCGACTGGCGAGAAACGCTCGACACCGCCATGCGGCAATACAAGGACGAGTCTTTCATCAATCAGTTTCTCTCACCGAAGCTGATTCGGGATTTCCGCCTGTTCGCGATCGGTGATGACGCGGGACGACCCTTTCTCGAGGTCGACAGTATTCACAACGAAGCGGGCTATCGACGCGTGCGTCGCTTACTGTCGACGCAGTACGACAGGGATGGACTCATGCCGGACATCGAAGTCGTGCGTTTCGATCGTGATCGAAGTCGCTCGCTGACCCTGCGCCATCGCCAGCATCGTGGCAAGCCACTCGGCAGCGAGGGCAAGAAAGTGCTCTGGCACCTGCAGCGACTCTGGGGATTCGATGTGAAGCTCGAGAGCGTGGACGAGAACGGCGAGGTCGTCTCGGTCGCAAGCGCAGGTTCTGGCGGTCCGTCAACGTGATAATGACGGACGACTAGCGGCGCAGCTTGACGCACCTCGGGCGGACTGGAACCATGCACGTCCCGACTGCACCCCACGAACCGCTTGCATGCGCACATCGACCGATGCCGTCCTGACAACCCACGTCGGCTCATTGCCGCGACCGCCAGACGTTACCGACCTGGTCTTCGCGCGGGAACGGGAAGAAGCGGTGGACGAGGCCGAATTCGAACGCGTCGTCGAGCGCGCTGTCGCTGACACGCTCGCGCGCCAACGGGCAACGGGCATCGATATCCCCTCTGACGGCGAGATGTCGAAGATCTCCTACGCCACCTATATCAAGGACCGATTGAGCGGCTTTGACGGCGACAGCCCGCGGCGTGCGCCAGCCGACCTGAAGCAATTCCCGAGCTTTCTCGAACGTCAGGCCAAGGGCGGTGGCACACCGACCTATCGGCGGCCGTCCTGCGTCGGTCCTGTCGAGGTCAAGAACCTCGAGCCCTTGCATGCCGACATTCGCTGGATGCAGTCGGCGATGGCGACAGAGGGGTACCAGGAAGGCTTCATGAACAGTGCGACGCCGGGGGTCATCGCGCTGTTCCAGCCGTCGACGCATCATGCAACCCAGCGCGACTATCTCGAGGACGTGGCCGAGGCCATGCGGCACGAATACGAAGCCATTGTCGCCGCCGGGCTCATCCTGCAGCTGGACAGCCCGGACCTGGGTCTCGGACGGCACATGATGTATCCCGACCTCGAGGACGATGAATTCGTTCGTCAGGCCGAGATTCATGTCGAGGTGCTCAACCATGCACTCAGGAATGTGCCGGGTGATCGCGTGCGCATGCACGTCTGCTGGGGAAATTACGAGGGGCCGCACATCTGCGACATCGCGTTGGCCAAGGTGCTCCCGGTCGCACTCAAGGCCAAGCCCCGGGGATTGCTGTTCGAGGCGTCGAACCCGCGCCATGCGCACGAATGGCGAGCCTGGCAGGAGCACAAGATTCCGGACGACTACGTGCTCATCCCGGGTGTGATCGATTCCACCACGAATTTCGTGGAACACCCGCAACTGGTCGCTGACCGCATCGAGCGCTACGCCGATCTGGTCGGTCGGGAGAGGGTCATCGCAGGCACTGATTGCGGCTTCGCGACGTTCGCCGGCTATGGTGCGGTGGATGCCGAGATCGCCTGGGCCAAGCTCGGCAGTCTGGCCGAGGGTGCGGCGCTCGCGTCGAAGACGCTCTTCGGCAAGGCTGTCTGACAGCCGCATCACCTTCGACCACCCGACACCATTCACCTGAACGCCTTCGAACGCAACATTCGTCTGTATCCCGCCTTCAGCGCGGTCGCGGGCGCACTTCCCTGGTTGCCGGTCTTCTTCCTGTACTTCGTCGAGCGAACAGGATTCGATCAGGCGCTGACCCTGGCCGCCATCTACTATCTCGCGGTCGTGATCCTGGAAATCCCGTCCGGCTATCTCTCCGACCGCGTGGGACGTCGGCCGGTCTTGCTGATGTCCTGTGCCTGCCTCCTGCTGGCCAGTGCCGGATTCGTGCTGGCTACCGCTTGGTGGACGCTGGCAATCTGCCAGACCTTGCTTGCCGGGGCGATGGCGTTTCGATCGGGCAGCGATTCGGCACTGCTGCACGATTCGCTCGCGGCGCTGGGGCGGACGAGTGAATACGGTGCTCGTGAAGCGCAAGCCCGGACCGTGTCGCAACTTGCCCTGGCAGCATCCTGCCTGCTTGGCGGTGGGCTCGGTAGTGTCGATCTGCGCTTGCCCTACGCGTTCGGCGCCCTGGCGGCATTCGTCGCCTTGCTGCTGGTCTGGTCGATGCGGGAACCGCCGTCGGACGATGCGGTGGAAACGGGTAGCGGTGATTCGTCGGGCGCCGCTACGACTGCCAACCCGGCTGCCGAATCAGCTGCCAGGTCGACTGCCAGCTCGGCTGCAGGGGCATCACCTGACGACGATGCCGCGCGCGGTGCTCTGGCGCGCGGTCTCGGAGACCCGCTGCTCCGGTGGTTGTTGCTCTGGTACGTGCTCGCCTTCTGTCTGGCGCATGTGTCCTACGAGTTCTACCAGCCGTGGATTCGCCTGCTGGGTGATACCGATATCGGACGATGGCTGGCAGGCGGAGACAAGGCGCCCGTGGTTTCCGGTGTTACCTCCGCAGTGGTGATGGTGGGTGGTGCCCTCGGCGCGATGGTGTCGATGCGACTGGCGGCGCGCATGCGCCTGTCGTCGTTGCTATTGCTCGCCAACATCCTGCAACTGATCATCATCGTCAGCCTCGCCGTCGCCTTGCATCCCGTCCTGCTGCTCTTCATCTTTGGACGAAACTTCGCGATGTCCATGACGCACGCGCCTGTGCTGGCGGCCATTGCGCCACGGGTTCGTTCACGACATCGGGCAACCTGGTTGTCGATCCAGAGCTTTGTCGGTCGACTCGGCTTCTCCGTCGTCCTCTTCGTGCTTTCCGGCCATGTCGATGCCGCGCTGGACTGGCCTTCATTGTCGCGTGTGCTGCTTTCTACGGCCGCCGTTTCCGGGCTATTGGTCGTTGTGGTCTGGTGGTTCGGGCCGCGTCAGGAAGAACGCGTCGCCGCCGCATGACCTCGGCGCTGCTTCTCCCCGGCATGATGTGTGACGGTCGCCTGTTCGCGCATCAGCGCACCGCACTACTTGCCGTCGAACGACACGCGATGCACGTCATCGACGCGGTACCGGCAGACCATGATTCCATCGAGGCCATGGCTGAGGCGGCGCTCGATCAGACAGATGACAAGCAGATCGTGCCGATCGGCTTGTCCATGGGGGGCATTGTCGCGATGGAGTGCCTGCGTCGGGCACCCGAACGCATCGCGTCGCTCGTGCTGATGGATACCAATCCACAGGCGGAGATTCCGGAGCGCCGCAGAGCCCGTGTGACACAGATCGAAAGAGCCTTGCAAGGCGATCTCGATGCCGTTCTCGTCGACGAGATGAAGCCCCTCTATCTCGCCCCGTCGAACCGGGACGACGAGGAGATTCTCACGCTCGTGCTCGACATGGCGCGAACGCTCGGGCCGGACATTTTCGCCGCACAGTCGAGAGCCCTGGCGGCCCGTCGGGATTACCGGGAGACGCTGGCTCGGTGGCGTGGCCCGACTTTGCTCCTGTGCGGTGAACACGATGCGCTGTGCCCGCCTGAACGGCATCAGGCGATGCAAGCGCTGATGCCGCAGGCCGAGCTCTTGATCGTGCCGGATGCCGGCCACCTGATCACGCTCGAGAGAGCGATGGCGACGACAGAGGCGCTGCTGGACTTTTTCAGAAGTCTGCCGCGTCCGTTATGATCGACGGGAGCCTGTCACACGAGCTGATCGACGATGAAGACGATGAAGGGACCCGCTCTTTTTCTTGCACAGTTCGCGGGAGACGACAAGCCGTTCAATGACTGGAACAGCATCACCCGCTGGGCGGCCGAATGTGGCTACACAGGCGTCCAGGTGCCGAGCTGGGATGCGCGCCTGATCGATCTGGAAAAAGCAGCGACATCGAAGGACTACTGCGACGAGTTTGCAGGCGTTGCCAAGGCCAACGGCATCGAGGTGACCGAACTCTCCACGCATCTGCAGGGACAGTTGGTGGCGGTGCACCCCGCCTACGACGCAGGCTTCGACGGTTTTGCGGCAGACGCTGTGCGTGGCGACCCGAAAGCCCGTCAGCAGTGGGCGGTGAAGCAGGTCGAACTGGCACTTGCCGCCTCCTGCAACCTCGGTCTCACGGCGCAGGCCACGTTCTCGGGCGCATTGGCCTGGCCCTATATCTACCCTTGGCCGCAACGGCCCGCGGGCCTGGTCGAGCGAGCCTTCGACGAGTTGGCGAAGCGCTGGCGGCCGCTGCTCGACAAGGCGGACGAGTGCGGTGTCGATCTCTGTTATGAGATTCATCCGGGGGAGGATCTGCACGACGGCATCACCTTCGAGATGTTCCTCGAGCGGGTCGACAACCATGCGCGATGCCAGATGCTGTATGACCCGTCGCACTATGTGCTTCAGCACCTCGACTACCTGGCGAACCTGGACATCTACGCCGAACGCATCGGCATGTTCCACGTCAAGGATGCGGAACTCAACCCGACCGGCAGGCAAGGCGTCTACGGCGGTTTCCAGTCGTGGGTTGATCGTGCCGGTCGCTTTCGCAGCCTCGGTGACGGGCAGGTGGACTTCAAGGCCATCTTTGCAAAGCTTGCCGCCCAGGACTTCGACGGCTGGGCGGTGGTCGAGTGGGAATGCTGTCTGAAGCATCCCGAAGACGGGGCCCGCGAGGGTGCCGCTTTCGTCAAGGATCACATCATTCGGGTCACTGAGCGTGCCTTCGATGACTTTGCCGATGGCGGAACGGACGATGCAGCGAACGCGCGCATGCTCGGACTAGATGCTTGATCAACAGGCGGGGACGCCATACAGGCGAGGGACATCATCATGAGGGATAGCAGATGAGCGACGACGTGCAGCAGGCGCAGGCCGAGCGGGCACCTTCCCGCATCCGCCTCGGCATGGTCGGAGGTGGTCGCGATGCCTTCATCGGCGCTGTGCATCGCATAGCCTCGCGCATCGACGATCACTACGAGCTGTGTGCCGGAGCGTTTTCGTCGACGGCCGACAAGGCACGCGCATCGGCTCTTGAACTCGGTATCGCGGACGACCGGGCGTACACGAGCTTTGCCGACATGGCGGAACGCGAGGCGGCGCGCGACGACGGGATCGAAGCTGTCGCCATTGTCACGCCCAATCACCTGCACTTGCCGGTCGCGCGCGAATTCCTGTCGCAAGGCGTCCACGTCATCTGTGACAAGCCACTCACCGCCACGCTCGATGAGGCGCGTGAACTCGTTGCAGCTGCCGAGTCGGCGGCGGACGCGTCGGGTACCTTGTTCGTTCTGACGCACAATTACACGGGTTATCCGATGATGCGTCAGGCACGGGCCATGATCGATGCGGGTGAGCTTGGCGATCTGCGCGTCGTTCAGGTCGAATATGCGCAGGACTGGCTCGCCGAGAATCTCGAGTCGACTGGACAGAAACAGGCGGGCTGGCGCACAGATCCGGCACGCTCGGGCGCGGGCGGGGCGATCGGCGACATCGGTACCCACGCCTTCAACCTCGCGACGTTTGTTACCGGGCTTGCACTGGAGTCATTGTGTGCCGACATCGATGCCTTCGTGTCGGGTCGGCAGCTGGATGACAATGCTCATGTGATGCTGCGCTTTGCGGGCGGTGCAAAGGGCATGCTCTGGTCCAGCCAGGTCGCACCAGGCAACGAGAATGGCTTGCGACTGCGCGTCTATGGCAGCAAGGGCGGGCTCGAGTGGAGCCAGGAAGAACCGAACAAGCTGTGGTTCTCCCCACTCGGCGAGGCGACACGGCTACTGACCCGGGGCGGGCCTGGCGCACACGATGCGGCGCACGCGGTCTCGCGGATACCGGCAGGCCATCCAGAGGGTTACCTGGAAGGTTTCGCGACACTGTATACCGAAGCGGCAAGTCACATTCGTGCGCATCGCGAGGGTGTCGAGATGCCGGGGAACAGTCTCTTGCCGACCGTTCGTGACGGCCTTGCCGGTGTTGCCTTCGTCGATGCCGTCGTGCGCTCGTCACAGGCCAATGGCGCGTGGACCACGCTTGATGTCTGATTGGGTGACAGGCAACCGATGAGCTCGGACCGGCAACCGTCGGTCTGCCCGCTCGACTGTCCGAGTACCTGCGCGCTCGACGTCGAACGTGTCGATGCGCACACCGTCGGGCGCCTGTACGGTGCGAAAGAGCACAGTTATACGCAAGGTGTCATCTGTGCAAAGGTATCGCGCTATGCGGAACGCGCCCATGACCCTGATCGGCTGATCCGACCGCTGCGGCGCGTCGGCAAGGAGCGTGGCCCTGCGGCGCGTTTCGAACCGATCTGCTGGGACGATGCGCTCGATCTTGTTGCCGAACAGTTTCTGCGATTGCGCGACGGTCCGGGTGCCGAGGCCATCTGGCCGTTTCACTACGCAGGGACCATGGGTCTACTGCAACGTGACGGACTCGATCGGTTGCGCCACGCCTTCGGTACCTCGCGTCAGCACTCGACCTATTGCGTGGCGCTCTCCGACGCAGGCTGGTGCGCGGGTGCCGGTACCAAGCGCGGGGCTGATACACGTCTCATGCACAAGAGCGATCTGGTGATTGTCTGGGGCGGCAATCCGGTCAGCACGCAGGTCAACGTGATGCACCATCTCGCCCAGGCGCGGCGTGAGCGGGGTGCTTCGTTCGTCGTCGTCGACCCCTACCGGACGAAGACGGCCGAAAAGGCGGATCTCCACCTCATGTTGCGCCCTGGTACCGACGGCGCACTCGCCTGTGCCGTGATGCACGTGCTCTTCGCCGAATCCCTGGTCGACCGTGACTACATTGCGAAGCACACCCGTGACGCACGGCGACTGGAGCAGCATGTAGCCAGTCGTACGCCTGCCTGGGCGGCCGACATCACCGGACTGTCCGTCCAGGACATCGTGCGGTTTGCCCGCCTGTATGGCGGTACGAAGCAGAGTTTTCTGCGTATCGGCTACGGCTTCACACGCAGTCGAAACGGCGCGGTCAACATGCATGCGGTGAGCTGCCTGCCGGCCTTGAGCGGTGCCTGGCAGGAACCGGGCGGTGGCGCGCTCTACGGCAACAGCGCGATCTACGACAGACTCGACACCAGCCTGATCAAGGGCTCGACCATACCCTGCGATACGCGCGTACTTGATCAGTCACGCATCGGCCAGGTCTTGACCGGCAACCCGCTCGACCTGGGCGAGGGGCCACCCGTCCAGGCGCTGTTCGTGCAGAACACCAACCCGGCAGTGGTTGCGCCGGAAACCCGCGTGGTACTGCAAGGCCTGGCACGCGAGGATCTCTTCATCGCCGTGCATGAACAGTTTCTCACCGAGACGGCGCAGTTCGCCGACGTGATCTTCCCGGCGACGACCTTTCTCGAGCACGATGATCTCTACAAGGCGAGTGGCCATACACACCTGCAGGTAGCCCGTGCGCTCGTCGAGGCACCCGGTGAGTGTCGTAGCAACCACGAGCTGCTGTGTGATCTTGCCACTCGCCTTGGTATCGAAGCGCCGGGCTTTGCGATGAGTGCAGGTGAAGTGATCGAGGCAACGCTTGCCGTATCCGGTCTACCTGCGATGGATGAGATCATCGAAACCCGTGGTATCGATGTCGCACTGCCCTTCGAGACGGCCAACTTCAATGACGGGTTCGGCACGCCGGACGGCCGGTTTCACTTTGCGCCTGACTGGTCAAGGGTGGGGCCGAATACCCGCGGCATGCCCGAGTTACCCGATCACTGGACCGTCACCGATGCGCCCTCGACGGAATTCCCGCTGCGGCTCGTCACCGCTCCGGCACGGCAGTTCCTCAACACCACCTTCAACCAACAGCCGACCTCGCGACGCATGGAGAGAGGTGAGCCGACAGCCCGTGTGCATCCCGAAGACATCGTGCGCTACAGGCTGAAGGAAGGCGCACATGCCGTGCTTGAAAACGCGCTCGGCGAAGTGACCTTGCGGGTACTGGCGTTCGACGGATTGCAAGTCGGGACGGTAGTGGTGGAGAGTCTGTGGCGAAACGCCGATTTTCAGGGCGGGCTCGGCATCAATACGCTGGTCAGTAGCGAGCCGGGGCAACCCGCCGGCGGGG
>Ga0209828_1000491_pt1 | contig 37696 bp, 32 predicted proteins | sample MaitaG_FD_187429 | JGI IMG/M metagenome (GOLD analysis project Ga0209828, IMG submission 187429) | Marine algal microbial communities from Maine, USA - Maine_Asex2 metaG (SPAdes) (version 2) | ecosystem: Host-associated > Algae > Red algae > Unclassified | place: Maine, USA | collected 2015-01-05
GAGGTATTTTTTTAGTACTAAATGGGCAGATGTGTTCATTTTCTATTTTTATAGTCCGTACAACTCTTCGATCAAGGCGCTTCTCCTTGGGTACTTTATTCGTAAATCCTGTGCTATATCTGCCGCTTTTGCAGAGGCTCCCCATTGGATGATTTTATGGATATATCGTACAGCGACTTTATAGTATTTACGTGATTTATTTCTTTCTAGAAAGACATAGATTTGATCTGAATATAATTGGATTGTTTCTTTTCTTCTGTGCCTTATTAGTAAATCACAATAGTCATCTAATCTATAAAAATCTACATATTCACCTTGCATAGCATTAAGAAGTTCGTCGTACATTCCTTCATCGGCATAGAGCTTTATTAATTTATTATGATTAGAATATTGGTTATTATTACTTAGCTTATCTATCAATTCATTGCGAATCTTGAGCCAGTCTGAATCAACATGTTGATCTTTTAGAATTTGGTAATAGTCGGCATCGGAGTCACCTGATAAGTATAGCTTTTTGGACCATTTGACGATGTCTGTTTGATTGCTAATTTTTTGTGCAATAAGAAGCAATTTTTTTGTCCAATCAAAGATGAGTCTAGGGTGTTCTCTTTTGATTTCTAACTCCATTCCTTCTAAAGTTACCTCCTTTGCTTCGTCATAGTTTTCTTCTTTTATCAGATCCTCAACGTACCCCATCCGTATTCCATGTACATGCAAATTTTTATTTAGAAAACTCTGATAATCATTGGGATCATCAAACTTCGAAATCAGGTATCCTTCAGCATGTAGTATTTTTTCTATAAAATAATCTAAATTCCGATCTTTAACTATAGGTTTGTATATATGCATTAGATGTTGGAACTGTTTTCTTTCTGCACCGTCTTCTATGATAGGCAAAACCAAATCCCAAAGCATATGACCAATATTCCATTGATAAATATCTTTCTCTTTAATTAATTCCATTACTTCAAAAACAAAGGATTGGCGAATAGAATCATGTAATTTATTATCATCGATCACCTTTTCCATTAGACGGAATATAAGATATACAAGATCAGATAAGTATCCATTAGAATCATCTACCCTATAGATTTGTTGATTTATATGATATAGTAACTGAATGGATAAACTTGCTAAATCTTCGATCTTATCACTGGCATAAAGCACGTTGGCTAATCTAGAGAAGTGTTCTTGGATAACTGGAGGTGAATCCCATTCGAGTCCACCATAATTCGAATCAGTGTACTTATTGAAAAATTTACTTACTAGCTTTTTATAATCTTTTTTAGTCGTTTTATCGTTGTGATATAAAAATATTCTAAATGTCTCGTCATCAATCAATCTTTGTGTATGAATGTGATTACAGAGTTTTACTAAATCCGATTTTTTAGATTTTTCAATCAATGAAAGGATGGTTGGTTGCTTCGTGATATTTTCAACAATACTACTACTACTACTACTACTACTACTACTACTACTACTACTACTACTACTATTGCCTGCAATAGTGCCTTCACTATTTAAATGCATGATAAGAGCTGCCTCATGCTTGCAATGGTCATCATATGGACAATCACAGGTTATAAATATGATTTCATTATTATCCAATTTAAGGTTCAAATTATATTTCTGCGTTCCACTAACTGCGGCAATAATATTGTCTTCAGACCATTTCACTAAATTTATTTCGTGAATATAATCTTCTGCTCTTGATAAAATTATAGGAGCAAATAGGTGCTTATATTTAATATTAAACTCCAAGTAACTATTATATTATACTACCTTTCATTAATAAGTGGCAACGTTTTGATTAGCTCAGTTTAAGGGAGGCAACTTATTCAAGGCAACCTATTCGAGGCAACATTTCTTATACTTTCTTCCACTGCCGCATGGACAAGGATCGTTTCTTCCGACTTTAGGGGATTCTCTTTTAAAGGGTTCTTCAAAATAATCATCATCAAAATCTAAAAACGGATCGAGAAATAAATCCTCATCTTCAAAATGATCTAGTTTGTTATTTTCTGCGTTTTCCAATTTTTCCTTAATGCATTTTTCTATAAAATCTTCATTATTGAGTCTACCAAAAGTACCGGGGTGCATTTTCTTGAATATCGACCTAAGGTGATCCCTATAATGCCCCATATTATGCTTACTGGTATATCTAAATTTCCTTTCATACGAATAATCAGTACTTAAGTTTTCTTCTAAAGTACCGTGCGTTTCCTCTTGAATTAGTTTCTTCTCAAAGGCACTTTTCATTCTTTCTACAGCTTTTGGATAATCGAAATCTACCATGGAAGATATAAGCCAACCTAAAGCATTTACATCCGATTCTAGCAAGTAATTATATATGTCCTCTATCAGGTTGATGATGGATTTGTTTTCCGGATTTTCGTAATAACAGGAAACAAGTATAGAGGGGATGGTACTTTTTATAAAATTATTACCACCCTCAAGAGAACCTATAAATTCAAATAATTGATCTTGATTATGTTTTAGTAGCTTACATAAAGTGGGTTGGAGAAGCCGATATTGTATGTCTCCGAATAGTTCATCTTCTATTTCTTCATCTAAATAGGACAATAATTCAAAGAAGATAGGAACATATTGATAAACATTATGTTGGGCTGCCCAGAAAAGAGTATTCAGGAAAAAATCTAGTGTAGTATCTCCTTCATGCTGTAGGTACCTATGAAAACCTTGTGATAAAGCCCATAGAATATCCTCATAGACTGCTTGCACATCTCTTTCTATATTGAACTCTGCAACTTGTTGATCAGAAAATTCAGACAATGATGTATTTAGAATATGATGTGCTTCACTATAGTGGGGCTCTTTATTAGGCCCCATATCGATCAGAATTGCTAAATTTCCATCTACCCAAGATAGAAAAGTTGAGTTTGAAAAAAAATCAGTTGGGTCAAAGGGGTAATCAACATTTTTTATGTAAAATGCTGAGTCTATTGCAAAGCTAGGAGAATGATAAGCTCTGATTAAATCGTACACTCGATTCCATCTATTGGTATCTTGATTTTTATAATATAAACGCAATAAAATAAATAGTAATTGGCGATAAGCAACTTCTCCGACGACTTGATCATACGGCTCACTTTTGAATATGGCGCTAATTTCTTTCTCCAAGATGAAAAATATATCAGCGAATTGATCGATATCATTTAGGTCAAAATGATTAAAAATATAGCAACATCTTACCCCCAAGTGATCTGGATGCTTATCCTTTAGTTCTGCTAATTTTTGCCCTAAAGTATTTTGATCTGATAACTCAAAATGATATTCATGATATGCAATGACTACTTCAGGAATGTCTGGATAGTTAGCATACATTTGCTCTATCTCTACCTCATCTAAAAACTCTATTTCAGCATGATATATTAGGTTTGTTAGGTGAAATGGCAATTTTGAAAAACAATACTTTATTGAACAATCTATTTCTTGATACATTTGTTTTACATTACTACTTGAGCATTAAATATTCTTTTATACTTTAAATATAGATAAATTGTCCAGTTTTAAATCTACTAATCAAAGCCCTATTGTTCAAGACTACAATTTATACTTGAATGATCCGATTCTGCAAAAAAATAGCAGCTTATAGCAAGTTTACGCAAAATAATGAATTGCTACTTCAATTTTGAGAAATATTAGGAAGCGAAGAATGGATAAAAAAGGATATCAAGCTAATATAAATATTCCCCAATTTCGTTCCCATGACCAAAAAGTAATAGAATAGAACAGGTAGTTTTTCATCCGGCTTATCACGACTTTATGGAGCTAGCAATCACGAACAAATTACATTCTTTGCCTTGGAAGAAAAATAGAAAGGGAGATCATATCATAAGACTGATACTATATTTCATGCATGCCCAAAATGAGGCATGGAACAGGATGCCCGATTACCATGACTTTTTTTTGTGTGCTTGCTATAAAGAAAAGTTTTCTAGATGCGGATACTTGGATTAGCAAACTCCTTATATCAAAGTATGATTACTCAAATAAGCCTAGAAATGAGATAATCCAATTACTACTATATCTGGAAGTTGGAGTAATCCTGCTGCCAGTACACCAGACAAAAGTAGTTCTGCTTGCCAGCTTTGAGCTTCTAAGGTTTTAATCCATTCCGGGATAGTTTCTATCTTTTTTATCTGTTACGGCGGGTTGATTATTGGGTTGAATCATGTTTTCGAAGATGATTCAATGAGATAAATATAGGGAGTTAGATTGAGAATTTTTTGTTTGTTAGAAGATGATTATAGTTGGCATTAAAAACCCATAGTATTACTAAAATGTAGGTTCGAGTTAAATTTAGAAAATGAGTATTAATATCAAAAAAAAAGCAGCCATAAATGACTGCTTTCTTTTTTAAAGTAAAAAGGGTTGTTATTATTTTTGAATTACAAATTCTACTCTCCTGTTTTGTGCTCTTCCCTCTGCAGTAGAATTATCAGCGATCGGTCTTGCTTCTCCAAGTCCTTTCGTTGTCAATCTAGTTTGGTTAATACCTTTTTTGATTAAGTATTCCCTTACTGCATTAGCTCTTTTTGCCGATAAATCTGCATTCGCTTGCTCTCCTCCTTGTGAATCTGTATGACCTTCAATAGATACGTTTATATTAGGATACTTCTTCATAACACTAATTACATTATCCATCAAGACATAAGACTCTTGCTTAAATGTAGCTTGAGAAGAATTGAATTTTATTCCTTTTAATGCCGCATCGAAAGAGGCTTTAACTTCAGTCATTTTCGCTTCCTCTGCTTTAGCCGCAGTTGCTGCTGCTGCATCCGCTTTTGCTTTTGCATCTGCCGCTGCCTTCGCATCTGCTGCCGCCTTTGCATCTGCTGCCGCTTTCGCTTTTGCTTTCGCGTCTGCTGCAGCTTTTGCATCTGCCTCTGCCTTTGCTTTTGCCTCGGCTGCTGCCTTAGCATCTGCTTCTGCTTTTACTCTTGCGGCTTCGGCTTCTGCCGCTAATCTAGCTTCTTCTTCCGCTTTTAACTGTGCCATGTAATCTTCGTACTCCATTGGACAGCCTTTGAATTTTTTAGTGCCGGCAACCTCTGGACATAAATCCTTAGAGTCTTTTACTCCATCACCATCTGAATCTAAATTCTTATCGTATGAAGAATCCATCGCATTTATAGAAGTTGAGACAGGATTACAATCACTGTCATCCCCAAAAATATATCTCAGACCAACTCTAGATCTCCACCTAGATGAAAAATCATTGGTATCAAATCTATCATTTCCAGTTTCAGTTTCTTGGTAGGTGTAAAGTGGAGTTGTGCCATCTTCTGCATAACCTTCAAAATCCAATAAGAAATAATTATTGAAATTACCCGGTGTGCTATATCTAACTCCCCAGTTTGAGTTGATTAGATTTGCTAAATTGAAAACATCGAAAGTCAATTGGAATTTATGAGTTTTACCTCCAAGTTTAGCTCCGAAATCTTGTCTAATTGCAAAATCTAAAATATTCGCCCAAGGTGCTCTCGCTCCATTTTTCTCTGCATATGTTCCTCTTCTACTTGAGAGGGACTCGTCGCTTTCTATAAGTGCATCTAGATTAGCCCATTGCTCTGCAGCTGTTACAATGCCATCACCAGTTTCATAATCAATTAAGTTTATGTCATTGGCATTTTCAGGAACATATACCAAAGATCGATTTCTAGAAGTACTTCCTCTTTGATTATTAAGATTTCTTGCATCGCCACCTCCTATTACGTAAGAAAAAGCTTCTCCGCTTTGACCATTATAGAAAAATGAGAATGTGGTTGCTGATGCTTGTCCCCAATCAATTGTGTAATCAACTGCTGCAAGCACTCTATGACCAACTGAAAAATCAGAACGTCCGTAAACAGGATTATTTCTTCCATCTATATGCACCTGACCTCTCCACTGTGAAGAGTTTTGAGAAGAAGTTCCTTCGCTGAGAGAATAGGAATCTCCATAAGTGTAGGCGATGGTGGCGTTAAGCCCAGTTTCAAATCTCTTTGCTATACTACCTGTCAAGTTGTATCCATAACCTTCACTTGTATTTGAAGCTACATAGACGGCACCAAAATCATCCTCGTCTATCTCAGAACGAACAAATACTGGTCTATCATCACCAGAACCTGTCATATTAAAATCTACTTCATTAGTAGTGTTGATATTTGTATAATTCACATTGTTTAAGGTCTTAGTATAGATGGCTTCGACGGAAGTGACCCATCCATTACCTATCTCTGTATCAAGAGCTAGATTACCTCTGAATACTTGAGGATATTTAAAGTCCTTTGTAAACAGGTTCATATCCCCAGAAGGATTAGTTGGAGTCTCATAAGTATATTGGTCTTGAACATCTGGTCTGAATAAAATTTCATCGATTGCAAATCCACCTAAGAAAGTACTTGTTACTCCATTCGTATTAAACATCGCTCCAGGCCATACAAAAGGTATTCTACTTGTAAATATTCCTATTCCTCCTCTTAGCTTACTGCTGTTATTTTCACTCAATTTGTAGTCGAAACCTAATCTTGGACTAAGCATAATCTGTCCATCAGGAGATTGTCCAGCAATTACATCATTAGCAAGATCGTATTGAGCTGCTAATCTTGGTAAAACCTCATCATTAAACCTAGGAGCCTCGGCCGGATCGTCTGTTATAATTGGAACATCCACTCTCAATCCAGCAGAAAGATTGAATCTATTACTCACTGAAATTTCATCTTGCACATAAAATCCAAGTTGCATTGCACTAAATTCTGCAGCTGCTGCAGTTTCGTCTCCCGCAACATCACCCAACAAAGAGTAAACTCTTGTATAATCATCGGCAGGTGCACCTGAAAGAAAATCGTCTAGAGAATTAAACTCATATTCCCCAAAATTCCATGCTAAAAAGACATTTCTGATGTTATAAAATTCATTATGTGTTCCTACAGTAAATGTATGTTTACCTTTATATATTTTTAAATTATCTGTTATTGAAAATATATCTTGGTCTAATACATTCGCTGTTGAAAATGGTTCAGAACCAAAATTAATCTCTCCACCACCATCTTGAATCACTACAGTTGGAAATGGATCACCCAATGGATCTCTATCATCCTTGACCTTAGTATATCCAATAATAAGATTGTTAGAAAGACCATCGTTGATCCTAGAGTTTAATTCTATAGCTGAAGAGTTTGTTGTCGTAGGGAAGAAAATTCCATTGTTAGAATAGTTGATTGTTCTAGAATTTCCGCCAAACCTATTGAATTGCTCACCATCTGTATAATTATGTCTAAGAGTCAATTTATTTTTATCATTTATATTGAAATCTACCTTTCCAAAAAGCTTAAGGCCATCTAAATTATCTGACGTATCACCAAAAGTACCAGGATCATATCCATATTGGTTGATCAAAAAATCTCTCAGTGCATTCAGATCAGCTTCAGAAGATCTTCCATCTTCACCAGTATAACTCTCAAGAATAAAAGGAGATGGATTTTCATCCCTTTGAATCTCTGCATTTACAAAGAAGAAAGCTTTATTTTTAATGATCGGTCCTCCTAAAGATAGTCCATATGTATTTTGAGTAAAGTCATCAACTCTTTCTCTTTCTTCGATTCCAAATCTCTCAGCAATATCTTTATTTGTTTTTCCAACTAAGTTTTGATTTTGAAAAAAGTAATAAGCAGTACCTTTTAAGCAGTTTGTTCCAGATTTTGTTACGGCGTTTATACCACCTCCAGCGAATCCTCCTAAAGTGACATCATATGGAGACAAAACAATTTGATATTGATCGATTATATCGATTGAAAAGGGAGAAATACCTGTTTGTCCACCATTCGTACCACTATCTGAAAGCCCAAATACATCATTATTTACCGCACCATCCACATAGATGGCATTGAATCTATTGTTGGTACCAGCAAACGAAATTCCACCACCACTTGTATTTGCTTGCGGTGTTAATCTAACATAGTCTTCAATACTTCGATTTAAGGTTGGTAAATTCTCAATATCTTCGCTGCTGATTTGAGTACTTGCCCCTGAATTTTCTCCAACAGTTCCAGATTTTGCAATCACTATAATTTCACTTAATTGTGCTGCATCTTGTGATAATGTTATATTTCGATTAAAATCTTCGCCTAGTCGAATGTATACATTCTCTAGCGTAACGCCTTGTTGACCAACATAAGTCGCGGAAATCTTATAAGGCCCTCCAACTCTCATGTTGGCAATCCTATAATATCCTTGTACATCAGTAGATGCTCCATAGAAAGTACCTGAAGGTAGATGGGTTGCAGTAATAGTAGAACCAATCAAAGGCTCTCCATTAGTATCTATAATCTGCCCTGACATGGAACCAGTAGTAGTTCCTTGGGTGTATGCATATACACCGGCCATTAAGAAACAACTCAGAAGAATTAGTTTTTTCATTTTCACTCAAAAGTTTGGTTTTATAAAATATGAGCGAAATTAAATATATAATCTAAAGTTTCAATGCATTATTTGTCCACAATCTGTGGATTAATATAGATTTAATATACGGGCATAAAAAAAGACCGCCTTTTCGAGGCGGTCTTTCAAGTATATTTTAATGTATTGTTTAGTTTTTATTAAGTCTAAATACATTTAATACAATGTCATTTTTATCAAATAATCGAACCAAATACATTCCTTTTTGGAGGTGAGATACATAATATGTATTTCCTGGTATATGGTTATAATTAAATAAGCTTTTTCCAACAATATTATAAACAGCTACTTTTGAGACTAATTGATCATTTCTGAGTTGAAATTCGTCTGTCGTAGGATTTGGAAAAATACTTAAATCTTCATTGAATATAGATTCATTCGATGAAAGAACTCCGTTAATACTGTAAGATAGGGTTCCTGTAGACTCGTTCGAATTGTCATCAAAGATTCTAAGCTTAAAACTTCCTGAGTCAGGCATACTTTCATTTAATACCAAAATTTTCATATCAAATGATTCTCCTGCTGCCATAATATTGGGATTTCCTTCTGGACATTCCAAAATACCGAAGTTGTAACATAAATTGTTGTCACAAACCTGGATTTTCCAGTCTTCAGGAAAAGCACTATCGTCAATAGCCCACCACAAGTTTATTTCTTGATTGGATTCGTTCGTTACCGTGGCTTTTAATTCCAGGGATGTTAGATCATCTGTTGAGCCTTCGACAAATTCTGTAATAGAAATTTGACCGTTGGCCTGGTATAATAATCCAATAAACACAATAAGTAATATATGCTTCATACGCTGTATTTGTCTCAAAATTAAGAATAATAACTTTACTAGTTATTTAAATAACAGTTAAAAACGATAAATAGCTGCCAAATAAGTCCTAAAAAGAGCAATAAAGCCGACATTAAATGCGATTCGACTTAAGATTTATAATTTTTGGCAACCTGTTCCCAATTAATAACATTGAAAAAAGCCTGAACATAGTCTGGTCTTTTATTCTGATAATGAAGGTAATATGCATGTTCCCAAACATCCAAGCCCAGGATCGGCCTACCACCACAACCAACATTAGGCATCAATGGATTGTCTTGATTCGGAGTAGAGCAAATTTCTAATTTTCCTCCATCATGTGCACATAACCAAGCCCATCCTGAACCAAATCTAGTACCTGCCGCTGCCGCAAATTTCTCTTTGAAGGCATCATATGAGCCAAAAGCATCATTTATTGCTTTGCCTAGGTCACCATCCGGATTTCCTCCTCCATTTGGACTCATGACAGTCCAAAATAGACTATGGTTGTAATATCCCCCGCCATTATTCCTAACGGCGCTATTTTCCATATCCAAACCGGTCAATATGTCTTCAATACTTTTATCTGCAAGGTCTGTGCCTTCTATGGCTGCATTTAGTTTCTTCGTATATCCAGCATGATGCTTGCCATGGTGGATTTCCATTGTTCGTGAATCGATATGAGGTTCTAATGCGTCATGTCCATAAGGTAAATTAGGTAATTCAAATGCCATATTTTATTGTTTTTAATGTTGAATAATATTTAAATAATAACTTAAGTGAAGATAGGAAGTTTTGAAAGAATAGATATTTAGTTTCTTATTATATATGATAAAATTTCTAAATATCTTTGAAGAAAATAATTAATTATGAAATATCGTAAAGAAAAAGACTCTATAGGACATATAAATGTACCCATTGATAAGTACTGGGCTGCGCAAACACAACGATCATCCCAGAACTTCAAGATAGGAGATCAACAAATGCCAATTGAAATTATTCAAGCATTTGCTATATTAAAAAAGGCGGCGGCTCAAACTAATTCACAGCTAAAAGTACTGTCAAAAGCAAAATCAGATTTGATAGGAAAAGTTTGTGATGAGATATTATCAGGAAAGTTAAATGATCAATTTCCTTTAGTGGTATGGCAAACAGGTTCAGGGACTCAAACAAACATGAATGTAAATGAAGTAATTGCAAATAGAGGCCATGTTCTTCTAAAAGGTAAATTAACAGATGAAAAGAAAAAACTACATCCTAATGATGATGTAAATAAATCTCAATCTTCCAATGATACATTTCCTACAGCGATGCATATTGCGGCTTATAAAAAAATCATGGAAGTCACTATACCTGGATTAGAAAAGCTTAAGAAAGAGCTTGATAAGAAAGCAAAAGATAATATGAAGATTGTAAAGATTGGTCGAACTCATTTTATGGATGCCACGCCAGTTACTTTGGGTCAGGAATTATCAGGATATGCCGCTCAACTAGACTTTGGAATCAAAGCCATTAAAAATACATTGAAGCATTTAGCTCAATTGGCTTTGGGAGGCACAGCTGTAGGGACCGGTCTTAATACACCTAAAGGCTACGATCGTTTGGTTGCCAAGAAAATTGCAAACATTACTAAATTGCCATTTGTAACAGGAAAAAATAAATTTGAAGGTTTGGCGGCTCATGATGCCATTGTAGAATCTCACGGAGCATTAAAGACAGTGGCCGTTTCTTTGATGAAAATCGGTAATGATATTAGAATGTTGTCAAGTGGTCCTAGATGTGGCATTGGAGAAATCATCATTCCGGCAAACGAACCAGGATCTAGCATCATGCCCGGAAAAGTAAATCCGACGCAAGCAGAAGCATTGACGATGGTAATGGCCCAAGTGATTGGCAACGATGTGGCAATAAACGTTGGCGGTATGAATGGTCATTTTGAATTAAATGTATTCAAGCCAATGATGATTTATAATTTCCTGATATCAGCACAATTGATTGGAGATGCTTGTGTTAGTTTTTCCGATAACTGTATTAAAGGCTTAAAGCCAAATAAAAAGAAAATCACTGAAAATTTGAATAATTCATTGATGCTTGTGACGGCATTAAATACAAAAATTGGTTATGATAAATCTGCCGAAATTGCAAAAAAAGCGTACAAAGAGGATACTACCTTGAAAGCTGCGGCATTAAAATTAGGCTATCTAACAGAAAAAGAATTTGATGCTTGGGTGAGACCGGAAAAGATGTTGTAGGAGAATATGGAATGAAATGATTCTTGGGTATTTAAAATTTTGTTGATGGATCATAGTTTACCTTTAATAAATGTATACACATAGTATTGATAATTTATTAATGACCTAATATATTTATAATGAAATATACCAAAAGACCTTTAATTTTTAAGCTATCACTAAAAGGTAATGGCTTTATTTTAAATTATGTTACTGTATGCGTGTCTTCATAATAGTGACCAAAGTGTTGAAATTTATGAACCAACTGAAGAATCAACGGTTGGTTATCTACGTAATACATTTTTACAGGATGCTTTTCAAGATTTTGATTTTACAAAGTAAGATAAAGAAAGTGAGTTACTTTCATCTTTCATGAAAATTAAACCAGAATCCTTACCTGAGGGAGATGCAATTAAGATTATTGCAATAGCTAAAGAAGAATTTATCATATATGAATATTTTCTTACATTAATAATAATCAAAAAATTCATATTTACAATGAGTTAATTTTCAATTATTAAAACTGAGTTTGATCAATATTCCCAGTTTGATGAAAGAATTAAAAAATTAGAAAATAAAGCAAAGTCAGAACTTGAAGGAACAGATTTGGAATTTATTAAAATCTGTTTATCGACAGCTGTGTATTCAATGAAATTGTGGACTCCTGTTGAAATGAATGGTTTAGGATATGCGCAAAAACTTGAAAAGGATTATTTAGGTTCAGCATCTAACAACCTTACAAATAGAGGACCATGTGATGTTGGAAACGGAGTGGCTTCAGATACTGCAGGAGCTGCCGGAGTATTTTTTTCTTGGGGAATTGGAATTGCAATTCCTGGTGCAAATGGTGCCATTGCTGCAGGTATAGCTTTTGGAGGAGCATTCGCATCTTCAATGTGGGCAATAAATAATTGTATTCTTTAAATAATATATAATCTATTCATTTCAAATAGTAGTTAGATTTATTAAACCTGCATTCAAGAAATAAAAAAAACTCAAATGGCTAAAAAAATCACTTTATTTTTTTCGGTTGTTGCAATATCTTTGGTAATATTTATTTTTTACCAATTATATAGAAATGGAGTTTATCCTGTTTCAGAATTACAAGGCCACCTCATACTATCTATTCTAAATGGATTAAATATAGTATTTATTTTACCTCATGTGGTTAGGTTTTTTGATAAGAAGAAGGAATAAGTAATTCTTAATTTATTATACTTATTTGATATAGTAAGGATGACTAATGAAAATTATCAATAGTTGTCCTTTTTTAATTTATGGTTATTATGAGCAAAAGTATTCTTAACCTCCATTTATCAATTCCAGAAATTCGTCTTCAGTCATAATTTGTACAGTCCCTAACTCTTGAGCTTTTTTCAGTTTAGAACCGGCTTTTTCGCCGACTACGAGAATGCTGAGTTTAGAACTCACTGCGGATATGCATTTCGCCCCTGCGAATTCTGCCATTTCTTTTGCTTCATTTCTTTTCATTTTTTGAAGGGTGCCGGTAAAAAGGATTGTTTTTTCTTTTAGGGGTGCGTCATCGGCAACTTCTATGGGTTTGTCCTCTTCCAATTGCGCCAAATTAACACCCAAAGATTCCATCCTTTGTAAGAGTAAGATGTTGTCATCTATAGAAAAATATTCTATCACATTCTTAGCAACGACCGGTCCGATGTCCTTAATTTCGGTAAACATCTCTTCCGTCCAGTTACTTAGATCTAAAACATGATTAATTTCCTGAGCGATCAATTTGCTGGCTTTTTTACCTAAGTGATGTATGCTCAGACTATGCAGTAATTTTTGAATTGGATTTTGCTTAGCTTTCTCGATTGCAGACTTTAAATTGTCTGCCGATTTTTTGCCAAATCCCTCAAGTTCAGCAATTTCATTATAGTTCAAATTATAAACATCACTTACATCATTTATCCAGCCAAGTTGATGAAATTTCTCTACATAAGATTTTCCAAAACCATCAATATCCATCGCATCTTTTGATACATGAAAAATGATTTTCTGAATATTCTGTAATCCACAAACGCAATGTGGGCATCTCCATGCAGCCTCTCCTTCTGACTTGACTAACTCCACACTTTTGTCCGTATGATTAACCGGGCAATGGCTTGGAAAGAAAATTTCTTTTTCTTCTCCAGTTCGAAGTTCTGGAAAAGATTTTACTATATATGGGATAACATCTCCGGCTCTTTCTATCAATATTTTATCACCAATCCGTAAGTCTTTTTGTAGAATAAAATCTTCATTATGCAGTGATATGGAGGATATGGTTACTCCTGCTAATTGTTTGGGTTCTACCTTCGCCACCGGTGTAATAGAACCAACTTTTCCAACCTGAAATTCGACATCAAGAAGACTTGTCGTAGCTTGCTTCGCTTTGAACTTATAGGCAATGGCCCATCGCGGATGATGCTGGGTATAACCTATTTTTTGCTGGATAGAAAGATCATTGACTTTGATAACCATACCGTCAATCTCATAATCGTAGGTATCTCTCTTTTCTTCCCAAGTTTTACTGAATTTTATGACTTCTTCAATTTTATTGGCCACCTTTCTTTCCTTGTTGTTTGGTATTTTGAAGCCAAGGGAATCTAGTAAATCTAATTGAGTACTATGACTCCTTAAGTCCCCTAAGACATCGTTTCCATTTTTATCAACTGCGTAACTCAATTGGAAAATAAAAACTAGAATTCCTCTTTCTCTTGTCTCCTGTGGAATTTTCATTCTCAATCCACCTGCTGCTGCATTTCTTGGATTCGCAAAAAGTTTCTGACCGTTCTTTTCTCTTTTTTTATTAACATTTTTGAAAGTAGAAATAGGTATAATTGCTTCTCCACGTACTTCTGCTTTGTAGATGCCATGCTTAGAAAATGCTGCTTTTAGTGGGATAGAAGGTAGGGCTTTTGCATTGGGTGTGATTTCCTCTCCTTGCTGTCCATTCCCTCGGGTTGCCGCACGTATCAATAAGTCATTCTCATACACTAATGCCAAACTCCCGCCGTCGAATTTTGGTTCTACGTTGTACTCAATAGCCCCTTCTATGGCAGATAGTTTTTTTACTTGTCTGTCAAAATCAAGAAGATCTTCTTCATTGTAAGAATTGCCTAAGGAGAGCATTGGGGTCAAATGCGGGACAGATTCAAAATCGGGATTAAGGTCACTTGAGACCCTCTGGCTAGGGGAGTCAGGCCTAACTATCAAAGGGTTACTTTTCTCGATTTCTAGTAAGGCATTGTATAAAGTATCGTATTCTTTATCAGATAAGATGGGATTAGTACGCACATAATACTTCCACTCATGATATGTGAGCAACTCAATAAGAGAAGAATACTCTTCAGCCGGAACACCATTTTTTAAAAAATTTGTAGATCGTTTAGAAAATTGTTTTTCTTGAGCTGAAGAGTACATTCTATAATACTTATATTTTTACAAATTTCGACATCAAAGTTTTATCTGCCGTTTGAATTTGAAGGATGTAGATACCAGCGTTCAAATTAGATACATCAATATTTCCATCTAAACTCCTTTGAGTCTTTAAATTTCCACTAAAGTCAAGAATTTTAAATGTTCCGTCTATGGTGTTATCAATAGAGATAAAATCAGAGGTAGGATTTGGGAAAATTGAAATATTTTCAACGGTCAGATCATTGACGTCAGACATGACAAATCTTGAAAAGTTAAATTGATCAACATCTGCGCCATCTCCAGCGGTTGATCCGTTTAAATTTACAGCATTTCCTGCCACATAGAAAGTAACTTCTTCCGTATCCGGTGCTGTCCAAGGAAGTACAATTTCTGGAGAATCTAAAGGTGTGTTATGTTCGACGTAATCTCTCTCAAGGAAAGAAAAAATGCCTACTCCATCTGGAAGATTATCTGACCAACTTCCAGCTTGGGTGTCTGTCCCATCTAAGGCAACCATTTGGAATCCATATGCAGCGGGATCTCCAGTCGTACTAATGGTAAGTCTAGCTTCATAAGTTTCTCCAGGTATGTAGGTGTCTACAGTTTCTCCTGAGCTATTGACCAAGCTTAAGGATAGATCTGGGGAAAACTCACCAGCACTATGACAAGTGCCGCAAAAATTTCCATCTTCACCTGGAGCTTGAGTTACAGCTTCTCCACCTGAGGTGCCTCTGCCTCCTGAGTTACTCAATAATAAAAAGCCTAAAAGGATAAGTCCTAATGAGACTGTAATTTGATTTTTCATAGCCTAAATTTATTTAACTGAATTATATATTTCTTCTATTTTCTCTTTTGAGAACTTCCCTATCATTCCAGCTTGGAAAATATATTGATTGTCTCCTTGAATTCTGATATGACGGAAATCATAATTTTTGGAACTATCAGATCTTATTTTTTCAAAAATAAAACCATGATCATCTTCTTGTACAATGCTAGAGAAATAAGGATTATTCTTTATTTCTTGGAGCTTCTCTTGTTTAATTTTAGTAGGATCTAATTGAATTGCTTCACTGGATAGAATCTGTAGGAAGTAACCATCATCATCTTTGATTGAAATATCTTTCATAAATCCGAAATCATTAGATTCAATTTCTGCATCTAAAGGGGCTTTTATCTTTATCGGCATCCCATATCTCATTAAATCTAAATCTTGAGTATTTGTAGTGGTATCCTTACAACTTAACAAGAAAATTACGAACAATATTAAGAGTCTTATTTGCATTTAATTTTTTTAATCAGCTTTAAAAACAGAAGTTATTTAAAACCTTCCGATATTTGACAGCAGATGCCACTATTTAATAGGAAAGTTCAGATTGATGGGTCCAAGATATGGATTTGGTATATTAGTGAAGATAATAATTTCTTCAAAGAATTTCTGAATTTAAGTGAAAATGACCACAAATTCATCGATGGATTGAACAAACGTCGCAAAAGGGAGTGGTTGGCGAGTAGATTTTTGCTTAAAAAGTACATCACTGACCCAATCGACGGAACGATCAGAAAAGATAAGCATGGAAAACCTTACATTGATCAAGATATTCACCATATTTCAATAACTCACTCTCATGACTATACAGCTCTTATATATTCTCCTCAAATAGTTGGTATAGATATACAGCAGAGGGTATCGAAAATCACTAGGATTGCCCACAAATTTGTAAATAAGGAGGAGGAATTATATATCGGTCAACCCGAAGTGGATTATTTTCATATTATCTGGGGTGCCAAAGAAAGTATGTATAAGGCTTATGGGCGCAAAGCTGTAGATTTTAAGCTCGACATGAGTATTAAAAAATTCCAGATAAAAAATACTCTTTTTAAGTTTTATGGAGTTTTGAGTAAAGAAGATATTTATCAATACCAATTATATGCAGAAAAAATGGATGAATATTATCTGGTGTACGCTATTCTTGATCATTTGTAGTTTTCACTTTTCGTGTAAAAATGATCAACAAGGATCTTCATCAAAAGAATCAAATCAAGATGGGGTAGATCAGTCACAAAAGGATCAGGGTGAAAAGGATAATGAGGTTGAAATTCCAGAAGACTTCTTGTCTTTCTATAAAACATTCCATGAGGACGAGGACTTTCAACGATCACATATCATATTTCCATTGCAAGGAAAAAGTGAAAATGAAAAATGGTCTGAAGATGATTGGGTTGTACACAAGCCTTTCAATGTAAGTTCAGAATTCAAGCATGGTTTTGAAAATATGAATGGAGTTATTGTCGAATCTTTGGTAGAAAACTTAGGAAGATATTATGTGCTTCGAAGATTTTCTAAAATTGGGGGAGAGTGGCACTTAATATATTATGCTCAAGATAGTAATATGGAAGGCTTTCTACCAGAAGAAGAATACGAAGCATCAAAGAATATTGATATCAATCAAGTCAAGAAATCTGAAAAATAATCTTTGTAAGATTCTATTTTTTCACTAGCATTAATTGGGTCAATTCCAAATTGTTCTGGGCTATAAATATGTTTCCCAAATCTTAAGTGTGAGTCATTTTGAATATAATTACACATATCATTTTCAAATTCTTGGGTCCAGTTTAGATTAAAGTGATCGTAAATATTGCGTACATTAGAAATGGGATCTCTAACAAATTCATTAAAATTCAAGTCGTAAAATTGGGTAGATCTTTCTTTGTAATTACTTCTTTGTGTTGTATTTATAACTAGCCAATCTGAAAGCACATTTAAATGTAAATTTCCAAATTTATTAAGTTCTAAGTGGTCTGAAGTCAGTTGTGCAAGTGCATAGTTAAGACTGCATGAAGACGCAATGGCTCTTATTGGATCTCGATGCGTTTGGATAATATGAGCATCAGGATATACCTTGAGTATTTGATCAATACAGAAAATATGTGCCGGTGCTTTCAAAATCCAATGCTTATTTCGATGTCCCCCCGATTGCATCAATTGGAGCATTCTTTTATGTTCCGTGTAAAGGAAATCTAAATCTGAGTGTTGCAACCAATTCATGTATTTAGGAATATAGAATTGGGTTGGCAGAGCAAACGTGTTGAAGGTGTGGCCCATGAATACGATGCACTCTTGAGGAGTCAAATGATCGAAATCATGGACAGATCGTATATTAGGAATAAGTTTCCAAAAAAGCATAAGTTCTCTTTTGGTTTTCGAAATACGCCGATCGTTATCAAGGGTCGATTTTTTTACGGGCGGACATGGATGAAAACTTTCCCAAGTTGGAGTAAATCTAATTTCTTTATCCAAGGAAATTAAATAATGGAGTAGGGTGGTGCCCGTCCTAGGTAAGCCTAGAATAAATATAGGTTTAACGATTTTTTCATTTTCTATGAGGGGATTTGATTTACGATGATGTATGATTTTTAATCTATTTATCAGACCATTAAGAATGAGTTGTTTGGCAACAATGGTCCCTATCGTATTTAATTCATTTTCTTCTTCTAAGGACTGAAGTAAGACTTTTAGCCCCTCAAAGCATGTATGATCACCGAAGTCACTCAATTTCGTTTTTGACTGGGCTTCCTTAATCAAAGATTCAAAATTCAGTTTTTTGGGAGCTAAACTCGTCTTCGAAAGAAAAGGATCTAATCCATTGATTAACTTTACTAACCAGGGCCGTCTAGGACCATCAAAACATATTTCTTTAGGTTTGGTTTCCAAAAGGTAGAATTAGATGAACCCCAAAATAAGAAGCTTTATTAAATTTAAATTGAATTTACCTTTTCTTTCACTTGGCTAAAAGAATATACACCTTGGAATATACACCTTGGAATATGCACTTTGGAATTGATTATGGCTCTAAATTGGCAGGGACTACCGTGATTTGCTACAATCACAAAGAAACCCTTTATTTGATTCAATGATGCAGATAAGTTTCTTTTGGACCAACAGGAAATCTTGAAGCCGGAATTTGCCTTTATAGATGCCCCATTGTCCCTTCCAAGAGCCTATTTTCCTAAAGCATCATTTAATGATAAATCCAATAATCAATCAAGCGAAACCAAGGAAGACTATCATTTCAGAAAATGTGATAGAGAGTTAAATGCTATGTCACCTATGTTTTTAGGAGGACTTACAGCTAGGGCGATTTCTTTGAAATCAAGAATAGCGATTCCTCTTTACGAAACATATCCAGGCTACTTTGCAAGAAATATCCTTTCCATACAAAAGAAAATGAAAACCATCGAGCCTAATCAATTAGAATTATTGTTATCTATATTACCTTATCCTTTAGCAGATAAGCCTAAAAATACTCATCAATTTGATGCCATTTTAGCTTGGCATAGTGGTTGGCGATGGAAACAAGGACAAGCTTTGGAGTTTGGTGATTTGGATGAAGGAATCATATTGTTATAAGAGAGAATATGACTGCAAGATATCCACAATAGGTTAATAAGTTAATTTTCAAAAAAGGCAAAAAACAATCATCTTCGCAGGAAGAAAATTAAGCAAACTATGGCTGACATAATTCAGCTGCTACCAGAATCTATTGCCAATCAAATAGCTGCCGGAGAAGTCATCCAGCGGCCTGCGTCCGTCGTGAAAGAAATGATGGAAAATGCCATAGATGCGAAGGCAAGTAAAATAGTCTTAATTTTAAAAGACTCAGGAAAAACGCACATTCAAGTCACTGATAATGGTATGGGAATGAGTGAAACGGATGCCAGGATGAGTCTAGAGCGTCATGCCACTTCTAAAATAAAGGAAGCCAAAGATTTATTTACTATAAGTACAATGGGATTTCGTGGAGAAGCATTGGCCTCCATTGCTTCGATTGCCCATATTGAAATAAAAACAAGGAGACAAGAAGATGAGTTAGGTACTCAATTGATTGTACATGGCTCTAAATTAATCAGTCAAGAATATTGTCAAACCCACGTTGGGACTACCATCGTAGTTAAGAATCTATTTTATAATGTACCGGCAAGACGGAAATTCTTAAAGAAAGACACCACTGAGCTTCATCATATCATGGAGGAATTTAAGCATGTAGCTATCATTCATCCTGAGATAAGATTCCAACTTATACATAATGACAATGAGTTATTTCATTTGCCAGAAGGCAACTTGAGACAGAGATTGGTGGGTATATTTGGAAAAAGTCTAAATGAAAATTTAGTCCCTATCGATGAAGAAACAGAAATTGTTACAATAGAAGGCTATATCGCCAAACCACAATATTCTAAAAAAACTCGTGGGGATCAATTTTTATTTGTAAACAACCGATTCATCAAAAGTGGATATCTGAATCATGCTATTCGTAATGGATATGATAATCTTCTCAATGAGGACGAGCATGCTTTTTATGCGATGAATCTCACCATAGATCCCTCTAAGATTGACATCAATATACATCCAACAAAGCAAGAGATAAAATTCGAAGATGAGCGACTCATTTATAATATAATACGAGTTACGATTAAGCACGCTCTTGCTAAATATAGTATTGCACCATCATTAGATTTTGATCAAGATCTTAGTTTTTCGAAGGTGTACAATGAAACCGGCAGTCGGAGTGAAACCAACCAATCAAATGGAGGTCATTCGGATTCTGATACCATCATAAGGAGGAAACCGGGGAAGGCTGAGATAGAAAATTGGCAAGAAATATATGACCAACTATCGATTGATAATACGGGCGATAATTCATTGATACTTCCGAGCAAAGCAAGTCTACTTCCTGAAGATGAAGATGAAGGCAATCCCAACCTTAAAAGTGCCCCATATCAAATCCATAATGGTTATATCATAAGCCAAATAAGAAGCGGATTTATAATGATCGATCAGCATTATGCTCATGAAAGAATCATGTATGAACGATATTTGACTGCATTGGTTGGTAAACAAATAGCTGTTCAGCAATTATTATTTCCATCTACCGTAGAACTGCCAATGGATAAAGCAGTCACAATCATGGAATTGCTACCAGATTTGCTAAAAATGGGTCTTAAAGTTGAATCTTTTGGTGGGCAGACGTTTATTATCCAAGGTGTGCCTGTAGGTATGGAAAATCAGAGTTTTCAGGTTCTCTTAGAAAAAGTAGTGGGTCAATTCCAAGAAAACATAGACCTTCAAATTGGTGTTCAGGAAAGTTTGGCTCTTTCTATGGCTGGTGTAGGCTCTATAAAAAAGGGAAAAAAGTTAGCAGTAGAAGAAATGCAACATCTTATAGATGAATTATTCGCGACAGAAAACCCATATACCTCCCCAAAAGGTAAAAAATGTTTCATCACATTTGAACTGAATGAGATCGAAAACAAGTTCTAATAGAAGTTGTTTATTATATAACATCCTATCTTATACCATAGAATATTAAAGCACTTGTTATTTTTACCTTATGATGAATAATGTTACTCCAGTAGTCCTAAAAATTATCATACTGAATGTGGTGGTATTTTTTGCATCTAGCATGTTGCCAGCTTACATTCCTACATTAGCAATGTATGCTCCAGGTTCAGAGGGCTTTAAGCCGTACCAGATTATTAGTCATATGTTTATGCATGGCGGTCTTGGGCATTTGTTGTTTAACATGATGTCGTTGTTTTTTTTGGGACCTTATGTGGAAAAAGCATTAGGAGAGAAGAAATTCCTCATATTGTATTTTGTCTCTGGTATGGCAGCTATGGCTACCCATTTTCTATTGTCTTCAAACCCAATAGTTGGTGCTTCAGGGGCGGTGTATGGAGTATTGATGACATTTGCAGTATTGTTTCCAGATGTTAAATTAATGCTGCTAATACCACCAATACCCGTCAAAGCACGTTATTTAGCGATAGGACTAATAGTATATGACCTATTTTCGGGGTTGAGTCAAATGAACACGGGAATTGCACATTTTGCACATTTGGGAGGAGGATTTGCAGGACTTTTGCTAGCATTTATTTGGAAGAAAAATTTTAATAGGTGGAATTAGAATAAGTTATATATTTGCATTAATTATAATATGTTTAAGTCTATATTAGAGGATATTAAGTACCAATTTAGAGCTGGAAACACGCTCACGCATATCATTTTGATAAATATAACCGTATTTGTGTTTATCAATCTGATCTATGTAGTCACTTCTTTTGGGTCTGTAAGCGGAATTTATACCCAGATTATCAAAATGTTGGCCTTGCCGAGTGGTTTTCCTGATTTCTTAATCTATTTCTGGACTTGGATGACCCATATGTTTTTGCACGAAGGGGCATGGCATCTAATCTGGAACATGCTGATTTTATATTGGTTTGGAAGAATTGTTGGAGACTTTTTAGGAGATAATAGAGTGCTTCCTATTTATTTTCTTGGGGGCTTCGCGGGTGCTTTAGTATATATAATCACAGATCAATTTGTCTTTTTAGGGACGGGAGGTCATTCGATTGCATTAGGTGCTTCAGCGGCAACTATGGCGATGGTTTTTACAGCTGCGATGGTCTCTCCTGATTTTGAAATGAATTTAATCTTACTGGGGAGAGTTAAGATCAAGTATATAGCTTTGGCCCTGTTGTTAATGGATATATTTGGGACTGCAAGTCAAACAAATTCAGGGGGTCATTTTGCTCATTTAGGGGGTGCGTTTTTCGGAATTCTATATGTAAAAGGACTACATCATGGCCTAGATGTTACTCAATGGATGCAAAACCTAGTAGTAAAGTTTGGAAATCACAATAAGATTGAAAAAACCACTTATCGGGAAAGAGTACCAATGGAAGTTGTATATAATCAAATCAAATCAAGCAAAACAATTGAGAACACAGCAAGTGTTGATTTTCAAGAAAAGCTGGACGAAATCTTAGACAAAATCAACGAGGTAGGAATCGATAATCTTACCAAAGAAGAAAGAGAGTTTTTAAGTAAAGCCAGCAAAAAGTAGAAGTGCATAGAATTATTTACCTAGTCAATATTTTTGTCGCAATGGGATTACTTCTATCATATATTTGTCCCATTTTATCTCCATCTACACTCAAGGTTGTTTCGATATTTGGACTTTTTTATCCAATGCTGACTTTTGCTAACTTATTTTTTATTTTCTATTGGTTATTTAGCAAACAGAAAACCTACATTTTCCTTTCACTGATTACGATGCTGTTAGGATTAGGATCTTACCCTAGATTCATTCAATTTAATTCAGAATCTGAGACCACTTCTAGTTCACTTAACATGATGTCATTTAATGTTAGAGGTTCTCATCTTAGTACAGATGAAAAGGAAATTTATAATGAGGTTAGTGAATATTTTCAAGGAAAAAAAAGTATAGATATTTATTGCATTCAAGAGAAAAAGCAAAATAATAAAAGTGTGATTAGTTCTATCATGTCCGACTTAGAAATGATAGAAGGTTCTTTTGGTTCTGGTATTTACTCTAGACTACCAATTAAAAATAGTGGAATAGTCACTGTGGGAGGAAATACAAAAGAAGCAGTATGGGCTGATATTCAAATTTCTGAAGGACAAATTGTAAGGATTTATAATTTTCATCTTAGTTCGAATCTAATTACAAAAGCAAAGGACGAAATAATCAAAGATCCAAAGTTAGGAGATCGAAAAACTTGGAGTACTATAGAGGGCATGTTAAAAAATTATGCAAAGTATGCGGCGATGCGAAATAAGCAATTAGATGTCTTATTAGATCATTCTTCTAAATCTCCGTACCCAGTTATTTTTGCTGGAGACTTGAATGATGTACCTCAATCTCATGCCTACCATAGAATTGCTAAAAATCGATCAGATAGCTTCATTTCCAATGGAATTGGGTTCGGGAGTACATTTGGAGGAAGGATTCCATTGTTGCGAATCGACTACATTTTTGCAGATCCTACCTTAGAAATTATAGGGCATAAAGTGGGGTATATAGGATTTTCTGATCACTATCCAATAGAAGTTAAGTTTCAATTAAATGCTCCTTAATGGCATATTGGAATCGAGGACAACTCCTTACAAAAGAAGAAATAAAAACCATATTTTTGCTTTACGTTTGTTTATGTATATTCGAGTTAGTTCTGAATCATATTCATGTTTGTAGAAGTCATATTACCACTTGCCATATCTACTCATTATACTTATGAGATTCCAAGTTCTCTCAAGCCAGGTATCCAAATTGGCATACGTGCAGAAGTCCCCTTAAAAAATAAGTTATATGCTGGACTGATCTATAAGATCCATAAGGAATTGCCACAAAGCCCCGTGAAGATTAGACAGATTATATCTGTACTGGATACAGAACCTATCGTGGAGGAGCGACAGTTCAGGGTGTGGTTTTGGATGGCAAAGTATTATTGTTGTACTATTGGAGAAGTGATGAATATGGTACTACCTTCTGGTCTAAAACTAAATAGTGAGACCAAACTAAAAGCAACAAATCGATACGAAGAGATATCAGATCAACTGACGGAAAAGGAATTTTTAATTGCAGAAGCGGCGTCTATACAAAATGAAATTAGCTTAGATACAGCAAAGGATATTTTGCAGCAAAAAACGGTATTACCTCATATTAGAAACCTTGTGGATAAAGGTGTGCTACAGGTGGAAGAAGAGTTAATAGATAAGTATAAGCCTAAATTTGAGGATTATGTACAACTTCATCCTAAGTATAAGAACGAAGAAGATTTAGATGCTGCTTTTAAATTAATTGAGCGATCTAATAAGCAAAAGAAAGCATTAGAAGTTTATCTCTTATTATCTTATCAAAGCAAATGGGTTCCTAAGAAAGGTATTTACGAATTAGCAAATAGTAACCAATCAGTGATTGCTGCTTTAGTGAAAAAGGAGATCTTTATAATAGAAAATAGAGAAGTAAGTCGGCTGGTAATGTATGAAGGAGAGGTGCAAAAACCACCCCCATTATCTACCGTTCAGGATAAGGCATTGCGTGAGATACGGGCTTCTAGTCTTGATCACATTTTACTATTTGGAGTGACCGGTAGTGGGAAGACGCGAGTATATATTGATTTAATACAAGAGACGTTGAGTCAAGGGAAGCAAGTTATTTACCTTGTACCAGAAATTGCACTAACGACCCAATTGGTCCAACGTCTTCAAAAGGTATTTGGTGATGAGATAAGTCTATATCATAGTAAACTCAATAATCACTCACGGGTCGAATTGTATCACGAAGTTCGTAATGGGAAGCCAATTATTATGGGTGCAAGGTCTTCTTTATTTCTGCCTTTCAAAGATTTGGGCTTGATCATTGTAGATGAGGAGCACGATCCAAGTTATAAGCAAAACGATCCTGCGCCAAGATATAACGCCCGAGATACAGCTTTATATATTTCTAAAATTTATGGAGCAAAAGTAATATTAGGTTCGGCTACTCCATCTATGGAAAGTTTTCTAAATGCGAAAATAGGAAAGTATGCATTAGTGAAAATGCTAGAACGACACGGAAAAGCAACTTTGCCACAAATAGATGTAGTGGACCTAGGCGTATCGTACAAAGCAGGAGAAGTAAGATCGCATTTCAGTAAAGAATTGGTAGATGGCATTGTTACTGCATTGAGCAAAAAAGAACAGGTACTTTTGTTTCAAAATAGGCGTGGCTATGCCCATACAATAAAATGTAGTGTGTGTGATTGGATTTCTGAATGTCCAAATTGCGACGTTACACTTACAGTCCATCAATACTTTCAAGAATTGCGCTGTCACTACTGCAGTCATCGTGCTCGACTCCCCGCTGTATGTCCATCTTGTGGAAATCATAAAATGAGTAAAATGGGATTTGGTACGGAGAAAATAGAATCTGAATTACAGAAAATTATACCCTCTGCTCGAATTGCAAGATTGGATTTTGATACCGCAAAAACAAGAGCTGCTTATGAGCGTATATTGACGGATTTTGATATGAGAAAGATCGATGTTTTGGTGGGAACTCAAATGATAACAAAAGGACTAGATTTTGATAATATTTCTTTAGTTGGAATAATGTTGGCCGATAAGAGTTTGTTTTTTCCAGATTTTCGAGCCAATGAAAGGTCGTTTCAAATATTTACCCAAGTTGCAGGGAGGGCAGGTAGAAGAGAAAAGCAAGGTCGAGTTATTTTGCAAACTTTTTCTCCAGGGCACGATGTGATACATGAGACCATCAACTATAATACGAAGCGTTATTATGATCGTGAGTTACAAGAAAGGCAAGATTTTAGGTATCCTCCATTTTTCCGTTTGATCCATGTTTTACTAAAGCATAAGGATCCCAATGTCGTTCGAGATCAGGCCAAATTATTGGGTGATTTGTTTAAAGAACAATTGGGTAATCGAGTACTTGGTCCTACTCCACCGGGGATTGCACGTATTCGAGGATTGTTTCAGGAACAGATTATTATTAAAATGGAAAAGCAAGTTTCGGCTGTAAACCAAATTAAAAAAATTGTTGAAGCAAGTATAAAAACAGTAAAGAAAGAGGGTAATCGTTCAGTTAGAATTATTGTAGATGTGGATCCATAGTATGCTTTAATCCAAGTCATTATACAATCTCTAAATTTTTCTTCTCGAATTATGGTGAAATTTTTCTTTTTGGAATCAAGGAAATCCTCAAATCCTGAGAATCCTGATTCAGACTATATTCCTTTCATTTTTTCATTGCAAAAAAACATGACTGAATATTTTCTGATTTATCAGAAATGGAAGCAACTAAATGTTGCTTCCAGTGAAGGAACCGAAGCTTCCATGCTGAGGAATAAAAAAACGCTAGATCAATTAATACCAGCACGCCAGCGCTATACCCACTAATTGGTCATGGCTATCCCGCGAGGTATTCAATCTAACAAATTTTATTTTTTGAATTATGGTGTAATTCTTTTCTTGTTAAAATTATGTGAATCCTAAAATCCTGATTCAGACAAATTTCTTTTATTTTTCGTTGTTAAGAAGGCGATCACTGGTTGACATTATTTCGTTTTCAGACTATATCTTTCATTTTTTCATTGCAAAAAAACATGACTGAATATTTTCTGATTTATCAGAAATGGAAGCAACTAAATGTTGCTTTCAGTGAAGGAACCGAAGCTTCCATGCTGAGGATGTAAAAAAATGCTAGACCAATTAATATCATCACCCCAGCGCTATACCCACTAATTGGTCATGGCTATCCCGCGAGGTATTCAATCTAACAAATTTTATTTTTTGAATTATGGTGTAATTCTTTTCTTGTTAAAATTATGTGAATCCTAAAATCCTGATTCAGACAAATTTCTTTTATTTTTATTCCATGCTGAGGAATAAAAAAACGCTAGATCAATTAATACCAGCACGCCAGCGCTATACCCACTATTTGGTCGAGGCTATCCCGCGAGGTATTCAATCTAATAAATTTTATTTTATGAATTATGATGTGATCTATTCTTTTTAAAATCAAGGAAATCTTTAAATTCTGGGAACCCTGATTCAGACAAATATGTTGGTACTTCCCAGCAGTTATTCTTTCTTTTCATTCGATGTATTATCCGTTACATTGATACCTCTAGCATCTCCATTACATCCGTCAATAAAGGCATGAAAACCTGCGTCTAACTGTACTTCGAACCGAGCATTTAATTGAATAAGGTCTTCAGCATCATAATCGACTTGTGCACCAGTCTAAATAACTGTAGGGTCGCTTGTCATAATCCAATCACTAAACTCATAGTCAGCAAAATCAGTTTCTGTTATTTTACCTCATGTAAAAAGCCAAATCAAGATGCCTGCACTCCTTTTTTATCTAATATATCTTCCTGCAGTAACTTTTCTAAATTGATTTCAGGCATTACTTCTGTAGGTACATCACTTCTCATTTCGTTTTCGAATGAATAGGGTTTTCCATTGTGGTAAACAACTTGTGCTGATAAATTTGTTGTAAAATAGGACTAGAGACAAAAGCTCGTAAGAAGGCATTATTTACTCATATTTATTTCTTTTAATCGATTCAGCAATACTTGGAGTTTATTTTAGATTGTAAGTGTATAGACATTACTATTATCCATGATAATTATTATATAGTGGTAACCCATTAGTTCAATACCTCTCATCTTTTACAAAAGGTAATTTCTCCATCTTCGATACTTCCATACTTGGAAATCCAAAATCTTCTACAATCTTACCGGTGATTCGATAGCAACCTCTTCCTTTGAAAGGATACTTTGCCAATGAAGGAGGAAAGTGAGTGGTATCAAAAAACTTGCCTTCTAAGTCCAACCAAGTGCCAAAACTCATGTGCTTACGATTGACGGTAGTGACATGTTTTCGGTTGACATAGTATCCGACCATTTGGAGTGTGCGACCTAGATATTTATTCATGTGATTAGCAAGGATATTTCCTCGGTATTCGGTTTGTAGTAAGTCGAAAGGAGAACAAAGCGGAAAGCCCAATAATTCTATTTCGTCAAAGGCTTGTTCGTGTTTTGTTTCTGTCAGGGTGGGTAGTGTGTAATCTTCGGTTTCATGTTCGAAGAATGAAGGGGTATTATGGTGTTTTATTTCGGGATTATATACAGCATTTTTTTCCCACATCAGTTCGTACTTATTCATTTGCGTGAAGCGAAATGCACCGATGCGTATCAGTATTTCTAATTGCTCTTTTGAGATGTCCAATCGACTGACGAAGTCCTGTAGGCTTTGGTACTCACCATCTTCGACCCTTTCTTCGATAATTTTGAGAGCGACCCTTTTTTCTAGATCGGCAATGTGGATCAATCCAATGTATATATCATCGTTGTATATGTTCGTCAAGTAAGTACTTTTGTTAATGCTAGGAGCGTGTATCTTGGCGCCGCACATTCTTGCCTCGTGTACATATAACTCCGTATTGTAGAATCCGCCAAAATTATTGATAACGGCTACCATAAATTCTTTAGGATAGTAGGTTTTAAGATATAGGCTTTGGAATGATTCTACGGCAAAGCTGGCTGAATGCGCCTTACAAAAGGAGTAGCCACTAAAGCTGGCAATTTGCCTCCAAACTTCGAGAGCTAGCTCATCTGGGTAGCCTCTCTCTTTACAATTGACAAAGTATTTTTCTCTGAGCCGATCAAAGGTATCAGAGTTTTTTCTTTTACCGGTCATGATCCTACGTAGCACGTCGGATTCGTCGAGATCTAGCCCAGAAAAATGATGTACTATTTTCATTACATCTTCTTGGTAGACCATGACGCCATAGGTTTCTCCAAGATGTTCTTCGAACACGGGGTGGATGTATGTATAGCTTTCTGGGTTATGGAATCTATTGATGTATTCTCGCATCATACCACTTTTTGCTACTCCAGGACGAATGATGGAACTTGCTGCGACAAGATGTATATAATTGTCACATTGAAGCTTGGTAAGTAGCCCACGCATGGCTGGTGATTCTATGTAAAAACAACCAATGCATTGACCAGATTTCAGTTGCTTTTTTACATTGATATCTTCTTTGATGGCTTGTACATCGTGTATGTCTATGGCTTTACCTTGATTTCTAGCAACTAGCTTTACGGCATCCTTAATATGACCTAGACCTCGTTGGCTAAGTACGTCGTATTTGTGAAACTGAAGGTCCTCTGCACCATACATATCAAAGTGTGTAATGGGAAACCCTTTGGGCATGAGCTGTAGTGCAGTATGGTAATTTAGTGGACGTTCGCTGATGAGTATACCGCCGGCATGAATAGAAAGATAGTTTGGAAATCCTTCGATCATTTTGCCATATTTGAATATATGTTGGGCAAAGGGGTGATGTCGGTGTGTATCCTGTGGATAATCTATAATAAGATCTATGTCTGCTTTGGGCAAGCCCACGACTTTACCCAATTCTCTAATGATGGACTTTCCTTTGAATGTATTGTAGGTAGCGAGTAGGGCCGTGTGCTCCTTGCCATACCGTTTGAATACATAGTCGATTACATCATCTCGTTCGTCCCAAGAAAAGTCGATGTCAAAATCTGGCGGTGAAGTACGATGTGGATTGATGAATCGCTCGAAATAGAGATCTAATTCCAATGGGTCCACATCGGTTATATAGAGATTATATGCTACAATGGAATTAGCGCCACTTCCTCGACCAACGTGGTGGTATCCTGCGGTCTGAGCATATCTGACGATGTCCCAGGTTATTAGAAAGTAGGCCGCAAAACCTAATTTTTCGATGACCTTGATCTCTTTTTCTGTACGTTGATTTGCTTTTTTGTTTTTTGCTCCATAGCGACGGATACATCCATTGGTTGCAAGTTTTGTGAGGAGCTTCATGTCTCCTGAAATGGACCCAGTGAAGTTCTTTCTGTTATTTCCATTCGTAGAAGGAAGGTCTATAGAACATTGATCCAAGATTTTATTTGTATTTTTAATAATGTGTGGATATTGCTCAAATATCTTTTCTAATTCCGCGGGTGTGTAGAAGTACTCCGTGGAATGCGCCGTATTTTTGGCTTCTAATTTTCCAAGTATGATGTTTAAGTCAATACAACGTAAAAGTTTATGTGCTTTGAATCCATTTTCATTTAGAAATGTAAAGGGGGCAAATAGGACTAATTTGTGGGGAAAATCTTTTAGGTATGAGCTATAGAGTTTATTGACTTCTGATGGACGAATACCTACAAATTCGTTTTCTTCAAGATGGTTAATTCCCTTTGGTAATTTTTTGTAGATGATGAAGCAATGTTGCAATCGAGGGGCCTCTCTAGGAATCGGGGTGGTATGAAGAGAACACTCAGTAAGAAGCCCGGTCAGTTCTTTCCATCCTTCTTCATTTTTTGCGATACCGATGTATAGAAATTCACCATCTTTAGTACCGCCCATTGCGGAGGGTGCATCCTCTCTGACAAATCTTCTGAATTCAATGCCCAATAGCGGTTGTACTTCATACTTACGGCAGGCTTTGATGAAGGCATAAGCGCAAGATGTATTGTTAATATCCGTAAGTACTAATCGTTTTATTCCTCGAGATGCAGCTTCTACAACGAGCTGTTCGGGAGATAGTGTCCCATATTTTAGAGAGTAATACGTGTGGCAATTGAGATACATCCCACAAAGATACAAGATAATGACGAAAAAACCGACATAAATTAGACGAAAGATAGGAAGCCTTGTTTTTTGAATACTGGTTACCCTTATTAATTGCCTCTTATATTAAATACCTCCTGAGCAGAAAGTAAAATATAAGTGGGAGTTTAGAGTACAAGCATCAAATTAAACTGCCTATAAAAGATCAAGTTGCAAAAAGTTTGCTCATATCTTTGAACGCTTTAAACTCCAGTGCATTTCCTGCGGGATCATAAAAGAACATAGTCGCTTGTTCTCCAGGCTGGTCTTTGAATCTAATATATGGTTCGATTACAAATTCTATTTGGTCTTTTTTGAGGCGTTCTGCCAAGCTATTAAAATCTTCCCATTTTAGAACAACTCCAAAGTGAGGCAATGGTACGGCATGGTCATCGACTGGGTTGAAAAAACGCATGATTTTATAATCCGCAACTTGATGGATGACAAGTTGATGTCCAAATAGATCGTAATCTTGCCAAGAAGTATCTGATCTGCCTTCTGGCAAATTCAATGTTACGCCATAAAAATCTCTCGCTTTGGAGATATCATCTACTGGGATGGCTAGGTGAAACGGAGTTAACGTATTATTCATCTTTTAAAAATATAAAATAAGTAGGAATTTAAAATGTTGTGTATTAAAGAGCTAATTAGGGATGTTCAGAACATACTTCATTACTTCTATCATGTCCAACTCACCCTAGAAACTTTTCAAGTTTCTGACCCTCTCTTGAAAAGAGGGTTTGAGACAGCAGTAGGTATTGCGCTTCTGAATATACCTAATTTATAGAAGCAATCTCTTGATAAATTGATTGACGTCTTCATTGTCGGGGTCTATGATTCCAATTTTAGGCGCATAGCAAGTAGCTTCAATGAAAAATTCTTCTGACATTTCTAAGATTGCTTTTACGTGCAAAGGGTGATGAGTTAGGTCATTACTAGTAGTCGGTATGCCTTCAGAGTAAATGCTATTATTTACCCAAATTGGAGGATCATCAAAGGAAAATAGACCAAGCATATCTACTCGTTCTCTGTAAGCTACCGTACTTGGATCAAAAAGTTGATCTAGGTTTTGAATGCCATAAAAACCAAGAATTGCAAACTTTAATTCAATAAGAGTATCGGCTTGCTCCAATAGATTCAAATTCAAATCTTGAAATACATGGGTATCCCATTTCACTAAATCATAGGTAGCTTGCGTTTCCCATAAAGCGCTACCACTCACTCTTGTTGATTGCCTTAAGATTTCATCTACGGATTCGGGCTCCTTCATATCAGGATGCATAGCAAGCCACAAAGAAGTTCCCGCACCGGCAGATGCTCCCTCTAATACTATTTGATCTGGATTAATATTTAGAAACTCACTATGATGACGAATAAACTGTAAGCAGTATTTTGAGTCGTTCATAGATTTTATTATTCCAGATTGTTCACCAATGATTTCAACTAATTGATAATTGATGGTTGCAAAGGCAATATTATTAGCTAATAAATCTTGAATCTGCTCGTCTAGTAAACCTTCGTAAGCAAATGACTTATCCCCACCTACAAATCCTCCACCGTGAATAAAAATAACTAAAGGTGTAGGGCTTTCTGAAACGGGTAAGAAAATATCAAACACATTTCGCTCATGACCATTATAAGATAAATTTTGGTAGAAATCTGCCTCTATACTTCCTAAAGAAATCGGAGAAGGACTCGTAAAGAAATTCTCTATTGGAGCTTCTTCTTTTGGTTCTTCACTACAAGAAATTAGAGTGAAAAGAAAAATAAAGAAGAAGCAATATTTTTGGTGATATTTAAAATCTCGGATCACGATAGTAAAAGTAACGCTATTACAATTGATAATGTTTTATATAAAAAAGTAATGTGTTCGTGCTGACAATAATTTGTTCTAAAATGTCAGTCTAAAGCCAAGATTATAAGTAGCAGCATTCCCATTTGCTTCCTTTAAAAATCGATTCACAAATTTATTTACTAATACTTCTATTTCAAAATTGGGGTTTAGTTGATATTTTGACCCAAGGCCATATTGATAAAAGTAGTCATAGGTATCGCTCCAAAATGGGGAATAGCTACTGAGTCCATATATTGTTACATTTCTAACGGGGAAATAACTTAAAATAACGGTGGCCGGGGTAGAAAATCTATTCAAGGCGCCTTTGTCAGATTTTCCTATATCTTCTATTATGAAATCCAATTCTGTAAATAATGAAAAGCTTGGGCTAATGGTATGATCGTTAAACAACTGAGTAATCCAAGTAGCTCCATTCCAGTCTATAAAAGGTTTTTGACCATTCCCTTCTAGTTCATCACCAATGGCAAACACATAAGAACTTTGGATAGAAAAATTCTTAAGGCTTGGAAAAGGAGCAACTCTAATTTGAGGGCCGAAAGCAGTAATTCCTTGTCGACCGGATGATCCTAAAGATCCTAACACATGGAAAGGTGTAGTGTCTCCGAATTCGTTTAATACCTTTCGATATCTTGTATTTATACCAACATTAAATCCATTAAATAGGCCATACAAAGCAGTAAGCGTAGTCGTGAAAAATGTTCTTCTTAATTTGTTTGGGGATTCACCGGTCTGTTGAGAATAAAGATTATTAAATAACTTAATCTCGTATTGTCCTTTTGGAATGGCTGCTGAAACTACATATCTATTAGAACTTTTTCCATTCAAGGTGGATCCAATATTTGTCACTAAATCATTCAAAGTCCAATCATAATCATAGTAAGTAATACTTGCATCAGACGGGATTTCCTTGCTCTTGTATTTATTGATGAAATTAATGACGCTTTGTTTGCTTCCTCCAAAATCAAAACGGTACCATTTAAATATTTGTGAGAGACTATATTGGTTTCCCATAGACTTCAAAAACTGTCTATCGTTGATGGCAAGTTTAGTTTGCTGTTCTAGTTTTTCTTCAAGATTTTCGGGAGTAAAGGAGTAATTAGTAATCGGAGGGCAATCTACTGCCGCACAAACCAGTACAAAATGCAATCTTGGATCTTTAAATTCATTAAGTATGTTTTCTTTTTCTAATTGATTTAAAGAATATTGGGAGCCTCCAATGGTCACGTCTTTTTTATTGAAAAATTGAGCAATAGATTGTACGTTACTGACCGGATATTCTTTAGTAATTTTTTTTATGACCCATAAATTATATGCGTTGACAAGAAATGCCTTTTTGTTTTGATTATCTATGCTTGGAATATTCTCAATCACTGTGATCAAGGGGTTTATTGCTGCATCATTTATAATCGATTGGTAGTCCACCTTTCCATCATCTGTGTATTTTTTGAAAAAAGAATCGCTTGACTCAAAGAAGGATTCAACTGCAGGTTGAGCAGTTAATGAAAGTGAAAATACATATTGGAGGAAGATGGCAACGACTATGGCCGATAATATAGAGTATGAGTTATACATAGAACTTAAAATTAATAATTGTAATGATTTATAAATGTCTTTTTTAAGATGTATTACAATTTATATTTCATCTAGCCTTATATTCATATCAAATTAGATTTAACACTTAATTCATAGTTTTATCATGCGAATATTATTTTTAGTTATTCTGCTCCCATATTGCTGGTTTTGTCAGGCTCAAACGGACTTAGAAAAATCACTCTTTTTACTAGATGATGTCATATTTACCAAAATTGAAACTCCTGAGGGGTATGACTCTGCTTACAAACTTATGATCCGTCAACCACTAGATCATGCAAGTCCAGATAAAGGTCATTTTTATCAAAAGGCTTATTTATCTCATAGAAACACAAAGGCGCCGACGGTCATTATCACTGAAGGATATAACAGAGATAGCAATCGTATTTATGAATTAACGGAGCTTTTAGATGGAAATCAGATTGATGTGGAGCATCGATTCTATGGTGAAAGTATCCCCGATAGTCTAGAATATCAATATTTAAATTTGGAACAGGCTACGGCAGATCTTCATCGTATCAATCAATTATTTAAAAAAATATATGATGGAAAATGGTTAAGTACAGGTATTAGTAAGGGAGGTCAAACAACTATTTTTTATCGATACTTTTTTCCGGAAGACGTGGATGTAAGTGTTCCCTATGTAGCACCGTTGAATATCGAATTAGAAGAGACTAGGATATATGATTTCTTAGATACGATTGGAACGGATGAGTGCAGGAAAAAAATCTATGATGTACAATACAAAATATTGAAAAACAGAGACGGGTCACTTCGGGCTATGAAATGGTTTGCGAAAGGAGCGAATTTAGATTTTGAGTACTTAACATTTGAGGAGGCTTTTGAATATTCAGTGCTGGAATATCCATTTTCATTTTGGCAATGGGGTGGGAAGTGTGAGGATATTCCAGATGAGAATGCAACCCTAGACGAAGTCTTAGATCACTTTACAGATATTTCTGATATAGGTTTTTTCTCGGATCGGGATATGTCTGTTTATGCTTCACATTATTATCAAGCGGGAAGTCAGATGGGATATTATAGTTATGAGACAAAAGAGTTCAAAGATTTGCTAAAAGCATTGCCAACTGATTCTAATCCTACAGCTGTCTTCATGCCGGATAAGATGCCTATAAATTTTAATAATAGCCTACCATTGAAAGTAAATGAATGGATAAAAGATCATGGAGATGAATTTATTTATATCAATGGAGCCAATGATACTTGGTCTGCTACTTCTGTAAAACCTAATAAGGCAAGAAAGGCTGTTTGGTTTAATCTTGAAGGGAAAGACCACGGACAAGCCCGAATAAAAAATATGACTGAGTCTGAAAAGGATTTATTAGAAGCAACTTTAGAAGAATGGTTGGATATAGAAATAGAAGATTAATGAAAAGACTTTAGGTAATAAATAATGGGTAATAAAAAAGAAAAAGCCAGCTCCTCAGCTGGCTTCTTTTTTCTTAATACACCCTTTTAATTCCTTTGTTGTTTCAAATATGCAGGAGTTTTGAGGCAGAAACAATGGAGAATAGATATGCTTACACTACATATTTTTACAAATGTTCTACAATTTGGATTTTTATGTAAGGTATTTTGCAGTATTCTTGAGGAGGAATATGTTTTAGTATGGACTTCGTTTCACTTAGGCCAATAGGATGGGAGTATTGTTCAATAAAACAAGAAAAGTAATATGTCTTGATTTAATAAAAGGATGCATTTAATTTGCGTCTTTAAGCATCTCTTTTGGAAGTGCCGAACTACCTTTGAGCAGTCCCTTCAAATTCATTTCTTTTTTTTGTGTCTATTTTACTATACTTTACCTTAAGTAAGTCTAAGACTCTTTGCTCTTCTCGAAGAGATTGGTTATTTTTTTTGAAGATGCATCCTGTAGTATACTAAAATATTACCAAAATTTAGCAAGCAATTTTTGATGAAGTAAATTATTCTTCAGCGTCTTTATTGGTTGGTTGAAGTTTAGGTTTGACTTTGTTATTTTCCCAAGAACATAGCGAACGAAAGTCCTCCTGTAAAGGAATCAAAATATGTATCGAAAATATAAGCAATATTGGGGTCTAGGAATATATTATCTGCTATCCTAATACCATAACCAAGACTTACCAATCCAATACCTTCTAATTGACTACGATGAAGACCATTTATATCTATAGCAAATCTACTTTTAAAGCCTCCACCAAGTTGTACTGGAATTCTACTTAGAATATAAAAATACTTTTCATGATTTAGTTACAGCAATCAAATTCAACTTGATGATTATAATCAATTATGTTGGTATTTCCCTCCAAAAGCCAATAACTACCAAATACATCACCTGTACAATGTGCTACTTTTTGATTGCCCTTTACGGTAGCTCTTCTTTCACCGCAATCATCACAATCTTTTGTCTCATCCTCATAGGCTCTATAACTATAATCATCTTCATTTAATCTTGTTGCCTTTATAGAAGCACTTAACTCGTCTACATCTCTATAATGCCAATTTTCATTTTCCTTCTTTAAAGAAAAAGCATGGGCTCTTTGTTTTTGGAACAATCCATTCTCGAAAGCTGAAGTTTGGTAACATAATGCAACATCGCCGATTTCTTGCCAATTCCAAATTGTATTTCTGTCTTCTCTGTCACAAAAGTCTTCACTAGGTGTCCAAGTCTCCGAAACACTCGTTCCATGATTACAATCATCTAAAATATTAAAGAGAAAACTAACATTAACAAATAATTCGTCATCACAAAGTGTTACTACATCGCTAACAAATGGATTATGGCGTCAATCATTACTATGTTGCAAGACGCCTCTTGAGATCCATGAATAGCAACAGGAATGAAATTTACAGTACCATCAGGAGATGTGCATTCTGCTTTAACTAAAACTTGATTACAAGAAACTTGCTCAAAATTAATGGAACAATCACAATTACCACCTGAGCCAACTGGACCAACTGGACCTACAAATGGAGCAGGATTACAAAAGTTCACCTTCTTTAGATTTTTACTATCTGAAATTCTCAATGCCCTAGCACCTTTAGGCAATCTCCAAGACGATAAATCACCTTTTTCTATTTGATCATGAAGTTCTTTCTGAACACTTTTATTCTTATAATCGTACAAGATAAAATTTCTTTGGTATGCTATTATATTGGTATTAGATAACCTAAACTCATAGTTTTCATTTGTGATTCCCAGTCTTCATGCGGAGAATGAGGGATTGACTTTGTCGATCCCGGGGTGGGGGACCTGCATGAATCTGCCTTACGGCATAATCTTTATTTATAATTCCAGCTCTTTGATTCAAGAATCATTCGCCGGCATTACA
>Ga0209828_1000492_pt1 | contig 37605 bp, 32 predicted proteins | sample MaitaG_FD_187429 | JGI IMG/M metagenome (GOLD analysis project Ga0209828, IMG submission 187429) | Marine algal microbial communities from Maine, USA - Maine_Asex2 metaG (SPAdes) (version 2) | ecosystem: Host-associated > Algae > Red algae > Unclassified | place: Maine, USA | collected 2015-01-05
CTATTTCTTAATCAGCCTCACTTTCTAGTATTATCGGTTCATCATAGTGTAACTTAAAGTCTTAGTGTCTTTGTGGTTCCAAAAAAAATACGGCAACCAAGACAAAAATTGAAAAGCTAAAAGGCTCAAAACAGAACGGCTCTTTTTAATACAAGCTTTGGCTTTGGATGGAGGTGTGATTATAGTATCTTTGCCGAAACTAATTATCATAAATACTTCTACTCCCAAAACCAATATCACCAGCAAAGACTGGCTCACTTTACTTTTCTTAAGTTGCGTCTGGGGAAGTTCATTTATTCTCATCAAAAAGAGTCTTATCGGATTCACTTTTTTTGAAATGGGTTTGATGAGATGTGTGATTGCATTTTTGGCATTTCTTCCATTTGTAATTTACTTTGCTAAAAGAATCGATTGGAAGAGATGGAAAGATTATATGTTCATTAGTCTTACGGGGAGTGCGATCCCAGCTTTTTTATATGCCATTGCACAGACAGAAATTACGAGCATAGCAAGTGGAATATTGAATAGCTTGACTCCATCATTCACACTCATTTTTGGAATATTATTTTTTAAAACGAAATCAAGCTTACTTCAGGTAGCAGGAGTTTGTATGGGTCTTATCGGAGCAGTTTTCATCATTATGTATGGTAGTGAATTGTATATTGGTGCCAAGCCTGCTTATGGACTGTTTGTGGTGTTAGCCACCATGTGCTATGCCTTGAATGTAAATTTTGTCAAAAGAAAATTTCAAGATCATGATCCATTGGTATTAGGTGCAGTTTCCTTCTTATTTGTTGGTTTACCATTTCTTGTCATAGCGATAGTCATCGGGATTCCACAAAAAGTTATGGCTGAGCCACCTGCACAGCTATCATTGATGTATCTCACGATTCTATCTATCATGAGTACTGTCGTGTCACTGATCATTTATTATAAACTCGTCCAACGCACGACTCCACTTTTTGCTTCTTCTGTCACCTATATTATGCCTGTCATTGTTTTGTTTTGGGGAGTGATCGATGGAGAGAGTTTGGTGTTATTTCATATCGTCGGACTGATTTTGATTGTGATGGGGATTTATTTGATACGGAAGTGATGGAGTTTTTGTTTAGGCATTGAGCGTTACTCGATGTTAGTGGGAGAAACCCCTTTGGGTTTTTTTGGTGCTATCTCCTTATTTAAGATCTTATATGACTTTCAATCACCAAAGGGGATTAATACAAGGAATTCAGGAGTAAAAAGCAAAAGTACCAATAGGCACGACATGATCATAGCCTCGGGATTTATCCCGAAGCGGATATTGAAATGAATGTAAAATTTGGCGTCATTTTTCACAAAAATGATGACAAATTAATTTTAGATACCCTCGTTTTTTAGAAATATCAAAATGAATCAGGGTAAAGTGAAAAAGCAAATTCAGGAGTCAGGACAAGTATAATTTCCTAAAATGTTGGCATTCAATCTACTCCGTTTTGGAACAGCGATTAATTTATTTCTTCTGAATATGCCTGGTACATAAACATTAAGAAACGCTCAATGTCTTCCTAAATCGACAAGACCAATTCCCCAAAATTCACATCTACATCGACTTCGAAATGCCCATTCTCATTCACATCAGTTCGTTGGATTACACCAGTTCCTTTGACATCTTTTACTTCAAATGGTAAGCCAATAAAGACCATCTTATAGCTCGAATAGCTAGCTTTAAAATGACCAGAAATGGATTGTTTGATCACCACTTCTGAGTCACTGCCTTCTTGAGAAAATGTCTTCAGAGTATAAATTCCTTTTTCATAATCATAACCCTCGCCTTCATCTTCATAGAGTTCACTCGTGAGTTGACCATCATTATAATATACGACTAAAGTGAGTTGGACAATTACTTTTTCTCCGACATATTGTTGGACTGGATAGTGAGGAAGCACCGCTCCCGCCTTAATGAATATTGGCATCTCTTCAAGTGGTGCATCTACCCAATGTTCGTCTCCACCATTAACAGTCGAACCATTCCAGTAGTTGTACCATTTTCCTTTCGGGAAATATACATATCTACCCTTTGAATTAGCTTCAGTGATTGGGCTAATGAGTATATTATCGCCATGCATAAATTCATCATCTCGATATAATACATTTTGATCAGCTTGATCTACAAACGACAGCGGTCTAAGTATAGGATATCCATCTCGGATATATTGATAAAATGATGTATAGAGATAAGGCAATAATTTATACCGCAGCTCTATAAATTTTCTAACAATGTTAGTTGTTCGCTCTCCGAAGGAATACGGTTCTTGATCACCATGGTCGCCAGATGAATGAGTCCGACATAAAGGATGAAAAACTGCAATCTGTATCCATCGAGTATAGAGTTCCGGCGTCGGTTGATCTATGAATCCACCAATATCAGTCCCTATAAATGATAAGCCAGAAATACTTAGTCTTTGACACATCATATTCGCTACCCATAGATGCTCCCAAGTGGCAATATTGTCTCCTGTCCAGCCACTACTAAATCGTTGAATACCAGAATAACAGGATCTAGTAATCAAAAATGGTCTTTTGTTTTTTGCAAATGCTTTGACACCATCATATGTCGCTCTGGTCATTTGCATGCCGTATACATTGTGTGCTTTTCGATGGCTACATGGATTTCCATCATAGTCATGTCTTACATCATTAGGAAAGGTTTTACTCTCTACCTCCATGACAGCTGGTTCATTCATATCATTCCAGACGCCTGCGATACCAGTTTCTCCGATTAGCTCTTCAAATAAACCGACCCACCAATCTCTTACTTTTGGATTCGTAAAGTCTGGGAAATAACAATCTCCTGGCCAGACTTTTCCTTTCATGTAAGGACCATCTGCTCGTCGGCAGAAGACGTCATTTTTTATACCATCTTGAAAAACATCATAGTCTTTATCTACTTTAATTCCAGGATCTATGATGACAACAGTTTTAAATCCTTGGTCCTTTAACTCACTAACCATTCCTTTTGGATCAGGAAATTTCTCTAGATCCCAAGTGAAACATCTAAAGCCATCCATATAATCAATGTCTAAATATATGGCATCACAAGGAATGGAAAGTTCGCGCAACTTAGAGCTGACTTCTTTCACTTTTGATTCTGGATAGTAGCTCCATTTACACTGGTGATATCCGAGTGCCCACATCGGTGGCATTTCTGGTGTGCCAGTTAATTTTACGTATCTAGCGGCGACATCCATTAACTGAGGTCCATTGATAAAATAATAATTCATCTCTCCTCCATGAGCCCAAAAGGAGGTCGTGAGTCTTCGCTCTTGTCCAAAGTCAAAGAAAGACTCAAAACTATTATCAAAGAAAATACCGTAAGATATATCTTGATGAGTGGCTAAGTAGAAAGGTATATTTTTATATAATGGATCTTGATCTTTTTGAAAACCATACACATCTGATCCCCAATTCTTAAATCTGCGGCCTCTCATATTTGATTTCACAGCTTTGTCACCTAGTCCATAGAAGCATTCAGCATCTTGGATGTTTTTACTCATTTCAACAATATGCCCACCATAAGTCGGATTGTCTTCCCAGTGAAATCCTTTTTCGTCTTCATTTATCAATTCTCCATCCTTATTCCGAATGCTAATAGCAGCATTGGATTTTTTGATTTCAATATCGATCGTGGCGGTATGTATAGTATATTGATCGTCTGATTCTGAGGTGTCGAGATTAATAATGTTTTTCTCGAATTTGTCATCGATGGCGTAGGAAAAATCTCTTTCTAAAACATTATCGACACCATATCGAAATCGAATAATATCATCACTCAAGATTGTTATTTGAATGGTCACTTGATTCGAACATTCGATAAGGAACGTTTCTTTTTCGAAAGTAATGTTTGTGATTGACCCAGGATAAAATTCCTGTTGGACACTACCCATCGTTTCAGTTGAGATTAGATTAGATTCTTCCATTAGCTAAAATTATTAAGAAGCAAATATACTGACAATCATATTATGAAGGGTTTAAATTCTAAGATAAAGTAGCATGTAAGTGAAGATGCTATACGGTAACGATTGCGTTTTTAAACATCGTGCTATATAGACTAAGTTATATAGATAAGTTTAATATGTAATGTATTGGATTTGGTAGGAATTGATTTGGAATTGACAGTTACTAAGAGTCGCTATCTTCTTTCATGCCTTCTTTGAGTTCAGTCTCGATGGATGCTCGAGCACTGTTAAATTCTTTAATGCCTTTACCAAGGCCTTTCATAAGTTCAGGTATTTTTTTGCCTCCAAATAATAATAGGATAGCGAAAAAGATGATAATCATCTCAGGACCCATGAAAGACAAAAGAACAAATAATTCCATGACTACAGTTTTAAGAAAAATAAAAGTATATCAATTCCGTGAAAGATACTACTTTTTTAATCCTATTTCACGAAGACGCTCATCCAAATATTCACCGGCAGTTATTGATTGGTATGCCAAAGGGTTCTCCTCTGACACACATTTGTCTAAGCATGTTAGGTCCATTCTACTTTTTGGATGTAGAAAGAAAGGAATAGACATGCGTGGGACATGCCAAAATTGTTTCGGTGGATTCACTACTCTATGCGTTGTAGATTTTAAATAATTGTTGGTGAGCCTCTGCAGCATATCACCAACGTTGATCACAATTTCATCTTCTTCTGGAGTGACATCCAGCCATTCATTTTTAGTATTTAGAAGCTGTAGTCCACCAGCGGATGCGCCGACAAGCAGTGTGATCAGATTAATATCTTCATGCTGTTCTGATCTGAGAGCAGACTCAGGTTCTTCTGTAATCGGAGGATAGTGAATCGCTCTGAGGATACTGTTTCCCTCATTTATCCATCCTTCAAAATACGTCTCATCTAGTTCAAGGTGAAGGGCAATCGCTCTCAATAGTGCACCACCTGATTTTTCAAATGCCTGAAATAACTCTTTTCCTTTTTGGTAAAATGTTGGAATCTCATTGACATTTATATTGTCAGGATATTCAGCTTTCAATGGATGATCTGAGGTCACAAATTGCCCGATTTGAAAAAATTCTTTTAAGTCAGGGACATTAGAGTGTTTGGCATGTTCCTTTCCAAATGATGTATATCCTCTTTGACCGCCGAGTCCTGTTATTTCGTATGATCGCTTCGTATCTATAGGGAGGGAGAAGAAATCTTTTGCACTAGCATAAAATTCTTCGACAAGTTGCTTAGAAATGCCGTGATTATTCACTCCGACAAAGCCAACTGTATGAAAGGCATGTCCTAGTTTATCAACAAATAATTTTCTATCCTCTGTATTTCCTTCTGTAAACTGCGTAAGGCTCACGACTGGAATGGTTCGTTTTGCTTGAAGAGTTTCCTCCATAATTACTTAGGCTTGTATTTTGATTTATCTAATAATTCTTGATAGTTTGTCAATGACATGAGCTCTGAGATGCTTACTTCAGGATGACGTCTCATAAATGTTGAAACAATTTTCCAACCAATAAAGTTTGCAGTTTTTCCAGGAGCTTCATCAGGCATCCCAGGACTCTGTGGACTTGCATTGATCAGTTTGTTTATTTTTCTAAAGTCAGTCTCGTAGAATAAGTCTTCTCTCAAAAAATGAGACCAAATTTGAGATTGGTTCTGGTCGCACCATCGTAATTGATTAGCTGTATATTCCATAATAATGGAGTCATGAACGAATGGAATAAATTGCTCTAACAGGTAAGATTTTTTACCATTATGAATCATATAATCAAGCATCCTATTTCCTTTGGCCTGACCTAGACGATCATCCAAAATTGTTTCCATGACTTTTTTAGTGATATGGTCTTTGTTAAATGTTCTGCTGATATATTGTGAAAAAGCGGGGTTTTGAGCTGAAAGTTGTTCATAGCGAAATCCATCGCCAAGAAACATATCAAGTCCAATTCCAATACCGTCATTTCCATTGTCGTCAAATAAAAAACTTTGATATGATAATCCGCCAATAAACGAATAAATTTGTGGAGTTGTGGACTCTCCAGTTTGTTGTTGAAATAGGTCGAGACTAGCAGCAAGTTGCTTCTCTAAAAGGTCAACATTGTCAAAAATCGAATCAGTTTTGTGTTTTAACTCTAAGATAAAATCATCCGATTTAAACTGTTCTAGTTGAAGATTTGATAAGGAGTCTGTATCATCTTTTATATTGAGAATGTTCTTGAAGTAGATGTCTGAAAACGAAGGGTAGGTAGAAGATATGACTGATGCAGAGTTATCAAAAACAAAGCGATCAAGTCTTTGGATATTAACAGTAAGATCAGTAAGTGGCAGCTCTTTACTGTCCATTTCACAAGAGATATAGACCATTGAGATGGATAGCAGAAATAAGCTTACAGATGTAATTCTATTGGGCATATAAATGTGAAAGTCTAACGATGTAAAAGCTGCATTTATTTTCCTTTGGCTTTATCGAATAATCGGGTCTGAATACTGACATTAAAAGTCTTTCGATGATACGGTGATCTACCATACTCGAGTACAGCTTTTCTGTGGTGTAAAGTAGGATATCCTTTATTCGTATGCCAATGAAAATGAGGGAATTTATGATGCAGATTGAGCATATATTCATCTCTGTGAGTCTTAGCTAGGATCGATGCTGCGGCGATTGATTGATATTTGGCATCTCCTTTTATAATGCAGTGATGTGGTATATTATGGTATTGATGAAAGCGATTTCCATCAATGATTAGGTGATTTGGCTTTATTGACAAATCATCAATTGCCAAGTGCATTGCTTTAAATGAAGCGTTTAAAATGTTTATCTTATCAATCATTGACGGTTCTACCCGTTTTACTGACCAACTTGCTGCCTCTTGCTCAATAATCGCACGAAGGGTGTTTCGTTTGCCTTCAGTTAACTGCTTTGAATCATTCAATAATGGATGATTAAAGGATTTTGGAAGAATGACTGCTGCCGCGAATACTGGTCCTGCTAGACATCCTCTGCCTGCTTCATCACAGCCTGCCTCGACTTTCGTTTTATAAAAATATGGTGCCAATAATTGGGCTTTTTTCTTCATCTGACAACAGCTGTTTGAATATCGACCAGTTCATCTTCAGATGCAGCATTTATGGTATCAAGTAAGCCTTCAATAGAAGATTCAAACGTGATAAAAGACAGATGGTCTTTTGTCATGAAATTATCTTGAACTGCCCGATCAAACATGGCTTTCATGTGGTCATAAAACCCATCTTGATTATAGAATATAATTCTTGCAGAAATTTGACCTAATCGCTTGAGTGTGATCGCTTCCATGATCTCCTCATATGTGCCTGAGCCTCCTGGGAGAGCAAGTGCGACATCTACATATTCTATGAGCTTTTCCTTACGTTCGGCCATGGTTTCTGTATAAACCATGTCGCTTACATCAGGATGATTCCATTCGACATCTTTCATAAAATTTGGCATCACTCCTGTGATCGAGCCACCAGCCTCAATAATCGAATCTGCAAGTGCTCCCATTAAGCCAACAGCACCTCCGCCATAGACAATGTGATGTCCATGATTTGCAAGTTGTGTAGCAATTAATTTTGTGTCAATGAAGTACTTCTCTGGGACTTTCATACTCGAAGCACAGTACACACAAATCCGCTTTGGCTTTGACATATTAAATAATTAAAAATATGAAGATAAGGGTTTTTGGCGATTTTGATTGGAGGCTAAGAGGTCATAGAATGGAATCAATTGTATAAGCTCTTATAAAAGGCCAAAGCAGACTTTTTCTTTCGTTGGTATTCCTTTTGTTTTTTGGATTTGTCTTCAGATTGGGGTTTACCAAAATTGACGACCCAATAATCTCCAACACGTTTGGCTCCCATTTCAGTCACATTGGAAAACAGAAGCATTTCGCAATGTGGAGGACTATTAAGCCAAGCGCGCAACACTTCAAAATCTGATAAAAAGCCTTTCGCTATGTTTTCTCCTATCTGGTCCCATCTATAATATATCGAATCTGCGCGCATACCGACATCTTGATTGATTTGGTTGATATGAGAAAAAAAATTATTGTCTTGCATGTCCTGTGCATGTCGCCTTGATGTTTCTGCTAAATCTATGTCCCAGATTATTGGATCAGCAGCTGGCATTTGTTGTCCGCCACACGCGCAACCTTGAGCTCTGATCAGATTGATTTCTTTTAAAAACAGGAGATTGTAATCCGATTGGAAACCATTGAGACAGAAAATAATATAATACAAAAATGGCATCATGTAATAAACGTCTACTATATATAATTTGCTGCTAATTGATATCATTAATATAGCTAACTATTTATGGATAAACAGGAACATATGGCGGAAGGGTTTAAATCGGACATAATAAGCTATCTTTACGGCTTGAAACTTATAGGATTATGAGAATAGGAATTACGACTGGAGATATCAATGGAATTGGACCTGAGGTTATCTTAAAAGCCTTATCTAATAATTCGGCGCTACATGATCACAGTGTCGTGATATATGGATCTGGAAAGGTCATGGCATACCATAAAAATATTGTCAAAAATATTGATGTTCAGTTTTCGAATGTGTCTGGTGCCGAGCATGCTAGCAACGGAAGAATAAGTGTGGTGAATTGCTGGACGGATGACATTCAGATATCATTAGGAAAGGCGGAGAAAGTCGCTGGTCAATTTGCGCACGTCGCACTTGACCGTGCAGTCAATGACATTAAGAATGGTATCATCGATGTCCTTGTCACTGCTCCAATTAATAAAAGTACGATGGATACGATGTCCTTTCCTTACGCTGGACATACAGAATATTTAACCACATCATTTGGCGCAAGCTCAAGCTTGATGACCATGGTCGCTGATGATCTGAGAATTGCAGTAGTCACGAATCACGAGCCAATTTCAAAAGTCTCATCGCTGTTTACTAGAGAATTATTGATGCGTAAAATCAATCTATTTTATCATTCATTGAAAATAGACTTTGGAAGAGACAAGCCAACAATCGCCATATTAGGTATGAATCCGCATGCGGGAGACGGTGGCAAAATTGGGATGGAAGAAGAAGAAATCATCAAGCCTGTCATCGAAGACTTAAAAAATAAAGGTGTATTGACTTATGGTCCTTATGCTGCGGATGGATTTTTCGGCTCGGGATTATTTAGAAAATTTGATGGCATTTTAGCCATGTATCACGATCAAGGTTTGATCCCATTTAAGACCTTATCATTTGGAAATGGCATTAACTTCACAGCAGGACTTCCATACGTCAGAACCTCACCTGATCATGGTACTGGGTATGATATCGCTGGAGAGAATAAAGCTGACGAGATGTCGATGAGAACTGCCATTTTTGCTGCGATGGATATATTCAACAACAGGGAGAATGACAAAGAGATGAAGGCGAATCCATTAGTCAAGAAAGCAAAGTTCGAAAAGGAACGATATTAATCAATTTGGTGGCTAGCCTGCCAAAATAAATTTTGAAGAATCGTGAATTTGGCTTCTAAACATTCATATGTAGTGTGTCAGGAATCATACTTACTCTGATAGCGCACCTAATGTCCCTTTGTCTAGCTGATCCAGATAAATAAATTCTGGTTCTTTAACACCCAGTTTCGTTCGTATTTGCTTGACTGTTTCAGATTCAAAGAAAGCTTTCGCTTCAAGGTGACTTTGCCAACGAGAAAAGTGAACCACTTTATTAGGCGTATGACTATAAGCTAGAACTTGGTATTCAAGTTCTCCTGCTTGTCGCCTTATTTCTGCAGCTTTATCAAATCCTTACTTCCATACTTCATATTGCTCTACCTTATGTATTATAAGCACGTATTTCATACATTAAATGTAATTTTTTCTCTATTCAGAAAATCAATGGTAAATCGGAGGACTCGAAACGGCAAAATTATAAATCAAAAGCGAGCAATTGAGAAAATACACAGTGTTATCAACGACCTGCTCGCCACAGACTCAAGAGATTTCCATAGCTTAGTCATATGAAATCGATTCTCATTGGCGCACTATGTTGTTTTAGCTTCTTTTCTCAGGCACAAGACCACGAGTTTGAGTGGTGGGATCCGATGCAGAGTCCATTCCAAGTTGTAGAAGGGCAAGCATGGGGAAGCGAATCCAATGGTGATTATCATCGACTTCCAAAAAGAGCGGATGGTTTGGTGCGTGAATCTGTATATAGTTTAGGGACTCAATCTGCAGGCTTGATGATCCGATTTCGTACCAATGCACGATCGATTAAAGTTAAATATCAAATTGAGAAAGGTCACAACATTGCACTACATCATATGCCTGCCACTGGAGTGAGTGGTTTAGATCTATATGCGATTGATAGCGAAGGTAAAGAACTATGGTGTGCAGCTCGACGGTCATATCAAGACACGATCAGCTATCATTTTAATGATATAGAATCAAAAACAAATTACCATAAACTTGGAAATGAATATCGGCTATATCTTCCACTCTATAGTAAAGTAGAATGGCTCAAAATAGGCGTCAATGCCCATAGCCATTTCGAAGCTTTACCCATTCGGAATGAAAGGCCAATTGTGGTATATGGCACTTCCATTGCTCAGGGTGCATGCGCATCTCGACCAGGTATGGCATGGACAGCGATTCTAGGAAGGAAATTTGATCGGCCACTTATTAATTTGGGTTTTAGTGGCACAGGTTTGCTTGATATTCCAGTCATTGATTTGATGGCGGAAATTGATGCAAAAATATTTATTCTGGATTGTATGCCCAATCTTACCAATCGAGGTCATACCGATAAAGAGCTTAAAGATTTGATAATCAATGCGACCAAGCGACTCAAAGCTAAGAGACCTGAGATTCCTGTATTGCTTGTGGCGCATGCTGGATATACGCATGGATTAACTAATCCTACAATACAGACGGCATATGAAAGAGTTAACCTTATTCAATCAGATGCATTTTTTGAACTGAAAAAAGAAGGAGTCGATGGACTCTACTATTTATCTCATACAGACATTAATCTTCAGCAAGATGATATGGTCGATGGCGTTCATCCGACTGATTTGGGGATGGTCCATTATGCTGATAGTTATGAATTAAAATTGCGAGATATCTTAAGAGAGCCAGTAGGAAAGTCAACGACGACAATACCAATGACTCAGTATAGAGAACCTTTAAATTATGATTGGGAAAAGCGCCATAGAGAAATTTTGGATTTGAATAAATCAAATCCACCAAAGACTATCATGATTGCGAACTCAATTATTCATTTTTGGGGAGGCCAACCGAAGGCTAAGATAGTTAGAGATGGAGCGTCATGGGAATCTGTGTTGACTCCCGCGGGTGTGCGAAATTATGCTTATGGTTGGGATCGGATTGAGAATGTACTTTGGCGTGTTTACCATGGAGAATTAGATGGGTTTGAGGCAGAGAAGATATTGCTTATGATTGGGACAAATAATCTTCATCTCAATACGAATGAAGAAATCGTAGAAGGCTTGGCTCTTTTAGTCAAAGCAATACAACATAGACAACCGACAGCTGAGATTGTATTGATGGGAATATTACCAAGAAGAGATTATGAAGAAAGAATCGTAGAACTCAATTTTGAGATCGCGAGAATTGCTGGGAGACAGGATATTCAATACGCAGATCTTGGGATTGTGTTTTTAGAAGAAAATAAGTTGGTCAACGAGTCATTGTTTTCGGATGGCTTGCATCCTAATAAGGCTGGGTATGAAAAATTGATCCAAGTTTTAGGGCCTTTGGTTGAATAATTTGTCACATGATTATAAGCAGAAAGCGGAGTACCTAAGAACTTATTAACTAAAGTGATAATTTTTGGCCATCGAGGAATTATTTCAGTAATTGTTACACTACTCTTCTCTAATACATCTAACATTTGTTTTTAGTTTGGTCCGAATCGTTAGCTAAACCTTGAACCAGCCCAATAATAAAAGACAGCAGTAAATTTTGCTTTGCCTTAATGGAGAAAATCATCTAAATCTCTGAGTATATGATGTGGAATCGGCGAGTTTTTTTTACCATTTGATGGGATTACATCTATAGTTACTTTTTTTGATGCTCTAGCTAATGCTTGATTTACAATTAGAATTTTATAACATCATTCTTGACGCAGCTGCTCAAAAAAATTATCTTAAACCTTTTTGATTTAGCAAGAATATCAAGAGCAATAGATTTTGTAACTAATAGACCTGTCAGCTCACTACAATATCTTAATCCAGATAAAGCCAATTCTTCTAACTCTTCCAAATAAAAAAGGGTATCAAAAATTGATCAAGGTTTTAGAGCCTTTGGTTGAATAATTTGTCACGATTTTTTATAAAAAATCGTGACAAAAATTTTTTGATTTAATTCCATATTTCCGTCTCGGGGAATCCGTGGATCACGTAATGTGATCCCTCAGGGATCATTTTTTCTCCAAGAAAGATTCCAATGCAAAAAATGTGCTGCCTTAAGGATCAACAGGATTCACTCCGCATTAAACCTTGCAATTTTCACTCAAAACTCAACATTCAAAATTCAACATTGTGCGACCAAAGGAAGCACTCTACTTGACAAACTCTAAGCTTCGCTCTATAAACTTACTCATATCTTCACCTTTCAACATGTTTTGGTTGAGTCGGGCGAGATCGTAGAGATAGCTGGCAAAACTTGCTTTTCTATCAGCACCTTTCATCTTTAATAACTTTTCTGCAATGAGAGGATTATTGGTATTGACGACTATATTGTGACTATCAGGCATCATACTCATATCCATGCCTTGCATGCTTTGCATCTCTTTCATACGTCTCATAAACTCTGGTTTAGTAATAAGGACAGGATGATCTTCAGGAGACAATGCTTTCATTTCGAGTTGACCGCCAGGATTGGTGTTTCCAAAAGCAGCTTCAAAAAATCCTTTGATTTTCTCTTGCTCCTTTTCACCTAATACTGATTCACGGGTTTCTTCTTTTTGGACAAGATTGTCTACGGTATCACTATCGACTCTAACAAAGGTTATGTCAGTGCCTTTTGATTCTATATGTTGCATGTAGTGATTGTCGATAATATTATCAAATTTCACAACATCATATCCATAGGATTTTACTGATTCAATATAGCTGTGGTGTTCCTGTGGACTATTAGTATATAGACAAATGATTTTGTTGTGTTTATCTGTCTGTGTGGCTTTCACCTTTTCCTTATATTCTTCGACCGTGAAGAATTCATTTTCTAGATTTTGGAGTAAAGCAAATTTGATGGCTTTGTCATGAAACTTCTGTTCTGTGAGCATACCATATTTGACGAAAGTCCCAATCTCAGGCCATTTATTTTGAAACTCTTCTCTATCTTTTTTAAATAGTTTGGCGAGCTTTTCAGCAACCTTCTTAGTGATATAAGACGTTATCTTTTTAACATTAGAATCAGACTGAAGATAACTTCTAGAGACATTCAATGGAATATCTGGAGAGTCGATCACACCATGTAATAGAGTCAAAAATTCTGGCACAATTTCTTTCACATCATCAGTGACATAGACCTGATTGCTATATAACTGAATCTTACTTTTCTGGACCTCCAGTTGGTTGGTTAACTTCGGAAAGTATAAAATTCCCGTAAGGTCAAAAGGAAAATCAATATTCAGATGAATCCAAAATAAAGGCGGTTGACCAAATGGATACAGCTCTTTATAAAAAGCTTTATAATCTTCGTCTTTTAATTTAGCAGGTTTTTTCTTCCATGCAGGATTTGGATTATTGATGAGGTTGTCTACTTCAGTTTCGACAGCTGTTCTATCATCACCTTCGCCAGTCCATTCTGTTTCTGTCTTTGTTCCGAATCGAATTTGTACTGGCAGAAATTTACAGTATTTATCCAATAAAGTTTGAATACGAGCTTTTTCTAAAAATTCTTTACTCTCATCACTAATATGTAAAATGATGTCTGTACCTCTTTGTTTTCTGTCACCTTCACCAATTTCATAGGCGGGGTCACCTTTACAAATCCATTTGACAGATTTAACTGATTTTTTATAAGATTTAGTGACGACTTCTACCTTATCGGCGACCATAAAGGCTGAGTAAAATCCCAAACCAAAGTGACCGATGATATTAGCCTCATCTTTATATTTTTTTAAAAAATCTGTCGCTGATGAAAATGCTACCTGATTTAAATATTTTTTCACTTCAGCTTCTGACATGCCGATTCCTTGATCGCTGATGGTAAGCGTCTTGGCTTTCTCATCTAAAGTGATGTCAATAATTAAATCGTCTACGTCCGCTTTAATTTCTCCCTTTGCAACTAAAGTTTTGAGCTTAGATGTCGCATCGACTGCATTGGACACGATCTCTCGTAAAAAGATTTCCTGATCTGAATACAAGAATTTTTTAATGATTGGAAATATATTCTCCGTTTGAACCGAAATATGACCTTTCTCCATTGTTTTATTAATTTTATTTTTTTTGTCTTTTTTATTTGAGCATGAAGACTGAAGTTTTACCAATTTCCAACTTCCAACTTCTAATTCCGATCTTCCAACCCCGATTCTTCCATCTTCCCACTTCCCTTTTCAATCATTCAAAACTCAACAGTCAATACTATCTTTTATCAATCCCTGTGCCACGCCAAAATCCCTGTCATAATGGCACAAGATTTTACTTTATATTTGGACTTATGTCATTTACGTCAGACGAAAAGCCGATTGGATACTTTCTTGTGAGAACAACTCGCGTTGTCAAGCTTGCATTTCATCATGCATTTAATCAGTTAGGTATCGACTTAACGCCAGAGCAATGGGTGATTTTAGAACAACTGTTTCATACCAACGATCTATCACAAAAGGATCTGGCTGATGATAGTTTTAAAAATGCTCCGACAATATCACGCATCATTGATGTCTTGTGCAAAAAAGGTTGGACGGAAAGAATCAAAGGGACTAAAGATAAGAGGGTGATCCATGTCCATCTTACGGATGAGGGTAGAGAGATTGTCAAAAGAGTAATCGATAGGGTAGAGTATATCAGAGCAAAAGGATGGGACAATTTGTCAAAATCAGATTATAAAACACTTCTCCGCATATTGAATCAGATATTTGATAATTATAATATAGATGATCATGAATGATAATGTCGAAGACCCAGAAACAAAACGAGAATATTTTCAAGATCATATGGGACACAATGTCTGTTATGGTTGTGGTAAGCACAATGTCAAAGGCTTACAAATCCAAAGTTATTGGGATGGTGACGAGGCGATTTGTGAGTGGCAATCCAAAGAGCATCATCATGGTTGGCCTACGATAATGAACGGAGGAATCATGGCGACCTTGATTGATTGTCATAGTATGTGTACTGCGATGGCATATGCATACAAGGAAGAAGGACGATCTCTTGATTCTGATCCCATATATCGATATGCTACAGGCAGTATGAATATCAAATATTTAAAACCAACATCTAATGAAAAGCCAGTTAGATTAGTTGCCACAGTAGAATCTTCTAAGGGTCGCAAGATCAATGTCCGCTGCGCATTTTATTCTGATGGAGTCAAAACTGCAGAGGCCGACGTTGTCGCTATTCGTGTATTTGATAGTAGCCAACAGGTAGTTGAAAGCGCCTTTAGCAAAGATTAAAATCTTGGCTTGACTTGATTCTTTTGTATGCTAATACACTAACTAGAATCGGTCTGATCTAGAAGTGGTTTATCACTTATATAATAATGGGTTCAACTTGTAATATTGCTTAGACTGTGCATTCTTGTATCTCACTAACAACATTATATTAATGGCTTCTGTCATCACATCACTCTTTTAAATGGTTTGATGATGCCTTCATCTTGACAGATATACACACAGACATAAAGCCGAATCGTAAGTCCTTTTGGTTTATGTTTTATTTTCATCTATGAGCGTGGCTAATTCTTTATCATATTATATAAACGTAATGGGTTCATAATTGGATTTTATCAAAAATGACTAATGCCTCGCCATTACTTTCTACATGATATATCAGATGATTTCCCATAAAACGAATGACCTCAGCTGTAAAAAATGACCAGATTTCGGACTCCTGATTTCACTTAATCAGAATTTTTTAGAAAAACCTAGACACATCTCAAAAATCATGAGAAGCAATATGAGCTGTTAGAATTAACTAGTTATATTTCATAGTACAAACCTTCTCAACATGTCAAGGGCAACATTAGCAGTATACTGTATGTTCAATGTACGATCTTTACTAAGCAGTAATTTTTTCGTTACTTGTTTGTCAAAGCTACCACAGGCAAGCCATATTGTTCCAACTGGCTTATCAGGACTTCCACCACCAGGACCCGCAATCCCTGAAATAGAAACGCCAATATCCGCTCCCGTTTGTGTCAAAACACCAGTAAGCATTTCTTTGACCACGTCTTCACTGACCGCGCCATGATTGTCCAGAGTTGACTGCTGTACTTGTAATAATTTTTCTTTGAGTTCATTGCTGTAAGCAACGATGCCACCTACAAAATATCTGGACGAACCTGGAACAGACACGATCTTGCTTGCTACTAATCCACCAGTGCAACTTTCGGCAGTTGTAATTTTTTTGTTTGTTGACAAACAAAGATTCCCCAAAGCCTGTTCTAATGATATCTCGTCTTCGCCGTATATATATTGTGATAAAGTAGTTGAAATTAGATCAGCATTGTCATTTACTTCAGTTTCTAGTGCAGTTTTATCTGCTGTAGATTTTCCTGTCAATCGAATTCTGACCTTACTCAAACTTGGCAAAAATGCGAGTTTGATATGAAGTGGTAATGCTGAAGAAATGTGTTCAATTTCTTTCGCCAATATCGACTCACCTTGGCCGGCTGTCATGATTGTCTTATGAATAATATGAACTGGAGATGCTTCTGCAAGTTGTGGTAAAATATGAGTCTCCATTATATATTTCATTTCATAGGGTACGCCCGGCATAGAGAAAAATTGCTTTCCATTTGAATCTATATACATACCTGGTGCAGTACCCATATTGTTTTCAAGAAGACGTGCATTTGAAGGCAAGTAACATTGTTCTTTGTGAAGATCTGTGGTCTGTCGGCCGCGTTTGGCAAACATCGATTGGATTCTCTCCCATAGCTTATTATGAAAAACCATGTCAACACCAAAGTATTTAGCCAATGCTTCACAAGTAAGATCATCTTTAGTTGGACCTAATCCACCTGTCATGATGATTATTTCTGAGACTGATGCTGCTTGATCCAAGCCTATTCGAATCGCATTAATCGTATCTGCGACAGAAATTATCTCCGTTAATTCAATACCTATCTTGTTCATCTGCTGTCCAATCCAAGCAGAATTAGTATCGATAATTTGACCAATCAGAATTTCATCTCCTATAGTAACTATACTTGCTTTCATATTCAATATACTTAATCACAAAGAAAAGAAATTGCTAATGAATTGTTTATTTGACGTCTATTGGTCATCGAACCGACAGCAATTTTACACTTAGCGGATCAAAAAGAGCTGCGTTTAGGAAGACTAAGCAGTATCAAACAAACGACAGTTCCTTTAAAGAAAAGCTTTGGATGGAATCATCAATTTCAATATCCAACAAACCATTCTCCTGCACGTCTCTAATGATTCCGTTTACAATTGACCCATCGAGCATTTGATAAGACCTCACTTCATTCTTCTGATACATGCTGTCTCTGTATTCGGCAATTAATGATTTGAATCTGCCTTCTTTTAAATCAATGTAATAGGATTCAAAACATGAATACAAATCTTTGCGAACTTCTATTAAATTGTAACTTTTGTTGGTCTCTAACAGGAAAGAAGTTGGATTTGCTATAGATGAATCAAATGATTCTTGGTTTATATTGATTCCCATTCCGATAATGCTGTATTCAATATTAGATCGAATTAAGGTATTCTGAATGAGAATTCCTGCAATTTTATTTGATTTGACATAGATGTCATTTGGCCATTTGACCTTAGAGTTTATATGATATTTTCTCAATAAATCTCTGATCGAAAGTGCTGTGATAATCGATAAATAGAATTGATATTTAATATGTAGAGATTTGGGCTTGAGGATAATAGATAGTGTTAGATTTTTTCCTTGTGCCGTCAGCCACTGAGAACCCATTTGGCCTTTTCCAGCAGTTTGGCTATTCGCACATATAACTAAACCGTCAGAAATAGTCTTTTTTGAAATCAATGCAGCAGCATAATCATTAGTAGAATCGACCGTTTTCAAGTCAATTGTTGGATTACCGACGAAGAGAGCAGAAGCAGATATCACTCGTTTATTTTACTTAACTTTGAAGAATTAAAAATACAGTCTAAATTGAGCATAGCCAAGGCGAGCATTCCTATAAAGAAAACTGAAGTAATAGAGTTAAACGAACTTATTATAGATAGTATTCAAGATATCAAGGGAAAAAATATTGTAAAGTTGGATTTAAGAGCCATCGAGGAGTCTTCAGCTGATTATTTTATCATTTGTGAAGGTGATTCTACAACTCAGGTGAGAGCCATTTCCAATAATCTCAATAAACGAATAAAGGATGAAATGGGCATACTTCCGAGTCATGTCGAAGGAAGAACAAGCGCAGAATGGATCTTAGTTGATTATTTTGATACTGTTATTCATATTTTCCATCCAGAAAAAAGAGCTTTTTATGAAATTGAAGAGCTCTGGAGTGACGCCAAACATACTGCTTACGAAGATTTATAGTTTCTATAACAAACTCTAATCGGCTGTTCTGTGTTAACCAATGAAATAATCTGATATGTCAGAGAATAAAACAAACGGTGAGAACGGTGATGGTAATGGACCACGAAAGATAAACTTCAATTCTTATTGGATATATGGAGCCATTATACTTTTCATCTTAGCTCTCAACGTCTATTTGCATCTAGAAAGCCAAACGGAAACAATTGGTCTGCAAGAATTTGAAGAAATTGTCAGAGATGGTGATTTAGCTAAACTTGAAATTGTCAATGAAAAAACGGCACTTGTCTATCTCACTGAGGAAGCAATGGATCGTGAGAAATATGATGATCTTAAAGGTAATAAGTTTAGCAAGTTCAATCCGCAGTACACTTTCGAAGTGCCACCGTCCGAATACTTCAATGATCGATTGAAAGTACTTGAGTCTGAAGGACATAGTGTCACACCACAGTGGATGACACAGACGAATTGGCTAGGACCAATCTTGAATTGGGTGATTCCGTTTCTCTTAATTATAGGCTTATGGCTTTTTATTATGAGAAGGGTTGCCACAGGCTCAGGTGGACCAGGAGCTCAGATTTTTAATATTGGAAAATCTAAAGCAACACTCTTTGATAAGGGCACTAAAGTCAATGTTACATTTAAGGACGTCGCTGGACTAGATGAAGCTAAAGTGGAAGTGATGGAAGTCGTTGACTTTTTAAAACATCCTAAAAAATATACTTCTTTAGGTGGAAAAATTCCAAAAGGAGTCCTACTCGTAGGACCTCCGGGAACAGGTAAAACATTGTTGGCGAAAGCCGTCGCAGGTGAAGCCAATGTGCCTTTCTTCTCAATCTCAGGTTCTGATTTTGTTGAAATGTTTGTTGGAGTAGGAGCGTCGAGAGTTAGAGATTTATTCAAACAAGCAAGAGAAAAAGCACCTTGTATTGTTTTTATCGATGAGATTGACGCGATTGGTCGTGCCAGAGGAAAAGGAGCCATGCAAGGAGGAAATGATGAGCGAGAGAACACCTTGAACCAGCTTTTAGTAGAAATGGATGGTTTTAGCACGGATAAAGGTGTCATTTTGATGGCTGCGACTAATAGGCCAGATGTATTAGATACTGCTTTATTGCGTCCAGGAAGATTCGACAGACAAATCGGAATAGATCGACCGGATTTACAAGGTCGAGAAGCTATTTTTAAAGTCCACCTAAAGACGATTAAAATTGGGAAGACTATCAATCCGTCTACCTTGGCGGAAATGACACCTGGTTTTGCAGGTGCGGAAATCGCAAATGTTTGTAATGAAGCAGCGCTTGTCGCTGCAAGACGTGGTAAGAAGTCCATTGATATGGATGATTTTAATTATGCCCTGGACAGAGTTATTGGTGGTCTTGAGAAGAAAAATAAATTGATCTCACCTAAAGAAAAAGAGATCATCGCTTATCACGAAGCAGGTCATGCGATCTGTGGTTGGTATTTAGAGTATGCATCTCCATTGGTTAAAGTAACAATTGTACCGAGAGGAATTGGGACTCTGGGCTATGCTCAATATTTACCAAAAGAAGAATACATCACCAGAACAGAAGCACTGCTTGATCGAATCTGTATGACCTTTGGTGGTCGTGCCGCAGAGAAAATCATTTTTGATAAAATCTCTACTGGAGCACAAAACGATTTAGATCAAGTCACAAAGATGGCATATGGCATGATCTCAGTTTATGGGATGAATGAGAAGGTGGGAAATGTGTCGTTTCATGGCATGTCACAAGATTCATATCAAAGACCATACTCTGATGAGACAGCGACCCTGATTGATGGTGAAGTTCGAGAATTATTACAAAAGGAATACGAGCGAGCACAGCAGCTGCTCAAGAAATATAATAATGAACTCCATATCCTTGCACAAGAGTTATTGGAAAAAGAGGTTTTGCTTAAATCTCAAGTTGAGAAATTAATTGGTCCTCGTCCTTATGGACATTCTGATAGTCGAATTGATGATATCGAGTCTGCTATTGCAGAATCCATTTCAGATAATTCGGATCCATCTAATGTGATTGATGCTTTTAATGAATCTGATGAGGATAAAAATAAATCAAAAGACACGACCGATGAAGAACCAACAGATTTGGTTTAAGACTTGACCGTCGGATTATAACCATCTGGACGACGGTGGCGGCTGCGATGTAAAAACCGCAGATAGATTGTTTTTATATTGATTTTTAGTTACTTCCTACCTACTGGAAGGTAGGTTCATAAGGGAAAAATAATGACGAACCATTTAGTTAAATATATTTTCATTTCTCAATACTTTAATTGTCATCAGAACAATTTATAGCCAAAAGAGATTTTAATAATTCAGAATGACGATTACTTTCTGAATATGGGAGCTGAGGCATATTAATTTTGTGGGTGTAGCAGCAGCTACGAGCGCGGGTATGATAATTAGCTTGATCTTTTTTCTTCTTTATATCAAGGTGAAAAAATTCGTCCATTGGAAAGGATAAGCTAAACTTACTATTTTAGATATAAAAAATACATGTCTTTTTTCAACGATAAGCTAACTGGTTCATCTAAGGAAAAAGATATATTTGAGAGGTGATAAAAATCTTTTATGCAGTCTTCTTAGCTTCTCTCTTCATAAATATCTCATTTTGGATATGCTTATATTCAAAATTACTATGTCACAAATCAAAAACAGGTGCAAATAATGAATCTATAACGATTCTTGTTGTATTTAAAAATGCGGCACAGTATATCCGATCGTGTATGTCTAGCTTGCTTTCGCAAAATGAAGTTCAGAAGATCGTATTTGTGAATGACTACAGTGATGATGGATCTGCAAAGTATGTCGATAGAAACCAATCTCAAAACCTGATATTGTATCATACGACAATCGACAATCCTGGTAAAAAGTCTGCTCTGCAAGAAGGGATTCTTCAAGTTCAATCGGAGCTGATTTTACTAACTGATGTAGACTGCAAGCCAGCATCTTCATCATGGTCTGATGTCATGAGAAGTCAATTTAATGAGCAGATCGATATCGTATTGGGGTACAGTCCCGTAGCAGCTGCGCCTACTTTTTTAAATCGATTTATTCGATTCGAAACTTGGATGACAGCGCTCCAGTATATGAGCTATGCGGCAGCGAAAATACCTTACATGGGAGTCGGCAGAAATTTGGCTTACAGACGATCCATCACTCAAAATTTTAAGCCTGATTTTTCCACCTTATCCGGTGATGATGATTTATTTGTCTCTGCCATGGCAACATCAAAAAATACAGCTATTTGCCTTGATCCTGATGCCTTTGTATATACCTATGCAAAGGAGTCATGGTCGGATTTCTATCGCCAAAAACGCCGACATATGACAACAAGCCACCAGTATAAATTTGTCCATAAGCTTTTATTGACATTGTTTTCCCTAAGTCAAATGTTTGTTGTTGTTTTTGGGCTGATATTATTAGCCACCAACGAAAAACCATTTCGGATCATCCCAGTATTCACTTTTTACATTTTAATCAAATGGTTCATGGCGTATCCACTTTTAAAAAAATTCAAAGAAGAGAATCTCTTGTTTTTATTTCCAATATTAGATATTTGTTTTTCATTCTATTATTGGATTATGGCATTTTCAATTTTTACGCATTCGAAGACTTGGAATTAATTTATGAAACTGATTAAACAATATTTTCCGGAGCTATCAGAATCTCAAGTCAATCAATTTGAGCAGCTGCTACCGCTATACAAAAATTGGAATCAAAAGATCAATGTCATTTCCCGTAAGGATATTGAAAATCTTTATGAGAGACATGTTCTCCACTCTTTAGCAATTGCTAAATTCATCCAGTTTAAAGCAGATAGTCATATTCTTGACTTAGGTACTGGTGGTGGGTTTCCTGGAATTCCACTTGCGATTTTCTATCCTGATGTTCATTTTCATTTAGTCGATAGTATTGGTAAGAAATTAAAAGTAATCGACCATATTGCTGATGAAATTGGTTTGACAAATGTCAGAACTTCGCACAGCAGAGTAGAGGAATTAAATGAGAAAGTGGATTTCGTGGTCTGTCGGGCTGTTGCGCCTATTGATACATTAGTCGACTGGACTAAAAGGCTGTATAATCAGAAAATGAATCACGGTTTTCCAAATGGGCTGATAGCCTTAAAAGGAGGAAGACTAAAAGAAGAGATCAAATTATTATCAAAAGGCAGTTACACAGAAGAAGTAGCTATACAACAATATTTCAAAGAAGCTTTTTTTGAAGAAAAGGTTGTAGTGTATGTTCAAGCATAAAACTTGTTCTACTATCTCTTTGTATATTTTAAATATTGATGACTTTTACAGTCAATAATGTGTGTAACAATTTCATATATAATGATGCCAAGTATATCAAACATGGTTAGGCCGATACACGTGCCGAGCAAGGGAATATACAATTTGAAAATTTAGTAATCATAATACAAGACTAAAGCTTATACACAAGCTTCGATATCAAGCATGACAGTCAGCTATAATTCTTTTATCTTAGCGCCATGATACGTCAGTATTTAGATTTTGTACTATTCTCAGTTTGGGGAAAAGATTTCACAGCCGGTGCGATTGGCTTATTTTTGTTGTTGGCAGTATTCATCATCTTCGTCTATCACTTAACAAAGCAAAAATTATTTAGAGAACTGCTGAATAAGAGCGAAGTTGACAAGCCAGAGATTAAGACATTTTACTCTTATGTCCGACTATTCATTTTGTTACTTCTTTTACTTGCAGGCATTAATTTATTAAGCCTTAATTATAATTTTTTTACATCTGAAAACATCAACTTTAATGTAGGTTTGATCATTGGCGGTTTGTTGATTATCAATGCTGCACGAATCATTGATTGGATTATTTCAAATTTATTGGTTCATAGCTATTATTCTAAGAATGAATATTCAAAAAATGCCAAGGATAATCAACCGAGTGAAGTAAAAATGACGCGCTGGGTCAAAATGATCATTTATATTTTCGCTGCATTTTTGATCTTGAGAAACTTTCAAGTACTCGATTTTACTTTATTTCATACTTCCTATAAGGGGAATAGTTTTGATTTTAAATTAACAAATATTCTCTCAGCAATTTTAGTGTTAATAGTAGCAAGACTTTTAGTCTCTTTGATTACGCAGCTCATTTTAGTTGGTGTATATCAAAGTAATAAGATTGAGCTCGGTGCACAGTATGCGCTTAACCAATTGATCACTTATGTCATATTCGTTATTGCTACGATTATTGCGCTAAATTATTTAGGCTTCAATATGACCTTAATCTGGGGTGGAGCTGCCGCTTTGCTTGTTGGTCTTGGTCTTGGTCTTCAACAAACTTTTAATGATCTCTTTTCTGGGATTTTGCTGCTATTTGAACGATCAGTAACTGTAGGGGATGTGCTAAAATTAGATGATAAAACCTATGGAACTGTGAAGAGAATTGGGCTTAGGACGACATTGTTAGAAACCAGAGGGAATGAAAGTTTGATTGTTCCTAATTCATTAATTGCAACAAATAAGATTGATAATCTGACACATAGCAATAATAAAATTAGGTTCGATATAGGAGTTGGAGTTGCCTATGGTGAAGATACCAACAAAGTAAAAAGCCTTTTATTGAAAGCCATCAAAAATAACCCTTATATCCTTGATTATCCTGCACCATTTGTACGATTTACAGGGTTTGGTGAATCATCTCTAGATTTTCAAGTCTTTTTTTTTAGTAGAAATTTACTTGTCATAGAAGATATTAAGAGTGATATTCGTTTTGATATAGATAAATTATTTAGAGAAAATCAGATAGAAATTCCATTCCCGCAAAGGGTCGTATGGACAAAGAAAGAAGAGTCATGAATTATATAAGTGTAGCTGTCATATCAATGATATTTTTAGCAATGAGCCTACTGTCTTGCAAGTCAGAACCAAGTGCATGCGATCGGTACGACGAGGCTTTGAATGGATATTTCTCATCCACCCTGTCTGTAGGGACATGGAGGTTTTCTGGTGGTAAAGCTGGTACAATTATTATCAGAGGATTGGATTATAATGACATGGATTGTGGCTATCAAATTACAAACTGTGAGACTGGAGAAGCACATATGAACTGTGAAGGCGCGGGCCTAGACAAACCCATTCGTATTATCTCAAAAGATGAAATTCGAGTTGGCGATATTAATTATAAAAGAGTAAGCGGAGAAGTGCCCAATTAAGTAAATGCCGTCATAAAAAGGATGACAGTTAAGTAGGAAGGAAAGTATCTATCTAATTTCGTAAACATTAAATATTAATAGTGAAAAAACATCATTACATCATTTTAACAATAACAATTTGTATCGGCTTTATTTGTGGATCTTGTAAAACAGATAATAGCGCCATTATAGAGGAAGAAAAAGAACCAGAAATTATAAGTGAAGTTGTCAAAACAAAAGATGGAGCTAGAAAGCTAAAAGCAGTAAGTCAGGGTAAAAAAATGCAGCACGGTAGCCTTGTCAATCTCAATGATAGAGAAATAAATACACAGTCATTTGAAGGGAAGTCTGTAGTCATAAATCTTTGGGCTACATGGTGCTCTCCATGCTTAACTGATACTCCAGAATTTCAAAAAACGGCCAATGAATATTCTGACGCAACATTTATTTCTGTTTCAATAGACCGAAATAAGTCAGATTGGTCTTTATTCATAAAAGAGAATAATTGGTTAGGCAATCATTATTGGATAGGAATGGATGATAGCAACCCGATTTACTCTTTTGCCTATTCTCAAATTGATGCTGATAATGTCCAAGGCGTACATGTCACCTTACCGAAATACATTATTATTTCTCCAGATGGGACAATTGAAAAAAGTAATTTTGTAGGCCCAGGTGCACCACAGTTTAAAAAGGTGCTGGACGAGCATTTACTCTAACACTGAGAAGACAGCTGTATCCAATATCCAAGTTAGCTACATTTTTTTATGGATTTGTTATTGAACAATCTCAATAGATCTAGACTCGGATATAAGATTTTGACCTTAGTAGAGTTTAGTCCAAGTTGGGCATATCCACTTGCGAGTGCTTAAGTTTTACGCGCTAACATTCCATAATTATGAATCAGAAATAAAATTTCCAATATCTTTTTCATTGCCAACAGACTTGCAAATATTACACAAGCAAATACCTTTAATGATATTAAAAGCGAGCTTCTGTTTAAAATTTATGACGATTATATTTAATGTTTTTTCTTCAAATTTGCAGGTGTAAAAACTATATCGTAATATTACGATTGATATGGGTGTGACTAAATCAAGTTTATTCTCAAAAGAGCATGTCGAGATGGCGAATATGGCGAAAGCGATATCCCATCCAGCGCGAATTGCTATTTTAGAATACTTGCTTAAAAAAGGAGAATGTGTATGCGGCGATATTGTAGATGAATTACCTCTATCACAATCAACGGTTTCACAACATTTAAAAGCGATGAAGGAAGCTGGTATCATTAAAGGTGATATCGATGGAGTCTATAGGTGCTACTGTGTAAATACGCAGGCTTGTCAAAGTTTAATGACAAGAATTCGGCAGTTGTTTAAAGGCGGGAGTGGCTGTTGTTGACCATATTTTTTTGGCTATAGCTATCGTAATATTGCGATGTAATTTTATTTTATAACTTTTTTAAAATTAATACATACATGAAGAAGATAGCATTATCTGTCCTAGCAATAATAGGACTCGCTGCAGCTTTATATCCTTGTTGTTCAGGGATTGGCTGTTGCTAAATCGACAAGATCTAGCTTTATAGATCTAGGGGTAAGGATATTTTTTTCCTTACCCTTTTTGTTAATGGTATTCTAGTGTGATTATAAAAGTTGTAAATCAAATTGAACTTCACTCACAGTACCTAGAATGATTCACTCATTAAATCAAGCCAACATGTATTAACGTTGATAAACTGATTGAAGTTTTCATGGACTGTAATGAGTCTTATCAAGACTTTTTACCTCTTTTGCTAAAAGCTCAACTCCAAAAATCTACTCGTTCAATTAATAAAACCTGACTATCGGATTTTGATAGAGGATTCATTTTTAAAACAATTGCTAAAGAATTTTTAGAAAAGGGACTTCAGATCGTTACTAAACTGAGATCAAACATGAAGACCAAAATGATGTTTAAACGAGATAGCCTTTTATTGAGCAAAAGAGGTATTATAGAAACTGTATTCAATATTATGTCAGCAATGCGATATAGATCATTCTAGACACTGGTCATCGAGAAATGCTTTCGTTAATTTATTCGCTAGCATAGTGGCTTAGACATATTTAGATAATAGATAAATTGCCATCAATAATCTCAATAAAATGAAGTTAGATTTCTAAATTCGACCCCGAACTCAGTTTAAATATTGAGTTGTTTTTCATAGTTACTATGAGAGGTTTAGAGGGTGAAGAGCTCTTTTTAATTTACTATTGTTTAAAGGTCTGCCTAAATAAGGCTTTACTTTTTTTTTGACATAAAGGAAATGTTTTTGAACAGCTAATTTTTTTATCTTTAGGAAATGCGTGAATTATAACAGATTCTCCTTTATAAAAAGATCCGATACCTTAAAAATCTGTGTTTATATGATTAAAGAAAAGCTTTATGTAGCCTCAAATATTAAATTTGGAGTTACAACAGTCAAAATTTTCACTTTTGTGCCTTGTACCTTAGAAAGGCAATAACCACTTTTAAAATTTTTAGCCATGTTTAAAAGACTAATAGTTTTTGTTTTTTTTAGCTTGTTTTTGATAAAGTTTGGTTTCGGTCAGCTAGTACAACTTGGAGGGCTTGGTACAAGTTCGGGAATTATCTGTGGAAGTAATGACTGCCCAGAAGAAGATGTATATATTTATATTTCTGGAACATGGAATCCTTCGACCAATGATCTAAGCATAACATGGAGCAGCTGCGTTCCTATGAAAGAAGTCCGTTTTGAATCCCAGACTACCGATTCTAACTATATAATCCCTGCTGAAAATGCGCTTACTAATATAATTATTACAGGTCGCAGATCTATTGAGCTGATTATACATTTAGGCTCAGAACACGTATTACCAGAAGATATCTATAAAATATATCCTAGTCCGATATTAACTGAAAGTCAGAGGTTAACTAGCAGCAATTTTTTGAATTTCGAATATATTCTTGATTAATGAGAGTGCTTAGCATATTATTGATCTTGTGTTTAGCAAATAGCATGGTCAGTGCTCAGGATCAAGATTCAAAAGTTTTAGATCAGTTTATGAAAGCGCTGTCATTTATGACAGAGAAACAGGAATATCTTAAAACTGATTCTCTGCTGAAGGAATTGGCTCCTGATCTAAAGGCATCAAAAACACCTGGTAATTTTGTGTATAGTCTTTTCTATAGAGCTTACTGCCATCTTAACGAAAAAAATTATCTCCATGCATTAGATATATTGTTTGAAGCATTAGATGGGAGCGAATCGGTAAATGATGGTTGTGATTATTATCTGATGGCAAATATTTATTACGGTCTGTCCGATGCGTTTTATCATCTTGGGTATTTTGAACTTTCCGAATATTATATTTCATACTGCTCTGATTATCTGAATGATAATTCGGGAAGATATTCATTTACTCCAGGCTTTTGTGAAGCTAGACAAGGCTATCTTTCTACCTTAGTGGGAGATTATTATAGTGCGATCAAATACTTTGAAATTGCAATGGCATCCAATGACCAGCCTAGTTCATTGCCTTATCGTTTACAATGGGAATCAGTTATGTCTTTGTGTCACGCTCAGCTTAATAATGTTGAAATTGCAAATACAAGCATCAGAAAAGTAAAATCAGAATGTAAGAATATAATCCCCGATGATAACCATAGTTTATCTTATGTGCTTACAAGAGAAGTGGACATTAAACTACTAAACCAAGATACTCTTGGAGTTAAGTCACTGTTAGATTCAATACATTTACTCGCTATCGAAGACCAAGTGAAATTGAATTACTTTCTAAATTCGATAAAGTTCTATGAACTAACTAATCAAGTTGATTCTACGAGTCATTACGTTGATTTGGCACTAGACCATGCATTAACTCATCTTTCATCTAATAAATATAAACTAGCCGAAACCTATTTAAAATCAAGTCAAATTAAATTCAACAATAGTGACAATTCTCAAGCTCTGGTATATATTCAAGAAGCCGAAAAGATATTAACTGAAAAGTCAAGGATTTTACTAGATGAACAGAGCTATCGTTCATTCAATGCTAGATTGCTTATACAAGTCTTACTACATAAATCAAGGATTTATTTTTCAACTAAGAACAAAACTGATTTAAGAGCTACTGCTCATTCAATATTTTCACATCTGGATGTTTTTTTAGATAAAAGATTGGGTTCATCAGATTCAAAATATTTTTTCCTAAAAAAATTAAAACCTCAGTTTGAACAACTAATTTCTGATTGTATATCACTCGAAGAAAATGAATTAGCTTTTTTAATCGGCCAGAAACTGCATGGTAATCTTCTTGCCTTAGAGATGATTAAAAATGATGCTTTAACTAATTATGAACTTCCATACGGTTATGCTGAACTTGAAAATCAATTAAAATCTGGTATCAATAGAAGAGAAATAAAATTATCTAAACTCGAACATGGTTCGATAGCTTTTGATTCACTATCCAAAGATTTGCTACATAGTAGATCAGAGCTAAAAAAATTAATTAAAACAATTGAAAGCTCAGTTCCTGGTTATTATTCACTTAAATATTCATCTCCACAAGTGAAATCAGTATCAGATATTCAGACAGGATTGCTAAATAGAAAGAGTGCTTTAGTAGAGTATTTTCTTGGTGAAGATCACCTGTATACATTTGTTATTACTCATAATAGTTTTCATGTCATTCAAAAGTTACTTGATAATGATTTTTTAAAACATGTCAAAAATCAAAACGAACATCTGAGAGGCTATAATGATAGTCCTAAGCAGTATAAGAAATATGTAGAATCAACAGAATATTTACATCAAGTCTTGTTAGAAGATGTTTTTGATAAACTTAATCCAAAAGTAAAGGATTTGTATTTGGTTCCTGATGATGTAATTAGTTACATACCCTTCGAAACTTTATTTAAAAAATCTGGATTAGAAGCAGCTCAAAATAGATATGATTTACTACCATACTTAGTTCTAGATTATAATTTTTATTATCATTATTCGTCCGCCTTATATGAAAGCGATGCATTCAAATTACCTTCTGATTTAGTAAGTTACGCTCCCAGTTTTAAAAACTATAGTCATAATATTAATTTAAGTGAGTTAAAGTTTGCCAAGGAAGAAGTAAAAAAGATTAGCAAAATTTCGGCCTATCCAGCCAAAATAGACTCTGCTGCCAGTGTAAAGAGTATCAAGGAATCTTTACGTCAGCATGGCATTATTCATCTAGCTACTCATGCTAAATCTAATGATTCTTTACCTCTGTTAAGTCAATTGTATTTTGAAGATGGACCTTTGTATGTCTATGATATTTATAATTCTCAAAACAAGGCGGATTTGGTAGTTATGTCTTCTTGTGAAACTGGAGATGGTATCTTAAAAGAAGGAGAAGGAATAATGAGTTTAGCCAGATCATTTATATCCAGTGGTTGTGAAACAATAATAACGTCTTTATGGAATGTTAATGACCGGAACAGTGTGTTGATCATGGAGTCTTTCTATACATACTTATACAAAGGTAAATCAGTTGGTCATTCTCTAGTAATGGCGAAAAGAGATTTTATAAAGGAATCAGCATCTGTTTTACAGGCGCATCCTCGCAATTGGGCCACTTTTATTACAATTGGAAATCCAAATCAGTCCATTCAGACATATACTGTACACTATGTATTACTTATCTTATTGATAAGTAGCTTATCATTAATTGTATGGAAAAGAAGAGGAGACCAAATTTATCGTTAAGCAGAAAAATAATAATAAAATTCAATAAGCTAAATTTGAATAATAATGAAATATAGAATTTTTATAGTAATGTCAGTTTTGTTCAACTTAATCTTGTTGAAGTCAGGCGAGATTTACGGGCAAGTTATTTTCGAAGCTGATAAAATATCTATTACATCAGATGATCATATACTTTTTACACCTGGGTATTCGATAGAAAATGGTACCGAAGTTCATACTAGTATAGGTCCCGTTGAAGGAGAATGTGATATTTCTTATTATTTTATTTGTACTGCAGACTCATTAGCTTTAATCGATTTATATCATTCTTTAAATGGAGCCACATGGACAGACCCTTGGATATTGACAGATCCAATCAGTTCTTGGTCTGGTGTGATCACTGATGGTAATGGTAGAGTGACCACTATTCGCTTAGTAGATCGACAATTGACTGGAGAGTTGTCTTCATCGATCGGTTGTTTAACAGAATTGGTTGAACTTGATTTAAGAGTAAATAATATTACAGGATCAATCCCTGAGGAGATAGGGGAACTTGACAAGTTAATCTATATCAAATTGAATAATAATAATCTTTCTGGTTCAATCCCAGGGTTTATTGGATTAATAGGTCATCTCGTTCATCTAGAATTATCAAACAACAATTTGTCTGGACGAATTCCAGATCAATTTAGATATTTAACAAGTCTGTCGAATTTAGGTTTGGGCGGTAATGAGTTAGAAGAATCTATTCCAGATATTTTTCAAAATTTAAATAATTTGGAGTATCTCAATCTTCAACAAAATAATCTGATCGGCTCTTTACCCGCATCGATTTATAGTATGTCAAATCTAAAATCACTTACCCTGTCATCTAACCAAATAGAGGGAGATATATCTCCGAACATAGTTGGATTATCCTCTTTGACAAGCTTGAGATTAGCTAATAATAATTTCTACTCTATACCTTGGGAGATTGGCGCTATGACTAATCTGACTCAAATTAACATCAGTCATAACTCTTTAGCTGGAATTATTCCTCCAGAATTCGCTGGATTAGATAATCTTAAATACTTGTATTTAAATGATAATTATTTATATGGTCCCATTCCTCCAGAAATTGGGAATATAACAGCACTTAGAAATGTTCAATTGCATAACAACGATCTTTGGGGGTCACTCCCCTCAAGTTTGAAAAATCTTGTCAATTTAAGTTATCTCAAAGTTTCAAATAATACTCTTGGAGGCTGCTATCCTGTCGAATTATCTTCATTATGTTCGATCATAACTTTTGATAATGCCATAAGTGACGGGAATCAATTTGATTCCTCATGGTCTTCCTTTTGCGCTAACCAAAGCGGTGCTTGCTCTGGAACTGGAAATATTCAAAATCCTGAAGGAACAGACCATATTGTAGATAAAAGGTCCTTTAGGAATTGACTTAGCTAGTCTATTGATTCAATTATTCAAAATATTAATTAGCTAAACCAGTCCTTTGGAGAAAATGATTCTGTATATATTAAACAACAGCTTGATCTAGCAGATTCACTTTATTATGTTAATCTAAAGCTAGCTACCGTCAATGTGGAAGAAATAATAGAAATTTCCAAACCAAAGGCATGATTGACAGACACATCTTAAGAGCTCATATTTCGAAAGGATCACTTAAAGAATTACAGGACGAACTAGATGAAGCAATGAATATCTTCCTAAATATTCTGCCACATGCAAAGGTATTCCCTGATCAAAGTTTTCTAGCTGACATGCAAAAACATTTGTTAATAGTATTTTAATAAGAAAAAAAATACTTAGAAATAAGTGGAACTTCATATTTTGCAATATGAATTCTCAATATTTACTATTCCTAATATTTGCAATTATCGTTTGTGCTACGAATTCATTCGCTCAGAAAGATGAAGAAAATAAATCTAAAGATGAAGATGAAAAAGAAGCATCATTTATATCAGACATCATCACAGAAGATGCGGTATCCGATGATGGACTATTTTCTACTCACCAACTTGATGGTAAGTTGTATTTTGAAATTCCTGATTCTCTCTTAGAAGAAGACATTTTACTTGTCACGAGAATTGTCAAAATCCCATCTAATTTGAGTCCTTATATTAATGCGGGATCTAAAACCGGACAGCAGGTCGTCACCTGGCAAAAACTGGGACAACAAATTTTCTTGCGTGTAAAATCATATCAAAGCTATGCTGACGAAAATGATCCAATCCACTTATCCGTCACAGCGAATAATTTTGAACCAATCATTGCGGCCTTTGACATAGAAGCAATGGATCAAGATTCTACAAATTATTTAATCGATGTGAGTTCATTATTTAATAAGGACGTGAAGGCATTGTCTGGCTTGTCATCTAGATTAAGAAAAGACTACAAAGTAAAATCTCTTGATAAATCGAGAAGTCCCATAGAAAGTGTAAAAAGTTTTCCGATTAATGTAGAAGTCAGACACATTACAACATTCGATGCGTCTGAGCCGCCTTCAAAATCAAAGACAGAAACATTATCTCTATTGATGAATCAATCCTTCATCAAACTACCAGAAGAAAGGATGCAAGCAAGAATATATGACGAAAGAGTAGGCTGGTTTTCTATGAGTCAAGTTGATTATAGTTCAGACGCTTTAAAGGCCGATGAAAAACGATTTATTAGAAGATGGAAATTAATCCCTAAAGATATCGAGGCATACAAACGCGGCGAATTAGTAGAGCCAGTAAAGCAAATCGTGTATTATCTAGATCCTGCGACCCCACTAAAATGGAGACCATATTTCAAACAAGGTATCGAAGATTGGAATGAATGTTTTGAGACAGCTGGTTTTAAAAACGTTGTTGTTGCCCTTGATCCGCCGACAAAAGAAGAAGACCCTGATTTTAGTCCAGAGGATGCACGATTTAGTACTGTAAGATATGTCGCGAGTACCACACGAAATGCCGTCGGTCCGAGTGTATCTGATCCTCGAACTGGCGAAATTATTGAGAGTGATATTATCTGGTATCACAACCACTTGCGCTCATACCGAAATAGATACATGTTAGAAACAGCAGCCGCTAATCCAAAGGCGCGTGGTATTGATACTCCCGAAAGTGAAATAGGAGAAATGATGAGACGCGTCATCTCACATGAGATAGGTCATGCACTCGGCTTGCCACATAACATGAAAGCGAGTGCGGCATATCCTGTGGACTCCTTACGATCAGGAGCATTTACACAGAAATATGGAATTGCGACAACGATCATGGATTACGCTAGATATAATTATGTCGCCCAGCCTGGAGATGAAGGGATTCGATTTATTCGTCAACTGGGACCTTATGATCATTATTCTATTAATTATGGATATCGATATATTCCCAATGCAAATACCGAATCGGAAATCACAACTTTAAAGTCATGGATAAAAGAAAAAGAAGGAGATCCTGTATATATGTTTGGTGGCGGGTACCCAAGAATTGATCCCAGATCACAAACAGAATGTATAGGTGATGATAACATCAAGGCAAGTGAATATGGCATTAAAAATTTAAAGTATGTGGCAGAAAATCTAGTAGATTGGACGACAACCGCTGACGAAAACTATGATGATCTAGAAGAGTTATATGGCGAGATGCTGAGTGTGTGGGGAAGGTATGTGAATCATGTTGTCACAAATGTCGGTGGTATATATCAAGAACTAAGAACAAGTGATCAAAGTGGACCGGTATACACTCCTGTCTCTAAAACTGACCAACAGAGAGCAATGAATTTTTTAAATCGGCATGTCTTTATTGCGCAAACTTGGTTGATTCCTAAAAGTATTTCATCTAAAATAAATGCAGATGGAAGTTTAGATCTTATCGCTGCGAGAAAAAGTAGAGTATTAAATTCACTATTATCACAAAGTAGAATACAACGATTGATAGAAGGCGAATTTCAGAACGGAGTCCAAGCATATAGTCTTGAAAACATGTTGAATGATCTCGATCACGGTATTTGGTCCAGTGCCAAGTCTTCTTCTCAGGCTTCTCACATACAGCGGATCTTGCAACGAAATTATATTAGTAAAATTGAAAGTCTTTTAGCACCGTCGACCAAGGAAAATAAAAGTACATTACAACACACAGATGCGATACCAATATTGAAATCAAAGTTGAGTTCGCTATTAAAAACAAGTAAGAAAAAGGCGAAATCAAAATCTATGCAAGGGTATCACTATGCTGATATTGTATCACGGATTGAGAATATTCTTGGCGACGAGTAGTTTCTTTTCTGTTTAAAGATTTAAAACTCTGGTGTGTCATATGCAGTAATGTAGTTCTTTGTGGTTCATAAAGCTGAAATAAGAAATGCCCCAAAGCCACAGAGTCCAGTCATAAAATCAGGGATGAAATATTTAGACCCTACTCCATTTAAAAGAATTGGAAAATTGCCTTCAAACTGTTCAACAAACTCGTCTCCGATTTGTTGATAAAAATTCCAATTCTCTTTTTGGCCTGTAAGCACATAATGCTTGAGAGCTAAGATCGCATTACTTGAATATCCTAGAGTATCCCGTTGACTTACAGGAAGTATGTTTTTTCATATTTTCTATTGCTGCTTCACTTTGCTCTATAAATCGATTAAATCCATAGACTTCATATGCCTTTAATCTTGATAGTCCAATTCCAGGACCACCATGACACCAGCCACAAAAAAAACTGTAAGGTTTATCAGAACCTGATTCAATCTTAAGGCTAAAATCTGGCCAATTCTTTTCTTTTTTATCAAATGCAGAATTTTTATATGATTCAATCTGACATGCAATATCCAAATACGATTGATTGCCAAAGACTTCAAATAATTCATTAAAAGCATGGAAAAAATCAGCAGCTCTATGAGCATATCCCGTAAGTGATTTATCTAGACCTGGAAATGTTTGCCAAGTTAGATTACTTCCTGCTTTTGGTCCTCTTTTAAGCAGACTTATCCCAATGTTTTCTATAAATTCTCTGATATTTAAATCATCGAAAAAATGTTCAAGTAAACTGTAGTTAGGTCCTTTAGAATAATGATACCCTTTTTGAAAACTTATTTTAATTATGTGACATGTTATATGACAAGCTGAGCAAAGGCAATACGATTATGCTATATGCATTACATATCTAGGCCTCAATAAAATAGGATGGATTGTTTAGATTGTAAGATCTACTTTAGCTTATTCATGATCTTTCTTTGAGTGCCGCTCAATATGCTTGTCAACATCCCATTCAAAATCAAAAAACTTGGCATAGTCATTCAGCGGGCCTAATCCTACTGTTGCTCTGATGCTATCCACTTTGAGAGGTTCTGCTATTTCAAAGAAAAAGGATTCGCCTGTGTCTGGATCAGAGCTAACCTGACTGCCGTAAATTTGTGGTTTTTCATTCCTCATGTTGACTCGATCCACAAGAAGAGCAACCGAACTCCAATTCACTTCACCGCTATCAGCAGCTTCAGTAATGACAGGCAAGTATTTTTCTTGGACATCCAGATCAGCATGTTGGATCACTAAAAATGCTGTAGAGGCAAGTCCTGGACCTACCATAGATTTTCCTGGATATCCATTTTTTTCTATAATCTCCATAATACGAATTGTATTGATAGAATCTGCCGCAGATTGTAATTGCCAAAGTGAATCCATTTGTGGGGATTGGCGACCAAATTCTTTACTGACATCACGCATTTGTTGTCGGTAGCGCTGATCTTCATATCGTATATTTTCAAATTCTTCCATAAGCTCAATATCTACACCAGCAGTACTAGCAGCATCTTCAAAGGCATTGATCACCATATCTTCAAAGGCTGTACCTTTTAAATATTCGAACTCAGTATTATTATAAAAGACCTGTTTTGATCCACCCCAATTGATCTCAAAAGCTTTGGATAATTGTTGATCTAAATAGTCGACATCAAGTGCACTATATCCGCAAGCTGCTGCACGCATCGTACTCATAAAACTCGTTTGTTTAATTTTAAATGCAGTCTTGTAATACATCATACAAGAATCATAATTCATATTATTTAGTGACGCTTCACCAAGTCTAACATTATCAATATATGCTGGATCCGTAGATGAAAATGTTTGAGAAAACAAACTCAAACTTGTACTGAAACAAATGAATAAAGAGAGTAAAAGTTTCATTTAAATAATTTTTAGGTGAGTATATCTTTATACTTTCCTAATATAGCTATATTAATGTCATGCCGAAAGAGATTCAATTGGATTAACACTCCTTAACTATACGGTATAATATATTTATTTGAATTTAAGATTGTGAAAGCCTTTTATATTCTATTAATTCTGATATATTTCTGTGCTTGTCATGATCCAAAAATACAGCGCTCTCAAGACCCCAATATCATTTTTATTTTATCTGATGATCATAGCTCACAATCTTGGGGTATTTATGAAAGTATTTTAAAACAGCATATTCTAAATCCAAATATCAAAAGATTAGCAAGAGAAGGAATTGTTTTAGATAATGTCTTTTGTACAAATTCAATTTGTGTGCCGAATAGAGGATCAATTTTCACTGGACAATACAGTCATCAGAATGGGATATACACCTTGTCGGACTTTCTGTCTCCAGATAGCAATAACATTGCAAAAGTTTTACAACATAGTGGCTATCAAACCGCGCTTATTGGGAAATGGCACTTAAAAAAAGAACCTGCAGGCTTTGATGATTATCTTGTATTGCCCGGACAAGGAATTTACAATAATCCAAAGTTAAAATCAAAAGACAATTGGAAAGACGGGAATAAAAAAGATCCACACGAAAATAAAAATGCATATTCAGATCTCGTTTATCAATATGTCATAACCACGATGAAAGTCAGATTGGTCGAGTTGCGCTCAGACATTGGAGACACAGATAGTGACAGTCAAGTGATGCAGGACATATTGAGTCATCATTTCGAGCGTAGCCACGGGATACATCCAGTAGCGGAATAGAAAGGAAAATAAGATGTCTAGATA